>SDBS01005629.1_pt1 | contig 12176 bp, 14 predicted proteins | sample 2277091 | NCBI WGS metagenome assembly SDBS01 (sample SAMN10404972, study PRJNA504765) | marine sediment metagenome | isolation source: marine sediment core GS10_PC15, 163 cmbsf | place: Arctic Ocean: Southern Knipovich Ridge | collected 2010 | reverse complement strand
CGTCTTAAATCTTCCCGTTCCCTCGTTTGTCGTGCTTGAATTTGCTTTGCATCTTCTCGAAGGAGTCCTCCGAGAACACCTGCGCCTACCCAAACTGAAGCCACGCCAACAACGAATTTGTTATTTCGGCCCCATGTGAGCCACATCATGCACGAAGAGGGGGGGGGGGGGGGAATTTTTCTTTAACGAACGTTCGCTGCGGCGCCTTCTTCAGAGTGGGGATGACCGGAAGGGTTTTGAGTATTTCTTGTTGGACTCTCAGCGTTTCTGCGCTCACCGCGAGCTGCATCGCAGGCGTCTCCAAACGCCCTGTGATCTCCTTCTTGCAGACAGTGCATGTAATCTGCAGGACAGCACAGGCGCTTAAGCCTTCTCGCACCAAAATCCCCTTACTGATGCGGATGGGCGCTTCTTGGTCAGGACATTTCATGTACAAATCAAGGAAATCCTCGCCGTCCACCCCTATCTCGACGTGATTATCTGGGTTGTTTACTCGGAGAAAAATGCGGTGATGCCCAGACAATCCAGTCCAAGGCTCACTAATGTTCCACGATAGAGAGAGCGGATCTATCCCGTAGTACGACATGATGGTGGTGGTGGGATGGAAATTTTTCTTTAACTACGAACGTTCGCCGCTGTGGGTTCCGTCACTTCACCACTGCGCGACGACGACTGCTCGCTCCTTTTGCGCTTGGCGCGCGTGCCCAACGACAGCGTGGTCATGCCGTCGCGGGTTTCCATGTCTGCCTGGCGCGCATCGATGGGACTGGCGACGCCGAGTATCTGAGCAAAGGCGGCCTTGACCAACTCGAGTTTCTCGGCGTCCGTCAGTGGGTCCGGCAGCGCCTTCACGGTCACCTCGATGATGTCACGCTGCGTTTGGTTGAACGGAATGGACGACAGCCTCTCGTGGATGTACGACGGGTAATCCAGTGCGCGCGCGACGTAGAGAAACGCCAGCGCTGCGGGGTCTTGAATGTCGTTGTGGATCAGCGACATCTTGAACGCGTCGGGGTTTAAGTCGCCCCAGGTCTCTTTGGTGAACTTTTTTTCGAGAACGTCGCGCGCGGGCTTCTGTTTGTTTTTGTTTTTGCGGCGATGGCGCCGCAAAAGTTCAGCCTGTGTGCGCAGCATCATCTCGCGGAACAACTGCGTCATGACCTCGCCCATCTTCTGCTTGAGCGCGACAATGTTGCGCGTGAACGTCGGCAGCGTCAAATCGGTGGCTGTGGCCGCCGTGCGCGACGTGGTGTCGCCCATGAGTATGGCGTACGGCACTTGCATCGCTGCAGCCATCGCCTGCCGGAGTGTCTGTTGCGTTTCGACGTAGTGCTCCGGCTCGCTGGAGGGCGGCGCGGGTGTAATTGTCTGCTTGTCGTTCAAAGTGATCACCGAGGGCGTGTTGTGCACAAAACTCGCCCATATGTCTTTGAAGTTCACGGTGCCACTGCTGCTGCTTTGCAAGTAGCGATACTGGTCGGTCACGCGTTGCCGGTTTTCCACGGCCTGCCGCTGAATTTGGGCGTACAGCGCCGCAGAGCCGGAGTCCTTGGCCGCCTCCAGCGCTGCGCCCTGCCGGAAGAGCGCCGACGCGGCCATCGCGTTCTGCATGTGGGCCGGCACCGCCGGCTCCGCCGTTGAGGCGACCAGTTGCGGCGTTGCCTTCAGCGTGTCGGCTTCCTTCCCGGCGGCCGTAGCGGCCTGCCTGGCCTCGTCTCGTCGCTTGGCATGGATATGCCCGTCCCGAACTCGAGCCCCCTGTTCGACCGCCTGGCGCGTCTCCTGTACGGCCTTCTCGGCGCCCTCAATTTCGATCGATGTCGGGCTCGAGACTTTGCCGGCGTCAATCGTCGCTTGCCACTTGGCGATCGTTTCGGCGTGGACTTCGGCTGCATTCAGTTGGACAGACGCCGCGTTACGGTCTGCAATCGCATGGGCCGCTTTTTTGTCGGCAGCAATCAAAATCGCATTCGCATTCGCGACGTCTGAATCGGCCTTCATCACTATTTGACGAGTATCCTCCAGGAGCTTCGTAGCTTCATCGACCGGCGAACCCTTGTACTCTTTCAACGCGCGGTGGGCCGCCATAGTAGCCGCTACAACCCGCTTGCTCGTCTCTTCTGCCTCGCTCGCGCGGGTTCGCAGATCCTGGGCCCCCGTGATCGCCGTCTCGAGGGCCTGCTGCAACGCCACTGAATCGCACTCGGCCTCCAGGTCAAGCCCCTCGATCGCCGCGGCTGCCGCCTGAGCTTCGCCCTCGGCCTTCGAGGCATCATCTTCAGCTTTGCGGGCCGCCGTGTCGAAGTCGCGTTTGACCATCCGCTGCATCTCGACCAGGTCCTGCTCCGAAGCCGCCTGGGTGCTCACCACCGATGCAAATCGAGCCCGGCCCCCCACGGCGTCGAAGAACACGGTAGGGTCCGCCTCCGCCCCGGTCAGCCGACACAGCGCCTTGGTGCGGCTCTTGTCCGCCGCGACCGGGTCCTTGAGTCTGGGCTCGACCAGCTCGCCGATTGCCAGACGGCCCTCGATCGATAGCACCGTAGCCTCGCCGATCAGTCGCGTGCTGGCACCGATCCGCAGTGTCACGTCACCCATCGAGACCTCGCCGCGGCCGGGCTGGCCATCGCGGGCGGTCAGCTTCTGTTCGCCGCCGAGCAACTTCCCAACGGCATCTAATGAATAGGTCTTGCCGCAGTCGTTGCGGCCTCGCAGGACGGTAATCCCGCCTTCTTTCGGGAGCGGGATCGAGACGGCCTCGACCGGGCCGACGTTCGTGAGTTCGATCTTGTCTGGTGTTCTCATGGGAACTTCCTTTGTGTGAGTGGTTGGTGGCTGGCCCCTACGTCTTGCTCAACCGATCTTTGTTGACGGCGTGCGGAATGCCTTGCACGTTACTCAGGAGACCGATTGTCAAACCCTTTCCTGCTGCCCACTTGCTGTAGTGCCTCTCAATTAAACCGCCCGGCTGGAAGTGGCGGTCGTAGAGATACGACCGCGCCTTCTCCTTAAACCATTCCTCTTCACGCCACGCTAGATACGCGCGAAGCTCCCGTTCATTTAGGATACGATTCGGAATGAATGTCAGCATCTCCCCTGGTGGGTCCGGTTTGTAGAAGCCAACATCGTCGGGATGGCCCCACTCGTGAACAACGGTTCCATTCCAATTGCCACTCTCGATAATGAATCCGTAAGTCACGTCGCCGTCTTTGATCGTACCGCTCAGCGTATGGTTGCAAGCATCGTGTTGGTGGATATCGCTAAAGTCGACACCCTCTCCGCTGCCATTCCATTGGGCGTCGGCAATTCGTTCAAGTAGCTCGTCAGTTGGATAATCTAGACGGGTCATCCGCTCGGCTCCTTGTAGCGGGCCAGTACGGCATTAGCCGTAGCAACTGCCTTGCTGACATGATTGTTTTCCGATAGCCCCACAAGCCTAACGGCTTCCACCAACCGCTCTAACGCCTCGATCGCGTCAGGGGCGGAAAGGGCAAGCATCGCGTCGGCTTGAGAAAATGCCAATTTAGCTGGTATCTTATCGAGATTCGTAAACCGCGTACCTCTGGCTAGTATCCCAGTCAGTGCCGCCGCTGCAAACTCGTCGCGTGATAAGCGTTTCATCGCGATTCCCTTTCTGTTGGCTCTGCCCACTATTCACTACCCACTGCCTTTAGGTTTTGCTCAGCCGCTCCTTGGCTTTCGTGCTTTCCTTCGACAGCTCAAGCCACTGCTTCCGGGTAAGCTCCTCGCGTTCCATCGCTTGATCGATTTTGCTCGACAGTTCGGCGATCCGGCTGGCACTCGGGGCCGTGGCGAACTCGCCGGCGAACTGGTCGTAGAGCATCGCCTGGGTGGCTGCCTTCTCGGCGTCGCCTTCCGCAGCGGCTTCCTTCTCGGCCGCCGCGACCTCTTGCGCCGTCGGCGGATCGAAGGCGGGATCGGCGGGGTCAGGCTGCCTATCGGGTGGCAGTTGTTTCTTTACCGATTCAAGCTGCTCGGGCGTGAGCGGGCCGCCTTTGGGGATCGGCTCTTCTTCCACCGCAACTTCTAGCCGTTCCATCATCCCGGTTACAGAATCTGCGGGAATCAGTCGTCCGGCCGTGGCTTCGATATGCTCAAGGTCATCGTCGGTCAACACGCCCAACACGATCTCGGGGCAGTACCGCCGGGCCCACTTGGTCGCTCCGCTGTAGACCAGCTTCTGATCGGGGTCGGTGCGCCACATCTGGTTGTCTGTCTTCGCTTGCTTCACGCTCAGGTCAATTGTGCGGGCCTCGCTTTCGCCACGGAACTGGCCGCTCACCGTAACCGTCCGCTCGTCGCCGCTGCCGGTGAACGTATACGATAGCCGGCCGATCAGGCCGGCCCGTGCGTTGACCACGGCCGCGATCAGTTTGCCTTCGTAGCCGAGCTTGTTGGCTACGACGTAGGTACAATCGACAACGGCAAATGGGTCCATCCTCCACCGAAGCGACTGATTGACGACGCGGAAACAGTTTGCGTTGACTTGGTCCGGCGACAATAGTTTTTTGTGGTTCTTAGGCCCGGTCATCCGCAGATGATCTGGCAGCAAGGAGGCGGCGGCCATCGCCTTGGCGATTCGATAGCAGTGCTCGAACTTGGCCGTGTCCATCAGATAATCCGCTGCCGAATCATCGTGGACAACCAGCGGGGCCGGCTTGACAACGACAACTTCTGTTTTGCTTTCCGGTTCGGTGGCTTCAGGTGTTTTGGTTTCTTCGCTCATTCGTTAAGACCTTTCATAATGGTTTTCAGTTTTGCGATCATCTGATCGCGGAATGCCCCTACTCTGTCTCGCAGGTGGTCGATGTAGTCGTCGTCCCGCTCGACGTGGACGATAAACAATCCAAGGTTCGGATCGGCTATCCGTGGATCGTAGGACCCGAAGTCCCACCACTTGCGTTTATTGATCCAGATGCTGCCCTGCACCTGTGCCTCGTGTTCGTCGGGCAGCACACCGTCGAGTAGGTACCCGATGTGATTGCCGCTGTTGTACGGGCACTTGATCTCCAGTCCCCCGTCGTCGCCTACCAGCCGGTCAGGGGAACCACCGACGCGCGACTCGGTCGGGTGATCGACGAATCCCACCTCGGTACAGACGTTGCCCGTGCGTGCCTCATACGCCTTGACGGCGAACGGCTCTTGCGTGTGGCCCCACTCCATAGCCTTGGTGGTAGGCGTATCCTTGGCCTCGCCAGTGAGGACCTCGGCGATCAGTTCTCGCATGTATGTCTGAGCCGTCTTGGCGAACTTCCCGGCTTCCCGGTCCTTCTTGGCCTGGGGGTTCTTTAGCAGCTTCTCAAACTCACTGGCGGTTACCTTGCCGAGGCGGTCCTTGTGCCATTGCTCGGAGCCTTGCGGGGCGATGGTCACGCTTCCACCTCCTCGCATGGCTTCTCTTTGGCAGCATACTCGCGGCAGTATTTATAATGGTTCGCCGTAGCTTCCTTGGCCGTGTTGCAACCTTCTCTGTCAACTTCGCAAGCATCGCCAAGCGAAGGCATTCCACAGCCACACTGCGGCGTCGAGCAAGGTGTTCTGGCTACAAACACCAACGTCTCGTACTTTCGCTTATGGCCAATGTCTTCACCGGGCCAGTTGTTTTGCAGCCACTTCGCTTCCTTGGTTTCACTGCCTTCTCCATGGCGGGGATGAACGTATTCACCCACTGTCGAGATCAGCCACGGGCCGACTTGCGTACACAGGTGGAATCGGCACCATTGGCCACAGATGAAATGCCCAACGTTGCCAAACCACTTCCATCGCGCCGTGGCCTCGGCAGCCTCGACGGGCTGGCCGTCCAGCATCTCCGCAGCCGAACGGGGCAAGTTACTCATATCAAGTCCGGTGAATTCCGCTGCCTTGCGGTCCGGCTCGCCAGCATTGATCCGGTGTTGGATTTCCTCGCGATGCACCGCCACATTACGCGGTGCTTTGACACCGAGCCGCACCTTGTTGCGGCCGATCTCGATAACCGTCACCCTGATCCGGCCGTCGATGACAATCGTTTGATTTCGTTCTCGCGTTAGTACCAGCATCTGAGTCTCCGTTCAATAATTGCCGGCCCGCGGCCTCGTGCTCTGGACCGGCCCCTCCGTGATGAACTGCGGCGTCGTGCCGCCGCTCCTAGTGTTGGTTAAAGTGCCCGTCTCTCCGGGCTGTCACGTTCCTTGCGGGTGGCTGAGTTCCTATACCAAGCCACCGCTTCCCGCGTCTGTCGGTGCTAACGTCTCACCCATGTCATCGTCCGCGGTCGACGGCACCACTCTAGCAGCGATTGGTGATGCTAAGCCCTCGACACTTTGCCGCGCTGGCAGGCTGTGTTTTTACGAGTGGCTCCGGCAGGAGTCGAACCTGCAACTGTACCCCCAGCAGGCATAAGGCCACAGACTTAATAGGGGCCGCGTCTTATCCAATTACGCCACGGAGCCAAAGTGGAGGGGGCGGGCGTCGAACCCGCTCCGCCGAAAGGCGGACGCATCCTGCTCCCCTCCTTGGCCGGCCTCTCAACCGACCCGTGTGCTCATTACACACGCTGCTTGACCTTTCGCACCTGAAGGCGCCACTGTTACTGCGTGCCTGCTTGCAGCGAGCCGTATCGCGCTCGACGATCGGAACCAACTTACTGATTCCCTAGTTGAAAATGGATGGCTTTCCCAAATTGCGCGTACACCATCTTGCCCGGCTGGCCTGAAATACTCGCTTCCTCGCCGTCGCCGCTGCTTATGTCGGCGAACTCGGCTCCACGTCCCTTGCGGGGCATTGGCATCCAGCATTTTCAACGTAGGGAACAGTCGCGGGGTTAGGCCATTACACTCATCAGATTCTCCTTGTGTGAGTTGAAAAAGAAACGCGCGGCCGCCTGCCTGCCTGACAGACGACCGCGCAAAAAGAACGACCCGAGAATAGAGCCCTGGAGAACTCCCGCGGGTCGTTCGTCGCTGATAATCAGAAAGCATTCCAGGGCTCCTTCAGATTGATTACTTGGGATTTTAGCCTGTCGCCATCCCACGTCAAGCACAATCCATCGAATCGGTATGGATATTACAAAATACTTTTCCGTAATACGTATCACTTGGCCCAATTCGGGTTGCCGGCCGGCCGGTTGATCCGCTTAAACGCCGCCAGTTCGGTCTCGGTGATGGCCCAGTTGCGGCCGATCTTCCGGCCCATCCAGCCGACCTGACAGAATTGGCGGACGCGGGATTCGGACAGGCCGAGGCGGGCGGCGGCCTGCGTGGTGGTGAGGTATTTAGTCATTTTATTCATCATCGTAGTCGAGTCGCTCTTCGACGACCATTGAGGGGGAGCATTCTTCGACGCCCCGGTAGCGGCATTCTTCGTAGACGCTGCCGTCGGCGTCCCTCTCCAGTTCGATCCGTGCGTTGTGGCGGGCGGCGGTTTCGTTCGTATCCCTCGTTCTCCTCGTTTCTCGCCCCGTGGTTGGCCCCTCGTCGTCTCAGTTGAGGGAGTCGTATTCGGCTCGCAGTGTGGCTACCTTAGCGGCATCGTAAGTTCCTGACATTTTGGCCGCAGAACTGGTCAGCCGCTCAACCTCTCTCAGAATGTCGTCTTGTCTTGCCGCGGGGCAGATCGGTTTTGCCTTCAGGGCGGCCCGCTCTCTGGCTTCAAGCTCGTTTCGGTGGGGGTTGAATCCTTCGCCGCCGTCGTTGAAGCGGTCATCGTATCGCTTGGCAGCAACTCTCAGGTCTTTGGTCGTCATGTCTTTCATCGTTTCGCTCCTTGGCCCCGTGTTGTTTTCCCCTCATCTACTCCTATTATACCGCTATCGACACAAAAGGCAACGGACAAAAGCCCGAATCCGGCCGGATTTCCGGAAATAAATGGACGGATCGCCCTAAGTATAGATGTAGCTTACACTTACAGCTACACAGGTTTCTTGCAGATAGCCGGCACCCGGCCGCGTGTTGGCCTTCAGATCCGACCGGGCCCAGCGTCCGTCCCCGCCCGCCGCTCCTCGATAAGACGCCTGAACAATTCGTAATACTGCTGCCCGCGGATCTTCCAGTGCCACCCGGCGATCCGCTCCTCCATGGCCGCCCACATCGTACGGTACCGGTCCTGACACTCGACGATCGCCGCCGTGATCTCTGTGGCGTCACGGGCCACCAGGCGGCCGTTGTGGCCGTCCTCGATCAGTTCGGGCATATTGCCCACCCTGGTCGCGACCAGCACGCAGCCGCTGCTGGCGGCTTCTAGCGCTGGGTTGGGCGTGCCCTCGTATTGGGAGGCCACCACATAGATCGTGCCGGTGTTGTACCACTCAGCAATCTCGGACTCGTTCATCCGGCTCCGCCGCCCGTGGCTATCGACGCAGCGGAAGTCGCAAGGAATGCCGTGTGGCTTGAGCAGTTTCTCGACCTCCTTCAGGATCGTCGGGAACCCTTTGTTTTTTCTGTGAAACTCAGAGCCGATACAGAGCACGCGGGGCTCCCGCATGTTCGGGTTCTCGCGCGGATAGTAGATCTCCCGGTCGACCCCGTTGCTGATCCAACTCGTTCGATCGCGCTGCCCGGATTTCTCCCACGCCATCCGGGAGTTGAAGATGGTCCAGTCGGCGTGTTCCAACTGCTTTTGCAGATACGGCCTGGCGGCCTCCGACGCGACGTTCAGCCCGGACACAAGCGTGGCATCGTACCGGCCGTTCGTGATGTGCCGGCGGAGTCGATCGGTACAGTCGTAGCAGAGCTGCAGCAGCAGATCGATCGGCCTGCCCTCGGCGACAGCGCCCTTCAGGACCGCGCCGTAGTTGCCGCCGATCGATACGTCGAAATCGGCTGGGGCGTATTTCTTCAGCGCCTTGCACCGCGCGTGATAGGCCCAGCCGTTGACGTCGTAGAGTAGACGTGCTCGATATCGGTGCTTGCTCATCGTCGGCGTCCGCTCCTGGTTTCCTTGTCTCTGGGGTAACTGCTCGTCTGGCCGAAGTGCTGGAAATAGCACCGGTCCGATACGGCGATCCGGGCCCCGCCCCGCTTGAGCCGGGCCATCAGGTCTTGCGAGGCCGATGCGTGCGCCCCGCCCTCGAGATACCAGCCCCACTTGTGCTGGAAGTCAGCCCGGCGGATGTGCGGATCGTCTCCGTAGAACCACGTCGATACCGGATCGATCTCACGGAAGCCGTCCGGGCCTGCGCGGAACCGCGGCCGCATCCGGTCGACGTCCGGCCAGGAATATCGCAGGATAGCGATCTCCTTGGCTCTGGTGATGAAGTCGATACCGGGCGACACGTCCAGCGGATGCAACATTTTCCAATCGTCCTGCTGCGTCCAGATCACGGGTGCGGTGCAGAGCTTCAACGCTGCGTTCATGTTGGCACCGAGGTTCGGCGGGGCGTAGCGATAGCGAAGCTCGATATTATTGGCTACGCAATAATCGGTGAGCTGCAAACCCATCCATTCCTGCATCGGATCGCGTTCCGTCTCGGCCGAGCACACCCAGCGGATCGTATGGCGGCTGGCTGTAAGGTATTTCCGCAACGATTCCATCGTCTCGCAGAAATACTCGAAGCGAAATGGCGCGTTCGGCCACGTCGAAATCGCAATGTCCATGTCGGCGGGCATTATTCATCCCCTGTTTGTAGAGGGTCGCCCCTGGATGTGTTGGAAGTATTGTTTCTCGGGCGCGAGGATCACGGCCTTGTCGGCCCGGAGCCGATCCGACATCGCGACCTCGGAGCTACCATGGGGCCCGCCCTCGGTGTACCAGCCGTGCCGGTCCATGAAATCCCGGCGAACCATGAAAGCCCGGTCGCCATAGAATCTGCCGATAAGCTCGAACCGCCGCCAGCCGTCGCGGTATGGTACGAACCGCGTCCGGTGCTCTTGCGGCGGCCACTCGTATCGGATCATATCGACGGAGCGATCGCCGGCAAGTAGTTCGATGCCCGGCGCCAGGTCGAGCGGATGAATCAACGGGCAATCGTCCTGCACGAGTAGGATTATGGGGGCGGTGGTCAGGGCCAGGGCGGCGTTCATGTTGGCGCCCAGGCTGGGCAGGGCTTCTCGCCAGTGTAGCTCAATGTTGTACTCTCGGCAGTATCGCTCCAATTCCGCGCCCATCCATAATTGCATCGGGGAGTGCTCCGCCTCAGCCGAGCACATGATGCGGCACTTGTGCCTGCCGACGTCGCCGTACTTCCAGAGTGACCCAGTCACCCTGACAAAATAATCAAAACGCTGCGGACTATTCGGCCAGGTTGGGATCGTGATATCGATCATCGCCGCGTTCTCCCCCAGATGCCAGCTACGTTTTCGGCGGTCCCACCGTTGCCGTGTAAGATGCTCGGCCGCGTGCCGGTGATTCTGTTGGTCATTATCCCCTCGTTGTTGATGAACGGGGCGCCCTTGTAGAACGTTTGGAAGACCCGGCAGTGGTGATCTAACCGGATCGCGCCCGGGTTGTCAAGATGATAGTAGTGGTAGGCGTGGCCGTCGCAACGAAACTGGGCAAGCGACTTGTCAGAGAAATGCGGACCGCCAAGCATCCGTTTCAGATCGTTTGCCCGCCCGCAGAACCCACCGGAATTCAGGTACTTCCACGGCGTCGGCGATGGTCGATACATCCTGCACGCAACCTCGGGAGGGAAGAGATTCTTTTCTGCCGAGAACAAGATCCGGCAGTCGCAGGCGGCGAAGCCAGCGACAATTGCCGGGGCGTCGCGAATGAACGCCACGTCCCACGCGTCGACGAATACTACCACTTCATCGCTATCGTCCCCGGCAATCAGATAATCCCGCAGCCAGTGAATCTTATGCTTCTGGATCTCCGGCCGGTTCATCTCGCCGGCCTGGCCCATCCCGAGCACGATCGGCGTGATGCCCTGCTCTGCGCAGGACTCGGTCAACATGCCGGGAATGCGGCGGTCGTTTCTCTCGCCGCCCTCGATCGGATCGGTCGATACCGTTATGACTCTCATGGCGCCTCCTTTGTGAAACTCCACCAGTGCGTGCCGTGTTCCCGGATGGGCACCGCCTTGCATGCGCCGGACTTTTCCGCACGCCATACGCCAACGCGAACGCCATCCATCTGCCAATCGTCGCCGAATAGCGTGACGCCAGGCCACAACGCCGCTGCCTTGGCTATGTCCGCCTCGACAGACGCCGGATCATGGGAAGCATCTACATAGATCGCGTCTGGCGTTATTCCGGCCACCCGGACCGCATCCATTCCCTTGAGCGTCTTTTCGCGCACAGGAATGAGTTGCTCGCGGAGGTCCCACATATTGACGAGGAATTGATCGTAGAGCGTCGGCAGCCGGCGTTTGTTGGCGGCCACTAGATAGTGCTCTACATTGCCGCCCCAGTGGTCGATGCAGATGATCGTAGCCATGGGCGCCAACCGGTGAAACAGGCGAGCCGATTGGCCCAGCCATGAGCCTAGCTCCAGGATCACGCGCATATCCGACTTGACGAGCTGCTCGAAACCGTTGACAATATCGCCGCGACACCATCCATGGTCGTCTTCTTTCATATCCGGCTTTTCGGGTGGCCATGGATACATCAGCCTCAGCGCCTCGATAGCGTCGTTCATCATCTAACCTTTAGGTATATTCGGTTGACCGAATAGTCGATTTCAGCGCGCGTCCCAAATGCCGCTCGCCAATCGCTAAGGTTGTTCTGCCATTGCCGACCGAAGTTGAGCGTAATCGCCAGCCGTCCCTTCACGCGGAGACGGTCCAGCAGGTCATTGATGAAAAACACGTAGTCGCGCCACAAGTCGCAGGACGGAACGTCGTCAAGGCGGGTGACGCCTTCCCTGCCCGGCAACCCGAAGCCATCCACATTTATAAGGTCGTAGTCTGCTATCTCCTCGGGGAGCGGTTCGCCTGCTCTGACGTAATGGGTATGGACCGCAACACCGAGCAACGCGGTCGCATCCGTGTAGATCGGATTCGATCGATCGATACCCTCTGCATCATGTCCCAGCTTGTGACATACCCGGATGAAATATCCAAACGCCGCGCCCACGTCAAGCACTTGTAAGGATGGGCCTTTGCCGAGCCCCAGCACGGCCGCGCGGCCGATCGCGTCGCCGCCGAATTCCCGATAGTCGCAGAACTTGGTGGCACCGGTGCCTGGGTGGACGCGGCCGAGAAGCTGGAGCTGCTTCAGATCGACGCCCTCGAAGAGCTT
>SDBS01005628.1_pt1 | contig 12177 bp, 10 predicted proteins | sample 2277091 | NCBI WGS metagenome assembly SDBS01 (sample SAMN10404972, study PRJNA504765) | marine sediment metagenome | isolation source: marine sediment core GS10_PC15, 163 cmbsf | place: Arctic Ocean: Southern Knipovich Ridge | collected 2010 | reverse complement strand
GTGACCCTTGCGGCCAAGAAATTCTCATCAACAGGAATCACCCGGACTGCAATTCCGGTTTTTCTAATAAACCCACGAGCGATATTCTGTTGGATGCATAGGCGGTCCTTCTCCACTTCCGTGGTCCAGAAAGTTATCTCATCCTTAGCGCTAGCCAGGTTAACATTCATTATTATGAGGCTGAGGATCGTCAATAGGGACAAGGTCGTTGTTTTCATTATTGTCTTGTCCCTCCTGTCACTTTCCTGGCCGATTTTCGCTTACCTCCACGCAATAGGTGCGTTTTGATTTATGATACGATTTGATTGTGTAATTTATGTCCGGGTCAAGATCAAGTAGGATACGCAGCGTTTCGGAGTTGTAATGCAATTTTGACCTGACCTGCTTGATTATCTTTCCGTTTACAGGAATTTCAGGGCGTCCGTCCCAGAAAGAGACATTCATAATGTGAATAGCGACTTTGGGGGCGGCTCCTCCCAAAACAAGGACAACCGGGGTGGTGTAATGATTCAGATCAATATATAGCCTGTTGATCCCCTTTTCACCAATTTGTAATTCAATCTTCTTTCCGATGATTTTAAAGGCCTTATCCTGGGTCGATTCGACCCTCTTATCTGATGGGGGCGGGCCAATCTTGGCAACAAGTTTGCCGTCTTTATCCCCCGCATCCTTGTCTGTCTCTTGGGTTACCGTGTCAGGAGCCGTGTAAATTTTCACAGGAGGATGCTCGACAACCTTTGCAGGCACGGCCTTTTTCGCGGTTCTGATTTTTTCGCCGGCTCGCCGTGCATGTGAAAGAGAGGTGCGGCCAGTATCGCCCGGTGTGGGGCAGATTTCAAATTTATAGAGTTCTAAGGGCTCTCCGAGTGGGCCCAGGATCTCGACACTCCAGTATCCGATCTCTTGAGGACGAATGGTTTTTGAGCTGTATGTCCTCCAGTTAGCGGATTTGACCGCAAGATTGACCCGCAATCGCTCCCTGAGACCAAAATACCAGACATGAGTAACCGATATGGGGTTCAATGCCCCTACAATTCTCGTAAAGCAGTACAGTTTGCCTACATCAGATGGGAATTGAGTGTTACTACCCAAACATTTTAGAGAAGAGATCTTCAGGCATATGGCCCCGTCAATTATTTGAAGACGTCCGGCTTCTTCGCTATCAAAAGCTAAAGAAAAAGAGGCCCAAGAGAGGGTCAGGACGGCTGACAGCAGCAGGAGGAAAAACAGCTTTTTCATGGTCAAAGTCCCTTGCAGAGATTGTCAAATTAATCACTCAACTACTCGGCTATATTCTACGACTGTAAGGAAAACCTCAGGGCCAATTAAGGTGATATTCCATCAAGAAAGGTCATCAGAAGTGACCTCCAAGGGCCATCGTGGATTTGCAGGGAAATATTTTGCAATGACACACCCTCAAATGCTTGAATCCGTTTTACCAGGATTAGTTTCATTGGTCTGCGAGTGAAGTTTACATGCGGTCATAGTCGCGATCGATATGCAGTTTGCTGTAAACTTGACGATGCTTCTAAATGACTTAGATAGTTGTTCATATTCTTTCTGCAGTCCCTCCAGATCGAGTGCTGTTGCTTTCAGGTCCTTTGACAAAAAAACAGAGGAAGAATGGGGTTCGTGGCTGATGTCAAGAAAAGGAATCTGACCAAAAAAATCGCCTTTATTCAGGTTGGCTAATGGGATGTAGCCATTTTCTCTGTTTCGAAGTACTGAGGCGCTCCCTCTCTCAATTATAAAAGCCTCCTCTTTGCTTTTGTCCAATTTGGCAATGGCATGCCGGCCGTCAATAAAATCTTCTAACTTCGTGGTTTTTGAGCGGATGTCAGCCAGCCTCTCAGTAACCTCCCTGAATCTGTTGTCAAGACTGAAAAGAATTTTCCTGAATTCAGCAGAGAGACGTGAATATTCTTCGTGGAGCGGTTGTGTATCAAGCACACCTAATTGAACCTTCCCTGATGCTGTAATGGTAACAATCCTACGGTACCCCCCCCTGAATATAGAAGAGGTATTTCCCGCGAAGGTTCCCTGCCCCGCCTTCAGGATCTTTGCGGGACCTTTGAGCGTTTTTTTGGATATTTCTGTCACCCCATTTAGCACAATCCAGATCCAGCTTCCATATTCTCCCTCCTCAATAATCCTATCGCCGTCTGCGAATTCCTCTTCTGCAACCATTAAAGAATGATGGGTAATCGGTTTTGTAATTAGGGGGAGTTTAGAACTGGTATCAAAGATTCCTAACTCCTCTTTTTTCAAACCGCCCGGCTCTAACCCTTTGATCATACCTTCATCCAGCATTCTCAGTCCATTAAGGACGATCTCCATCTGTCCCATATGGATGGTTGTGTCCACATTAATCTTTTCCTGGCTAAAATCGAATTCCCCTCTTTTCCATCCAAACATAGAGTACAGGGCATCAAGACCCGCCAACGAGCCATTAAACGCATTTACTGGTGTGCCCCTCAAGAAATATATTGATCCCGTAACCCGGGAGTAGGGGGTAGTTAATCGAAGAACTCCGGTGCTACCAGTTGTGCCGATAAATTGCACCAATTCAGGAAGGGCTAAAAAATTGAGGCTGCCCTTAAAGACAACATTTCTATTCATATCCGAGTTTTCCCATCTTGACCAGTTCAACTCTTTCTGAAGGGATTGTAATGTCCTGGTTCACAGCATCAGGTAGGTCGAAGGTTTCCGGGTCCTATTTTCATGTTCATAGAATTAGAAAAGGTCGTCTTCCAGGCGATCAGTATTGCTCTCACCTGGTCTGGTAAAGATTATTTTATACTGATCTTCAAAACCCTCAAAACATTGGTGGCAATCGGCATCAAGGTCGCATTTTTCCTCTGCCGGCTGCTTCGGTTGAGGGGGAAGGGGTTCAAGATGAACCTCGAACCTTGCTTCTTTATACATCTCAACTGCTTCGCTGAGCCGGGGTTCATTGGCCACAAACTGTTTAGTCCAGCCCTGTTGTTCCAGGGCCTTAACTATTGCTTTTTCTCTATCCACAATCCACCAGAATAAGCGTCCTGCCTGAAAGCCCCGCCAGTACAGAATCTTTCTCCATAGGGGAGTCAACTAAAGACCGGGTGAGATGTATTGTCGGGAAGGATGACGCACCTTCCTCCTTAGATGGTTCGGGGAGCCCGGTTCCAAAGAGCTCGGCTGTATAGCTCAGAACACCGGGGGCAATCGTCAGAAGGCTGACGCCGTCCGGAAGAGAGCGACCGAACAGGCCGAACCATGCGCCCAACACATGGCTGAGGTGGCGATCCTCTATGGAAGGGTGTGAATCGGAAAGGGGGAGGTCGTCGAAAAGACCGTGTGAAAGGTTCGTCTCCCCGAGCGCCTCTGCAAGGGGGGATTTTTCCGCCTTCACTCGAAGCAGCATCTCATCTGCAGAGGTCCGGTCCTCTTCCAGTTTCCGTTCTAAATGGAGGACGAGATGCCATTTGAGCGCCTGTTCTTCAACCGGTTCGCGAACCTCCTTTCCTGTCTGACGAAGGGCGCGCCTGATTTCCCACGTCGCATCTTCCCCGCCCCCTGTGGGTAGAGGGGTATATCCCTGGTTCTGGCTCATCCAGAGCCGGTATTCAGAGAGGAGTTTTCTGAAATCCTCCGGGGGCTTCAGGTCTTCAGGGGGGCGTACGATGGTGATACGGCCGTCATTGCTTTCTGTGCCGGCAGCGGACCCCATGTACCATGGTTGACAAATGGTTATGGAGCCAAAAGAAGACAATAGCCTGTCTCTCGCAGATTCATGCAGATAAGAATGGGGAAACAGGATTGCAGTACGGTTTTTCATCTTTTCGTTATGACCTGTTGTCATGCCTCGAACCCTGCTTTCAAAAGGCCTTTTCTCGTCTATAGTCCCTGGTCCCGGTACTGCCGGGCCAATTAGGCTCTATTATAGGCGGTGCAGTAGATGTAGTCAAGCCCACCAGAACTCCTTGCATCAGCGCGTCTTTTCTGATAGAAAATCCTCTGACCCGGGGCAGTTTGAGTCAGGTTCATGGTGGATTCCCTGTATGGTGCAAGCTTTACTCTCAAGGAATAGCAAGAATGTCCGGTATAATGGAAATCCTTTTGATTGTTGCGATTGTTTTGGGCATTTTTATGCTCCCCAGACTGATGGCGAGAAAACCGGAGGGGGATCTTCAACCCCGTGATCGGGGCTTTAGATTTACAGGACGGATGCGATTTGCCATTGTGGCTTCTTTTTTGTGGCCGGTCATCGTCGCGTTTTTTCTGGAGCCCTGGGAAGGCCACTGGCCTCTATTTTTCTATGTTGCCGCTGGTCCGGTGGCGTTGCTCTGGGGGATCTATTGGGTGTTCTCGGGTTTCAGGAAAGAGAGAGAGTAAGGAGAAATTGAGCATTTTTCAAAGGTCCCGCTGCTTTAGACGGGGCTGAAGCAACAGATTAGGTTTTCAACCGGGACGTCTTGCTGGGGACCAAATGGAATGATTCGCATAACAGATACCATTGCAATTGAAGAAAGCGAAATCCAGGAGGATTTTATCCGTGCCTCGGGTCCGGGAGGGCAGAATGTCAACAAGGTTGCCACTGCTGTCCGGCTTCGCTTTGACGCGGGCAGATCTCCCTCACTTCCCCCAGATGTTTTCAGGCGTCTCGCTGCTTTAGCCGGGAGTCGGATGACCGAAGAGGGCGTCTTGATCATTCATGCCCGGCGATTCCGCACACAGGATCAAAACCGTCAGGATGCCATGGACCGGCTGATCGGTCTGATCCGTCAGGCGACTTTGAAGCCCAAACCACGCCACAAAACAAAGCCGACCCTCGCATCAAGGAAGCGCCGGCTGGAATCCAAGCGACGCCGCGGCCAGACCAAACGGATACGACAGCCTGTTACTCATCACGGGGAATAGTCTTAGGGCTCGGCAAAAAATAACGTAGGCGTTCACGGCTTCAGAGTAACCCTCCTAAAGCTGACTACTGACAATAATTCGCAATTGCCCATAAAACGGATTTTTTACGAGCGTATTATAATCTTAATCGTACTCTTAATCATAATCGTGTTGAGTAAGATTAGGATTATGATTAAGATTATGAAATAGGAAAACTATCTCATCCCTTAACCTTTGAACCCGGGTCACAACGGAATATTACAGGGCAATTCGTCTTCAGACTCCTGCAACTCAGCTATTTGCCGGTCAATGATGTGTTTTTTTTCTGTATTCTTTTCAAATATCTCTTCCAGCTCATAATAGGCGTCAAACCCTGATTCGATGGTGCTCATATAAAAATCCTGGACCAGGATATCGAAACGATCCAGGTTTTCTTCCTGCAGGCAGGCCGTTTTATAGCGATTGATCAGCTCTGACAGTACATTGTCAAATTCCTGGAAAAAGGAGAGATCATCCAGCAGGCCGCTATCAGTGGGATATTTATCCAGTCCCCAGAGAATCAGCTTTTTGAGATTACTGTTTATCTGCTTGAAATATCTCCTGAATAAAGGATAGTTGGGCTCATCGTCATATTTTTCTGCCTGGAAGGCGTCAAGAAGTACCTGTGTCAGGGGCCCACCTTCCTCAAAAAACGCTACCAGCGCCTTCTGGTTTTCGGTTTGCGGCACTGCGGCCCGTTCCTCTTCCTCTTCTTCTTCCCAGGCATCATCATCGAACCACTGAAATCCTATCTCTTCGAGCTTCTCTACATAGTTATCAGGGTGCTTCCTTATGATTTCGCTGACCTGCTCAAATCGAAACCTATCAATATCGCCCTCCTGGTAAGGGTCCGAACCGCAGGCCTCATCAATTTCATAATCATCCTCCGGATTTGCCTCGCCTGTAATGCATGTAAAACAGGCATATCCTGAAAGTGCGGATCCGATGACCCAGATAGGGTTGCCGCAGGCACACTTGACGTCATGCTTGTGTGCGCTAAGGGCATCATCAAGGGCCTCGGTCAGTTCCTTGCGGTCTTGATCTTTGTTATGTTTAAGATGAAGGTTTACATATTTCTTTATGCTGGTAGGGATAAAGCCGTGTTTCATTGTCCTGTTCCCTTATGGGCTGAGTGTTTAATGTGTCCGAACGAAAATTAGGATTTTTCGTTCAGGCACTATAATAGCTGTCTTCCGATTTGTCTATGTCTTCAAGAACCATAACCCATCCTGCTATTTCATGATTCACCTTCAGAAGTGAGACAATTACTTGGGTTTCTTCAGAATTGATGGTGATCGTAAAGGCGAGCTTTCTCAATTCCTGATTTCGGGCAACTTCCTTAAGCGCGTTCACCGTTTTTCTGTTTTCACTTCTGGGGAAGATGCTCGTTATCTGCTGAGATAAGACCTCTGTCAGGGATTTATTCAGAATCTTCAGTGTCAATGAATTAGCATAGACAATTTTCGCATCCTTTTCAATGACGATGATTCCCATCCCGGCACTTTCAGTGATTTCCTGTTGGAAATTCCATGATTCAAGCAAGTCCACCGTCGTCTGTCTTCGGGACACATCTTCTGGATCAAAAAGAATTTCATCTGATGGTAAGCAAAAAGGATCCGTCTCTATGAGGTCCAGAAACTCACCCAGATAGTCGGTCATCCTTTCCATCGGCTTCTTTTGAAGGTAATAGTCTGCATCGATCTCTTTAAGCATGTCCCGCAACTCGATTATCGCGTCCAACATGCCAATTATGGAAAAGGTGGCCTCAGGATATTTTTTGCGGATGAAATCAATCAATTGTTTTCCATCCATCCTTGGCATTATGATATTTACAAAAATTAAATCGACTTCCCCCTCTTCCAGTTTTGCTATCCCTTGTTTACCGTCATTGGCCTGAGTAACTTCGTATCCCCTGTTCTCAAGTAATTCTCCAAGAAATTTCGCAAAAAAGAAATCACTGTCCACAATTAAGGCGCTTCTCGACATTTGGGTCCTCAATTAAATAGAGACTTTTCCATCTAAGACTGACGGTCTCGTAAAAAGTCTCCCGCTTCAGTTCAGCGGGACGTTGTGCTGCATTTCGTAATCATTCAACGTACGATAAGTACGCCTCATGATTATCCCGCTTTAGCGGGACACGCCCTTCTTGTCCCGCTGCTTTTTAGCGGGGGAATTTGAACTTTTTACAAAACCGTCTAAATCGGACTTTTTATGAGTTCATCAAGACTAATTCATGCAGATTCGTCGCACCTCGAGAATATCGGTTATCCCTTGAAAAACCTTATGAATCCCGTCTTGTTTCAAGGTGGTCATCCCTTGGGTTACTGCCTGCGCAAAAAGCTTTTCTGAGTTTGCGTTTTCTTTGATCAATTGTTTTATCTGAGGAGTGCTTTCCATTAGCTCATGTATCACTATCCGCCCCTTATAGCCAGTTTCCGAACATTTATAACAACTTCCAGGCTGATAAATGACAAGGTCTTCAGAATATCTGATCCCTGTCGCTTCGAAATGCTCGGTGCCATAATCATTCACAATCTCTTGAAACTCCTCTTTAGAAGGATGATACTCCTTCCGGCAATTGAGACACAGTCTCCTGATCAAGCGCTGGGCCAAAACGCCCAAAAAGGCGTCTGAAAAATTGAGTGCATTCAGACCCATATCTAACAGCCTGATCACGGTCTCGGGGGCGCCGTTTGTGTGTAAAGTCGAAAACACAAGGTGACCGGTCAGAGCGGCCTTGATGGCAGTGGATGCGGTTTCATAGTCACGCATCTCACCGATCATTATGACGTCAGGGTCGGCCCTCAAGAACGAACGCAACACTCTTTCGAAATCAAGGCCGATCTTTGGCCTTACTTCCACCTGGCTTAGGCCCGGTTGGGTTATCTCCACAGGGTCCTCTACGGTCCAAATTTTAATGTCTGGGTGATTGATAGCTCCAAGAGCCGCATGCAATGTAGTAGTCTTGCCTGAACCTGTGGGACCTGCTGCCAATATCAGGCCATGGGGTTGAGAGATAATTTTTTTCAGGACCTTCATATTTCGTTCATTTAGCCCGATATCTTCTATTTTCATAGCACCGGCTTCAGCCAAAATTCTCAATGCGGCTGACTCAAAGCCGCCTGCCGTTGGAAGAGTAGCGATCCGTAGTTCAAATGGGCGGATTCCCTTACGTTTGAACTTAATTTTGCCATCCTGAGGCAAGCGTTTTTCGGCAATATCCAGCCCTGCCATAATCTTAATCCTTGAGAGCATACCTCTGGCCATGGAGTTAGGCACCTGGATATAATCTTGACAAACCCCGTCTATTCGGAAACGGATATTTGTCTTTTTTGAAATTATTTCTGGTTCAATATGAATATCGGATGCATTATTTCGAAAGGCAGTTACGATGACCTGGTCAATTAGCTTTACGACCTTACTTGATGACTCATCAAGGGTCTCGATTTCGTCCTCTATGTCCCCATCTTCTTCTTCAAACGTAACATAAGGGAGCATGTCCAGTTCTTCGAGCATGTTTTCAGGGGATACTTTGGGTTCTTCCCTAAAAAAAAGATTGATAAAGCTCTGGATATCCTCTCTGATTCCTATAAAGAACCTGATCCTGTTTGCCTTCATCAAGCCGTTAACCTGATCGATTTTTCGGAGGTCTCTGGGGTCATCGATGAGGATATCCAGCCCTCTCTTTCCCCAACTCAAAGGAACCCATCCAGCGTGCAATAGATATGGTTTCTTCAAATTATTTATGATCTCAACCGGGATCGGCAGATCTGGATCAAAGTCCTGAAAACCACAATCATAAAACTCTGACAAGGACTTACCTATTGTTTCCTTGCTGATTTTGAAGTGATCGATCAGAACAAATTCTACACTTTTGTCAATTTTTTTGGAAATGGCCAGCGCATTTTGGAGCTGAGCGACTGTCGCGACCCTCTCTTTGAGAAGGTAGCTGTATCTTGAGCCTGGCGAAAAAGATAAAATTCCAAGACTGAGTTTTTGCTCAATCTCTTTATTTTCCGGATCGATTTCTGAAGCAGACTTGAACTGGTTGACCGCGAGATCTTTGTTCCCATTATGCTCCAGCTGGAGGCCGATGGAATATTTAATCTGCGCCAATTGGTGGGCTTTCAGAGATAGTTTGTTTAGCGTCTGCTCCACCCTTTCCACGGCATCGTTGGGTGAGACCAGTCCCAAAAGAGATTCCACAAAATCCGGGATTATCTTAATTGCAGGATAGTCAATTTCAAACAGCTTTTCATATTCAGTTACTGCCTCTTTCATAAACCCCAGTTCCTTGAAGGCTTCTGCGTTGTTCAGGATTTCCAGGGCATTTCCATCGGTCGCAATCGCTTCTTTGATTATCGAAATGTTTTCTTGAGATATCTCTGGAATTTCTGTTGTTAGGTTCTCTATCTCAATTTTCAGGAGTTGGATATTTCTTTTTATTGTTTTCAGAGTGTGGATTTCATCTTCTGGAACAGCTGATAAAACCTCGTCGTAAATACTTAGAGATTCCTTCAATAATCCCATTGAACGGTAGATTTCCGCTTCCTTTATTCTGGTCTTAACATCCATTTCTTCCATCGATTGAGGGTAGATCGTGGCTGAGTCACCTCTTTTGCAGGGGAAATAGTTTTGAAATTGTACGGGACAGACTCTACCCTAACGTTGCATAAACCTTCGGTCCAAAAACGCTGCGCTCGCTCTATATCAGGCCATCAAGAAACGCTGGTCCATTTTCAAGACCTCACCGTATGTTCAATACGCTTTCATCCTTAAAAACGGTCCAACGGTCCTTGCTGACCTAATCTAAAGCGTTTTGAACTCAAATTTTATGCAACGTTAGGGCCTACTTTCAAAATAATAAAGGCTCTACGGCCGAAGAACGCAGCTTTCATGTTGAAATAGAAGGTTACGAGAAAGGTCAATTGGTGTCAAGATTTAACTTGCATGGCAATTTCTTCTTTCTTACCCCTTTTGATCGTTATGGGAAGAACTTCTTATAGCTATAAGTGATCTAAAGTGAACTAAAGTGCCTAAAGTTTGAAGTGCCTAAAGTGAGTGCCTTCCAGGACCAATAAAAACAAGCCACCTCCTATGGGGCTGGTAATTTGACTATCACATTGATTTGTGGTATCCTAAAATTTTGTGGAGCTCGGAGTTTGAACTTATGGCCAATTTCAATTTCAAAACCAGAGAGATGGAGTGTAAAATTGTATTCTATGGGCCTGGGAGAGGAGGAAAAACGACCAATCTCGAGTATATTTTCAGGACCTATAAAAAACAGACAACAGGAGAAATGGTTTCAATCAACACTAAGGGAGATCGCACCCTTTTTTTTGACTTCCTCCCCATGAAACTCGGGAAAATACGTGGATATGATATACGGGTTCAGTTATTTACCGTCCCGGGTCAGGTAAAATACAATTCAACGAGAAAAGTGGTGTTAAGAGGGGCTGATGGGCTCGTCTTTGTTGCCGATTCCCTTCTGCTCAGGCGTGAGCACAATCTGTTGTCGCTGAAGGATCTTGAACAGAACTTGAAAGAGTATGACATCAGCATTTCTGAAATTCCTCTCGTTTTCCAATACAACAAAAGGGACCTTGCTGAAGAGGGCATTCGCCTCCTATCGGTTGAGACCATGGAAAAGGACTTAAACAGTCAGCAGAATGTGCCTTATTTTTCAGCCAGTGCATTTAAGGGGGATGGTGTTGGCGCCACATTAAAGGAATGTTTAAAGATAACCTTGAGATCTCTTCAAAATAAATTGGAATAGCCCCGATAACAAGTAGAAAAAAATTGTGGGTCCCTGGGCTCTCTCATTCAAATAAGAATTCATAAAGGTCCTTAACCGATTTCATTCCCGATAGTTTCATACCGTCTAACGGTTTCGACCCTACTAAGTTGGTTTGAGATAAAAAGCAGTGCGAAAACCCTAATTTTTTGGCCTCCCTCATTCTAATCTCCGGCTGGTTTACCCCTCTTACCTCACCGGCAAGGCCCACCTCCCCAAACACCACGATGTCACGGCTGATCGGCCTGCCCAAAAAGCTGGACATCATGGCAGATACGATACCGAGGTCCGCCGCGGGCTCATCTACCTTCAGTCCTCCGGCCACATTGACAAAAATATCCTGATCTCCCAATTCCATTCCCAATCTTTTCCCCAAGACCGCCACAAGCAGGGAAATACGGTTTTGGTCAACACCGATGGCCGTTCTTCTCGGCATGCCTAATGGGCTTGGACTGACTAATGCCTGGATTTCAACAAGGAGGGGTCTTGTCCCTTCAATACAGGAGATTACCGCAGATCCCGGCACGTCTTCAGGCCTTTCTTCGAGAAACATTCTGGATGGGTTGTCCACCTCGGCAAGCCCTGAGTCCTTCATTTCAAAGACGCCTATCTCGTTGGTTGAACCATAACGATTCTTGGCCGCCCTGAGTATCCTGAACGCATGTCCCCTGTCTCCCTCAAAATAGAGGACTGTATCCACCAGGTGCTCTAAGACCTTTGGCCCTGCAATGGCGCCATCCTTAGTAACATGGCCCACCAAAAAGACGGGGGTCCCCGATCCTTTTGCATAGGCCATCAGGCGTGAGGCCACTTCCCTTACCTGTCCTACACTGCCGGGGGTCGAAGCGATATCGTCAGTGTAGAATGTCTGGATCGAGTCAACGGCCACAAGGTCGGGCTTCAGCGGAGCTACTCTATCAAAAAAATCTTCAATGCAGGTCCCTGTCATTACATAGAGACCTTCTGAGTCAATACCAAGCCTCTCGGCCCTTAACTTGATCTGCTGTGCGGATTCTTCCCCCGAAAGGTATAAAGAACGAAAATCCTGCCTGGCAAGTCTGTCGAGCACCTGAAGGATAATAGTCGACTTTCCGATCCCGGGGTCTCCGCCTATAAGGATAACTGACCCGGGGACTACGCCACCGCCAAGGACTCGATCAAACTCGGCCAGCCCGGTCTTCAATCTCATCTCAGGCGCTAAGGATATGGCATCGATACGCTCCGGCCGGCTCATTGTAGAAGACCTTGTGTCCCTTTTGAAAGGTTTTCGGATCTCCTCTACCATGCTGCTCCACTGGCCGCATTCAGGGCATCGACCCATCCATTTAAGGGCTTCATAGCCGCAGCTTTGGCAGACGTAGCTCGTTCTTTCTTTCTTGGTCATGCTGATTGCTGATACCCCTATCTTAGACGAACTGGATTTGCAAATCGTTCCTGGGTTCATAATCTTAATCGTAATCTTAATC
>SDBS01005627.1_pt1 | contig 12177 bp, 11 predicted proteins | sample 2277091 | NCBI WGS metagenome assembly SDBS01 (sample SAMN10404972, study PRJNA504765) | marine sediment metagenome | isolation source: marine sediment core GS10_PC15, 163 cmbsf | place: Arctic Ocean: Southern Knipovich Ridge | collected 2010 | reverse complement strand
TTGATATATTCAATTTCTTTAGTATCATAGGGTAAGCGATATTCATCATGATTATCGTAATTATATAATTCTGTAGGGCAATTTAAAACAATAATTTTTTCTTGTCCAATTGCTTTAAAACCATGCCATATATAAGGAGGAATCGTAATAAGAAGTGGTTGTTTTTCTCCAAAAAAAATCTCATTTAGTTTCTTATAACTAGAGCTTTCCTTTCTACTATCCATCAAAACTAACTTAGCATTTCCATATATGCAAGTTAAATTATCTGTTTGGATTTTATGCATATGCCATGCCTTAACTACATTTGGAAATGCAATAGTAATATAAGCTTGACCAAATTTATTATACATTGACCAATCAGATCTGAAACACTCTTGCAAATAACCTCTTTCATCTAAAATAAGTTTTAAGTTTTTAATTATGATTCCTTTGATTGGATCCAAATTTTTTTCCACCATTTTTAATTTATTACATTGCTCTTGATTTAAAATCTAATGTTTTTTTACAATCGATTTTAAATAATTGCTTGATTTAATTAAGGTATCGAACGTTCCAGCATCGGACCAAAAACCGTCTATCATTATTGCCTTAGTTTTAAAATTCTTAACATAATAATTATTAACATCAGTAATTTCTAATTCCCCGCGTTTTGAATATCCACTTTTATCAACAACATTCTTTATAACATCAAAAATTTTTTCATTATAGAGATATAATCCAGTGACTGCAAAGTTACTCTTTGGAATCTTGGGTTTTTCTTCAATTAATTTTATCGTATTATCATCATTTAATTCTGCTACACCAAATCTTTCTGGATCATTTACCTCTTTCAAAAATAAATAGCACTGAAAGTCGTTTGAGTTTTCAAATAAATTAATTTCAGTTTTAAAAGTATTTTCAAAAATATTATCTCCTAAGATAACCGCAACCTTATGTCCTTTAACGATTTTTTCTGTTAGAAATATAGCCTCAGCGATTCCTCCTGCTTGTTGTTGATAAACATAATTGATATTAGCATTAAACTCACTTCCATTTCCAAGTAATCTTACAAAATCACCAACACTCTCACCTCCAAGAACTATGGTTATATCTTTGATTCCTGAATTGGTAAGAGTCTTAATAACTTTATAAATCATTGGTTCATCATAAACGGGTAAGAGATGTTTATTTGTTACTTTGGTTAAAGGAGATAACCTTGAACCTGTTCCACCTGCTAAAATAATTCCTTTAATACTAACCAACTATGCTTTAATTTTAAGTATATCATTTTTAATAATTTCAATTCTTTAGTATTAAATTATATTTATCAATTTTAAGATTTTTTTGATATAGGAAATATTAATGATTAATAAATCTTAATCCATTGTATTTTCTTTTTAAAGAAACAAAATAAATAATTATTTATATTTAAGTTTTATTTAACTTTTCAATTTCTTTTTTAAAAATATTATCCCAATCAATATTAGGTGCTAAATATTGAGAATCCATATGTGTTGCTATAGATGGACTATACGTGAACTGGCATAATTGCTGAAGTTTTTGATGTAAAAAGATCCGGAAGTTTCACTGAATCAATGTTATAAAATTTAGATTCGATATCACAGAAAACCGGTTTAAGCTTATTTTGGTATACTGAGTTAACCGTAGCTGGAAATGTAAAAGGAGTAGTGATGACTTCCCCAGTTATTTTTAAAGCTTGTCATGGTAAATATTCTTAATTTTAAGAATTTTAGCTAATGAAGAGAAGTTACTGATGACAAAATTATAGGCGTAACAGGATTAGACAATCCTGAACCGAGTAAAAAGAATAGAAGAAAAAAATGGAAATTTTAAATTTATTGGCTTTATCGATGAATTCGAAGAAAACCATGGAAAAGTAATATATGAATACCTGTTTTAAGAGGATTTGAATAGATAAAAGAGACATTCATGGGAGACAAACTATTTTGTGTGTGTATTATTGGTGATACTTTAAACATAAAGGAAAATTTAGATAGAAATTTGAAATTTGGTTATATAACACACTCAATAATACACCCAAATATTTTAATTAGATATGGAGCAAAGAATGGAGATGGTGTCATTATTGGCACTAAAAGCGTAATTGCACCTGATGAAATTATGCGGGATCATATAATTATTTACCAAATCTGCTCAATTGGAATTGACGACATTATTAATGACTATTACACGAATAATCCACTAGCTGCATTAAGTGGAGAGGCTGTTCCTGGTGAGAGAATATGTATTGGATAACAAAAATCTCAAAACCATAAAATATTTAACATTTTTAAAATTTTAATTTTTAAATCAAGGACCATATAATAATTTATAAAAATTCTAAATAGTAATCGAAAACGTGTTGCTGGAGATTGAAAAATTACTTCGGAGTTCAAATAGAAGAGAAAAATGAAGTTATTAGCGGGTATAAAAAATAATCTTTCTCAGATCTTTGCAATTGGAGAAAAAAATGTTAAATTAGCAACCAGATTAAAAATACCTTTAATTTTTCAATTGGTTATCCAACCAATTTTAGCTATTATACTGCCTTTAATAGTAATGGGGCAAATATTTTCTTTCAATAGTTATGGAGACTGGGATAGTAGAAATTTTGCTGTATATCAATTCACAGCAAACCAGATATTATTACTATATAGATTATTAGGGCGACTTCAGGTAGCTATAGCACAAGAAAAAGGTTCGCGTACGCTCACACTTCTTTTACTTGCCCCTTTTAGAAGGTCAAATTTGTTATTTGGTATTTTCATGTCTCACGTTTTTTTAATTTCAATACCATTTATGACGTTTTTTATTTTATGTTATATAGTTTATCCAGTTTCTATAATTACATTGTTTTTTATTTCTTTTTCCTATTTTCTAATATCATTATTTTTTGGTGGAATTGGGTTATTATTTGCGGTATTTGCTGTTTCAAAGCCACGTATACTTCCTTTTATTTCTTTGCCTATAACTTTTTTACTTATGTTTAGTTGTCTTACCATGCCTTTTGATTTTTTTCCGAAGTATTTTCAAGATTTAGCTCAAATAAACCCCTTCTATTATATATTTAGCTTTTCAAGATATATTTGGATTGAGGATAATATTATCCTTTCAATTACAACTCATGCAAGAACTTTTCTTATTTTTCTTGCTATGGCATTAGCATCACCAATTATTGGAATAAAATTCTTTAATTATATACTTAATAAATATAGAATGGTACTATATTGAAAAATATGATCTCATCAGCTATAGAAGCAATTAATCTTACAAAAGTTTATAGACTCAGAGGAAAGAATAAAAGAGTAAGAGCTTTAGATGGATTAAACCTTTCCATTAAAAAAGGAGAAAAATTTGGTTTAGTAGGACCTAATGGAGCGGGGAAAACCACATTTATCGATATATTAACAACAGTTAGAAGCATAACCTCGGGTGAGGCTTATATTGAAGGTTATAATTTACAAACTGAAACAACGAAGGCAAAAACTCATGTGTCACTCATGCTAGGAGGAGGGATGAACTATAGTGGATTGACCGGTTATAGCAACTTAAAATATTATGCAAAAATTTATAGGGTTAAAAATTATAAACAGAAGATTGATGAATTAGCAAAAACTTTTGGTTTAGAAGATTGGATAGATCAACACTTATTAAAATATTCAAGCGGAATGGCGGTGAAATTAGCTATTTGTAGGACACTATTGATAGATAGATCAATTCTCTTATTAGATGAACCTGCCATAGGATTAGATGTGAAAACTAAAGATTTTATGATCAATGTATTAAAAGAGTCAAATAAAACAATTCTATTAACTAGCCATGATATGGATATTGTCGAAAGTTTATGTGATCACGTTGCCTTTATTAATAAGGGCAAAATTCTTAAAGTAGGAAAAAAGGATGAAATATTAAAGTTAGTAGAGGATTCAGAAGTTCAAGTTGAGACAATTGTAAGTAAAAATAATGAAAATCTGTTATTAGAACTAAAGGATCTTGATTATGTGGAAAATGTTGATAAAAATTCTAAAGGTTTAAAGATTATTATTAAAAATCGAAATTATTTAAATGATTTAATTTCAATTTTAACAAAATACAAAATTTTAAGTTTCAAAGAAATAGAATTATCAATTGGAGATGTTTTCAAGCAAACATTTTAATTTGATAAGATTTTTTAAGTCATGATTTTATGAATAATTTGGAGATTTTCTCCTTTTATAGGATGAATAATAAACAGCAGGTATCTAAAAATTTAGATTTTATGTAATCAGGACAATTTTTTTCTAAATTCTGTTAGGAGATATATTATAAAATCAATTAACCTCTTAATAGAACTAAATTTTTGTCTTGAATTTTTTGGAAATTGTTCTAAAATGGAAATTGTTCTATAACTCTTATATACCTCATTTATAGAAAGTGGTGAATATCTCATTAAGGATTTTAATGATTCAATATCAAAATAAATTTCTTCTGCGGTAAAAGATTTATCAACCTGTTCGAAATACTTATCGAAAATCGGTAATAATGAATCCCAAAAAGGATTTGAATTTAAAATTGTTACCATATCTTCATTCTCAGGTTTAATTTTTGAAGATGGATGAGCCTCTTGCCACCCAAGGATATTTTTAGGGTGATCTGGTGGAAAAAGATCAATCTTTTTCCACCAATTGTTTAAATAAGTAATATTTGTCAGATTTAAAAATGCACCGATTTTCTTTATAATTTCATGGTTTTTGTGAATGAGATCCTGCATACGAATGTGTAATATATCTTTTAGAAGAAAACTTTTAAGAAAGTGAGAACAGTAGTCTATTGCGATGGGGACTACGTCTCTTTTACTGAAATAGCTAGCAATAATATAATTCTTACATAACCAAGTCCGAATATCTCTTATTGTAAAAATCACTATAAAATTTTTTAATGCATCTAATAAACTAATATCGAGACGGGGAAATTTATCGCCGATGATCTCAAAATTATAACCATTTCCTTTTAAAAAATTACGCAATCGAGAATATAATACCTCAAATTTTCTTTCAAATCTGAATAAATATCTAGCATTAGGATATTTATTTAAAAATCTTTTCCCATACTTACCTAGAAAACCTTGAAAAAGATAAGTTTCATAAGGATGAATATGTCGGGATGACAATTTAAGATACCTACAATGGTTGATGTAGCTGTTTTAGGAGCACCAGTAATAAACCAAGAAATTTTTCCTTTTTTCCTCTCTCTAAAGACATATCAATCAATTTATAATTAATAATTAAGTATATTATAATTTTTAGAATTAAAAGAGAATAAAAGTGTTTAACGTCCAAATAGCAAAAAAAACCTTTAGCCTAATTTTTAATAAATGGATTAATTAAACAAATATATAAAATTTATCATACTTTTTAATTAGATTAAAAACAATTAATATAGAATTAAAAATGTTTAATGATAAGATTATCCTAATAACTGGTGGTACAGGCTCTATTGGAGAAGCACTTGTAGATTATCTCTTAATTAAATTTAAGCCTCAAGTGATACGGATTTATAGTAGAGATGAAACAAAACAACATCTTCTTAGAAATAAGTTTAAAAATCATGAAGATAAATTAAGATATTTTATTGGAGATATAAGAGATTCAGAAAGATTAAAAAGAGCCATGACAAATGTAGATGTTGTAATTCATTTGGCTGCATTGAAACATGTCCATGCTTGTGAATATAATCCATTTGAAGCAATTAAAACAAATGTTTTCGGAATTCAAAATTTAATTGAAGTAAGTATAGATTATAACATAGAAAAATTTGTATTTACTAGTACCGATAAAGCAGCCACGCCTTGTAATACGATGGGCGTAACAAAATTATTGGGAGAGAAATTAATTACTACTGCAAATTATTATAAAGGAGACAATAAAACTATTTTTTATTCAGTAAGGTTTGGAAATGTACTCGGATCTAGAGGATCTTTAGTTCCTTTAATTGAAAATCAAATTAAAAACGACTTACCTATAACTTTAACTCATACCGATATGACAAGATATATTATGAGTTCTGATACGGCATTAAGATTTATGTTAGATACTTTAGATATAGCTCAAGGTGGTGAAGTATTTGTTCATAAAATGCAAGCTGTAAGAATTTATGATTTAATTGAAGCTTTAGTTGAACTTATTGCAAAAAAATATAATAAAAAAACTGAAAAAATTCAAATAAAAGAAATTGGAATGTTTGTTGGTGAAAAATTATATGAAGAACTATTTTCAATTGAAGAGGCTGAAAGAACCTACGAAATGGATGACATGTATTTAATTATTCCTCAATTACAAGAAGTATCGAGTAAAATTGAGATAGAAAATTATCCAAATTTGAAAAAATTTGATGTTTCAAAACCATTTAATTCTAAACTAGGTCCATTTTTATCTAAAAAAGAGATTATAGAGTTTTTAACAAAATTGAATTTAATTTAAAAACAATATTTATTTTGTGTTTTTATGGTATATTTAGTAACTGGAGGAGCTGGTTTTATAGGAAGATGGGTTGTAAAAAAATTAATTGAAACCAATAAAGAAGTTGTAGTTATTGATAATTTAGAAAATAGCCAAAAGAGAAATTTAGAAGAATTTAAAGATCATCCAAATTTAAAAGAATTTTTAATTGAAGATATAAAGAATAAGGAAATTATCAACAAATTATTCTCAATATATAAATTTCAAACATGTATCCACCTTGCCGCTCAAATTAACGTTCAAGAAAGCTTAGATAATCCAAAAAAAGCTTTTGATAATAATGTGGTTGGAACTTACAATTTACTGGAAGCTGCTATTCTCTATAACACTAAAATGATCTTGGTTGGAACATGTATGGTTTATGATATAGCTGATGTAGAACAATCCATTACGGAAAAGCATCCAGTTAAACCAACATCTCCCTATGCAGGTTCTAAGATTGCGGCAGAAGAATTTGCTTTATCATTCTACTATGGTTTTGGTCTACCAGTTGTTATTCTCAGACCATTCAACACCTATGGACCTTTTCAAAAAACTAATACAGAAGGAGGAGTAGTAGCAATATTCTTAAAAAAGAAAATCTCAAATCAAAATCTTTTAGTTTATGGGGATGGAAATCAAACAAGAGATTTCTTGTATGTAGAAGATTGTGCTGAATTCATAGTAAAAGCGTCTGAATGTGAAAAATGCATAGGAAAAATAATAAATGCAGGATCAGGAAAAGATATTTCAGTTAATGACTTGGCTTTTTTAATTATACAGGACAAGAATAGAATCGAGCATATAAAGCATCACCATCCTCAGAGTGAAATAAAAAAATTATTATGTAATAATTCAAGAGCAAGAGAATTACTAAATTGGGAGCCAAAAGTTTCTTTACAAGAAGGAATACAAAAATTTGAAAAATGGATTAAAGAAAATGAGATGAATAATTAATGGAAAAACCAGCTATTGAGGGAGGAAAGCCGATAAGAGATGAATTTCTCCCATATGGAACTCAATGGTTAGACGAAAAGGAGATAGATGAAGTAGTAGATACCCTAAAATCCAGTTGGATTACAACTGGTCCTAAAATGAGAAAATTCGAAGAAAAATTTAAACAAATTAGAGGTTCGAAATATGCTGTTGCAGTGAATTCTGGGACTGCAGCGCTTCATATCTCAACTTCAAGTATAAATATAAAACCAGGGGATGAAGTTATTACTACACCAATGACATTTGTAGCATCTGCTAATTGTATCGTTTATAGGGGGGGCACTCCTATATTCGCTGATATAAAGAAGGATACTTATAATATTGATCCTAAAGAGATAGAGAAAAAAATAACGAAGAAAACAAAAGCAATAATTCCTGTACATTTTGCTGGGCAACCATGTGATATGGATGAGATTAGTGAAATCGCAATGAAACATGATTTATACGTTATTGAAGATGCGGCTCATGCAATTGATGCGGAGTATAAAGGAAAAAAAATTGGAAATATTAGCGATTTGACCACTTTTAGTTTTCATCCAGTGAAAAATATTACTACGGCAGAAGGTGGGATGGTATTAACAAACGATGACGAACTATATGAAAAATTGTTGATGTTTCGAACCCATGGTATTTCAAAAGACTCTGTAAAGAGATTTGGTAAATCGGGTAGTTATTTTTATGATATGCAATTTTTAGGATTTAGATACAATCTAAGCGAACTTCATGCATGTTTAGGTATTCAGCAATTAGATAAATTAAAATCATTTCAAAAAAGAAGAAGAGAAATAATAAAGATATACAATAGAGAATTACAGAATCTTGATCAACTTACAATTCCTTATAAAAAAAAGTATGTAAAACATTCTTGGCATTTATATATTGTTCAACTCAATTTAGAGAAGTTAAAAGTTGATAGAGATCATATTTTTAAAGCTCTTAAAGAAGAAAACATAGGTGTAAATGTACATTATATTCCAGTTCATTATCATTCTTATTATCAAAATAGATTCAATTTAAAGAAAGGAATTTTACCAAAAGTTGAGTCGATTTACCCTCGATTATTAACTATCCCCTTATTTCCTAGAATGAATGATAATGATGTATATGATGTTATTAACGCATTAGATAAAGTATTGAGATATTACAGAAAAAAATGATCTTTTTATTCCTCTATCAAATTTTCTACTTTTAATTATTAATTCTAGTTTTTTTCTTAAATATATCGGTTGGTGTATTTTCATTCTTCAATCAAATCCCATGAAATTGGGGTATTTTTTAAGACGTTTTTTTTCAATTTTTTGCCAATAATCTTATTTAAGTATTTAGGGTGTAAACCAATTCCCGGTCTTAAAGCCAAAACATCATTATAAGTTAAAACTGTACCTTCTTTTAAATCATTGATTAAAAAAAGACTTCTTCTCCCTCTTTTATAATGTATTTCTTCAGCTTCCACTTTTTCTTTAATCTCTGACCCTAAAGATGTTTCTGCTTTCCTAATACTGTCTACCATTAATTTTAACTCATCTGGTTTGGCGGCAAAACAATGGTCAGGTCCTTTTAAATTTTTATCTAAAGTAAAATGCTTTTCAATCATATCCATTCCTAATCCTATACCCAAAATAGGCACAATTATTCCAAGTGTGTGATCTGAATAACCAACAGGGCAATTGAATTTTTTTTTTAAGGTAATTATTGCTTTTAAATTGACATCTTGAAAATCTAGTGGATAACCCATTCCACAATGAAGTAGTATATAATCTGAGTGGTATTTTTCTATAATCTTTAAAGCTGATTTAATATCATCTAGGTTTGCCATTCCTGTAGATAAGATTATTGGTTTATTTTTGCGAGCTACGTATTCCAAAAGTTGATAATCAACAATTTCAAATGAAGCAATTTTATAGGCATCAACATCCACATTTTCTAACACATCAACAGCTTCTTTATCAAAAGGAGTCGCTAAAAATACCACATTAAGGATTTCACAATATTCCTTTAATTCCCGACACCATTCATATGGCGTCTCACATTCTTTATAAAATTGATGTAATGTTTTACCATCCTCTAAAATAGCAATACTAGTATCAGTATCTGCTGCAATTGTATCTGCCTTAAAAAATTGAAATTTCACGGCATCTACTCCGCATTCAGATGCTTTAGCAATCAATTCCTTCGCTTTATATATAGATCCATCATGATTAGATCCAATTTCAGCAATAATATATACAGGATAATTCGATCCAATGAATTTCTGACCAATTTTTATTACATCCATCCTAAATCATAAAAAATAATTAGTTAAATATTATTTGAAATGAGATTTAATTTTTGAATTAATACGAAATTCTGTAAAAACATTGTCATTATCAATAATTTCATCCTTATAAAGATAAAGAGTAAATTCATAAGGCATATAATCATGTCTTAAAGTAACTCTTCTTGTTAAACTCTTGCAAAAGCTAAAAACTTCTTCTGGTACGAAATAATGGAGGTTTTCATCTCTATAATCGACATAAGCCGTTGGCATGTTTACAGCAACACCTAGAAAGCAGATTTTAAACATCTTTTGAAGCATTAATTTAAGAAAATTTGTATTATCTTTTATAGGGAAAGAGAATATTCCAGATGCTACAATATAATCAAATCTCTCACTCAAAGTTTCATCAACATATTTTTTCAAAAGATCACATACTTCAAACTTTGCATTTTTGGAGTCAATATGAATTTTTTCTGCTTCAGTAATCATTTTTTTTGAGAGGTCAATTCCTTTATAAAATTTTGTATTAATATTTTTCCTAACTATAAAATCATAGAAATCACCAAATCCACATCCAACATCAAGCACAGTCTTTTTATTCAAATCAGCAATTTGAGAGAGTGCTTCAAATCTTACTAATTGTTGTGGTATAGATTTCCATCCTAATGTCTTTATATTTATTCCAAGTTTTTTCAATCTTTTTTCATATAAGTCTATTAGAGCTTTTTTTTCATTCTCATCCATTTTAAACTTCACTATTCAAATTATCTATCAACATTTCTATGTTTTTTGAAAATATATTTTCTTGATCTCTTCTAGAAAAGCCATACTTATCAAAAGATTGTGTAAGTATATAGATACTATCTTTAATAGATACCTCTGTGAAAACCAATCCGAAAATTATATTTGAGGAATCAATTTTCTGCAATTCCAAGAAGAAATTATGAAATTTTTCTTTCTTATATTTTCTTAGGATTGTTGGTGTATAAGATAGATCAATAAAGATATTATCTTTAATCGCAAGAGGGATAATAGACTCATAATGAAATCCTCCTGCATGAGCAAGGATTATTTTTAATTTTTTAAATGAGTTTATAAATTTTATTGTTTCTTCTGTTTTTTTATCATTTTCTTGATCAGAAAACCAACAATCAAGTAAAATTAAAAAGTTTGGGATTCTTTCGACTTTCTTAAAAAATTTAATAACAATCTCATCTGCCAAGCTGAAATTTTGGATACGTGGATGAATTTTAACTCCATAAAAATTTCCAACTTTTAAAAGATCAACAAAATCTTTAAATGATGTTGTTACAGGGTTGATAGAACAGAAAGGGAAGAAAACATTACTGTTTTCCAAGCAAACTTTAAGAATAAAATTATTTGAAATAAATCCGTCAATAGCTATTAATACAGCTCTTTTAATAGAAGCTAGATTCATCTCATTTAACAACTTTTTTAAAGAGGAATCTTTATGAGTATCCATCCAATTTCCGTTTATTGTTGCATGGACATGTGAGTCAATTATATTAAGCATTTTTTCAATACCTGCAGCTTTTAAATCATTATTGATTTTGATTGAAAGTTCTTAAAGATGTACCACAAAATTTCAAAATCTTCTTTAAAAATTCGTTTATAAAGAATGTTATAAATTTTCATCTTAAATATTTCGCATCTTTTTATACTCTTCTAGTATAAAACCAGCTTCTTTTTCTTTTTCAACTGACTTAAAAAGACCTTCATTTCGTATTATCCCTTGATTAAGTTGAAATACCTCAGGATGAGAATCTAAGTACTCTATGATATCTTTTAGGTGAAAAATTACATTTTCCTTATATAGTGCGAGCAAAATTAATTTAGCAACCTCAAAATCTTGCGGTTCATCAACAGTAAATCTGTATTTAGACAGATCACGAGAATGTTGGAGCGATTTAGTCTTAAAATCCTTGGGATTTGACCAAATATGTACTGTCACATGTTCACGTTCCGTATCAAGTCTTGCATTTTTCCAAGCTTTTTCTAGGGCTGAAAAAGAAACAATTTCTGCACCTGCGCCTTCAGGATAAGTAACTCCTGTATTCATATAATCTAAATTGCCTTCTTTGATGAACTGGGATACCAATTTATCAATTACCTCTGGATCAATTAATGGGCAGTCTCCAGTAAGTCTGATAATATTATCAGCGTTAAATTCCTTAGCTGTTTGGTAATATCTATCTAAAACATCATTTTCACTTCCTTTATAATGAAGAATCTTGTTTTTAAGACAGTATTGAACAATAGGCTCATCTTTCTGTAAAATAGTTGTTGCAATCACAGTTTTATCAAAAGAATTACAAAAACTCAATCTTTCTATCATATATGAAACCATAGGTTTTCCCATTATTTTCTTCAAAACTTTTCCAGGCAATCTAGTAGATCCTATACATTCTAGTATTTTAACTATATTCA
>SDBS01005626.1_pt1 | contig 12179 bp, 13 predicted proteins | sample 2277091 | NCBI WGS metagenome assembly SDBS01 (sample SAMN10404972, study PRJNA504765) | marine sediment metagenome | isolation source: marine sediment core GS10_PC15, 163 cmbsf | place: Arctic Ocean: Southern Knipovich Ridge | collected 2010 | reverse complement strand
TAACGACGCACGCCGCGCAACCAGGCAAAGTCAGTGGGTCGGGCCGGCAGGTCGGGTTCCGGAACCGAGCGCCGGCGAGGTGGAAAAACCCGACATTCGGTAGATAACAAGAAACGTCAGTTAAGGGGAATTACATGCCACAAGGGAAATCGAAGCATGGGTGCGAATCGGCGCCATCATCCTCGAGCGGTTCGAACGTGTCACCGTGCCAGCGCACGAGGCATGATGAACAAATCCAGCTCCCGTCCATCGGTTCCAACGAGGCCCGGCACATCGGGCACGATCGCAACTGCAGGTCTCTTTTAAGTTTTTTCGATTCAGGCATCACACTCCCTATGCCTTGTATAACATCCAAGCCGACCCCGCACCGACCAGGGCCGGAAAAACAGTTAAGAACGGGAAATTGAAGTAGATCCCGGCAGCCCACGCCAAAAGCGCGGCCGGCAGGACCACCTTGCGCAAGATGGTAAACGATAGCTTTAAAACCTGCGCCAATAACATCAGGCCGATTACGGCCGCAACGATATAAACGACATAGCGGGAATCGGCGCCTCCGATCTGGGCCCAAAGCTGATCGAGGTCGCCCACCCGGGCCCACAGCGCCGTGGCAATCGACGCGATGGTTTCTTTAATTGCCGTCAAAATATGTTCGACCATCGATCGTATCCTCTAATTTCGGTTCGTACTTCGTTGGCTCATCAACAGGTTCGATGGTTAAACTGGATTCACCGACCCTTGTCAAGCCCAACATCCGTCGGGTTAGGAAATCCTGCGTGGAGATCCATTTTTCAGACATCCGCATGACTTCCTCTTGAGAGGTATCCGATTCCCAATCAAGGACCACCGAGTCGAAGTGCTCACCGTCTACCGTCAGGTCGTCCATCGTTAGTGTAAATCGTACTAACATTGTTTCTCTCCCGCCGCCTTTATGGTGCACTGCATTTTTTCCGGCCATCTACCAGAATTGCAAGCGCAATGCCGCCGTGGACCGAGGAGGGCCAAAATTTCCCCCGCCGGAGATAACCCGTTGTCAGACAATCAATATTAATGGCGGATAGCGACCGGGGCGATCACCGACCGAGTCGATTTGCAGGCGGCAATACGCCGGGGAGTGGGAGAATTCCCATACTTGATGGGGCTAAGCTGAATCGAAACATGTGAATCTCGATAACAAAACCGACAAAACTGAAAGAATTTATGCAAAAGATGAAAAGCGAATGGTCGATAATGCCCTTCGACACCGGGCAATTATGGGGCGGTCACCAGTCCAGGAAAGCGCCGGAACACCTCCTCCTGGAGAAACGCCCGGTAATGCAGTCCGCCGGAATCGGTTAGTCGCATCAACCGGCTGAACAGCGGGAATTCATCGCGGGTCGCCCAACGCGCTTCGCGGATTTCCTCAGGATCATGGGAACCGATGTCGCCACCAGTATACAACGCGATAAAAATATGGCTGGTCCAATCAACTTCACGGGTGGGTGAGTAGAACTTAGCTTCGATGCGCAGAATATAGTTTTTCAGTTTAATCGATAACCCGGTTTCCTCCATCGCCTCGCGCGCGGCGCCGTCCTCGATGGATTCACCGGGTTGCAGGCCGCCCGACGGCGGCCGGTACATCTCGGGTTGATATGAATGTTTGGCGGTGACTGCGATTTCTTCGCCGTTGAAGATAAACAGCGTAATATCATGCGCGCGGCCATGCTTCATCGAGCCGATAATGATATCCATCTCCCATTCCGGGCAGACCGCCTCGTAGGCCAAAAGATCGGGCGTGCCATATTTTTCCCGCGCGGCGGCGAGCATTTCTTCGGTTACATACATGGATTTCAGTCGGCAATGTTCATTTCGCTGGGGAAATGCAAACAGGTAAACGTGCCTTTCCAGAGTAAACGCCGGTTACGGCCGAACAACGAACATTCAATTACCGAGGTCCGCCGACCCAGGTGCAGCACCTCGGCTTCGGCAGTTACCGTTCCTTTATCGACACGGGCCAGGAAATTGCCTTTCATTTCGATGGTGATCAAATCCAGTTCGGCGGGGATAATCGTCAACGCGGCAAATGTCGCGGCGGTATCGGCAATCGAGGCCATCGCCCCGCCGTGCAGCAATCCCTGATATTGCTTGAGATTCTCGGTCACCCGAAAGGACAGAATGGCGTGCCCCGGCCGAATAGTCTTAATTTTCATCCCGAGGTAATTGGGGTAGGGCACGCTTTTGAAACGCCCGATCAGCAACCGCCGCCGGGCCGGAGTCAGGTTGCCGGCGTATTTGGCGAGCCCGGCAATTATTTCCGTCCTCTTTTTCATCATTCTTCGAATCAATGATACAAAGAAATGCGGCAGAATTCAACTAAGGAGGGGGTTGGGCTATTGGTCGTCCTCAAAAATCCACGGGTGCTGACCCCTTAAATGCCGGAGCCTTTTTGCTGCCTTCGGGTTATTATGGATCATCCTAACTAACACTTTCATGCGTTCAGGAGTGATCTTTTGAATTAGCCTATTAACATTCATCAATTCAAAAGGCGAATTAATATACTTGAGAAAACACCTTTCAGACCAGCGTACAAATTCTCCCTCGTCGCTTCCCGATCCGATAGAACGGAACATAATCAGCAATATATTTGCCAGTTCATTATAAGGTGTGTTTGAATAAAAGGTGAGCACACTATCAAAACACGCCTCGGCTACCTGGGACTGCTGACCCTGGAGGTTTGCACCTTTTGCCAACAGCCGTAATGCTTCGGCAGAATCGCCGGTAGGTTCTACAATGCTAAACTTCAATTGCGGAAGAACCAGGGTATTCTCGGCACGGGGGGCGCGCATCATAGGATCAAGATATAGTGATATATCTATAGTATATTCACCGGGTCGATAAGCCGGAAATCCCATGCTCGGGCCCTGCCCTGGAGCATGCCATAAGAGGTCCAGTTCAATGATACTGCTATCGCCAGGAGCAAGCATTAATGTCGTATCGCCTCCTTCAAGGAAGTTTATCTGCGCTCGCATCAAGGACATACGTTCACCGGAGGAATTGTGTATTTCAAACCCCAGGTAGGGGAATGCTAAATCTGTAAGCGGCATGCGCTTTGCCGTGCCACTAAGATTAGTTATCGCCTTGCGCATATAGATCGGTTCGCACCAGGCGGTTTTTGGTTTGTATAGCTCTACTTCAAACTTCCAACCCTTATCGATCACTCCCACGGACACGGAATCCGACCATTCGAGCCGGTGATTCTCGGTCGAGTCAGGAGGTTGTTGCCCAAACGTCGCTGTTGTGTTTAGGACCAAAATCTGACTGAGGGCTATGAGAAATCCTAGAGCAGTTATCATAAATATTTTCCGTTTGGTACAAAAGATACAAATCCTTGTGGCTGGCGTACGTCCTCGTGCGCCAGCGGTATGGTAGTTAGATGCTGGTGCACCGGGAGGTACACCAGCCACGATATCGGAACGTTCTTTTGACAACAGCTCTAATATGGAGTTAGTCATGTCATCCTCCAGGATCGGAACGCCAATCCACAGTCCCCAAGATCCGACCCATAAATAATACTACTAATGGCGGCCATTATTCCAGGCGAAAAATAGGGGCCAATCCCTGAAGGGGATTAATGTGAATAGCCGCAGGTGAAACCTGCGGCAAAGAGCAAGCAGGGAACCAACCCTGAAGGGGTTGAACGCATAGAGGAGACCAAAGAATTCGACCCCTTCAGGGTCGGTTGGAAAAACATCATCTGCCGTGGGTTTCACCCACGGCTACTCATATTGATCCTCTTCGAGGATCTAAAGGGTAAACAATGCAAACAGATTGGCCAATCCCTGAAAGGGATAAACCTGAATAGCCGCAGGTGAAACCTGCGGCAAAGAGCAAGCAGGGAACCAACCCTGAAGGGGTTGAACGGGAAAATCCTCAGGCAAAAAACATGGCTTTGCCCCGGCGGAGATTGAAAAACAATCGCTCCAGGACTGCGAACGCCACCAGCATTAAACCGGCGGAGACTACCAGGTTGGCCTTGAGGTTCAATCCATTGAGAAACGCTCCGGCCGATTCGAGGACCGCGTTATCGAATGAGGCCAGAATCGAGAAGCTGTCTTTCATCGAGTTAAAGAATCCCGAAAAATCGACAAAGAGATACAACGCTGTGACAACGGCAATCAGCGCGGCCGCGACGGGATAGACTATCGAGAACCGCGACCGCGGCTGCAGGGCGGGCGCGACCCGGGCGATGACCGAGGCGGCGAAATCGGCCGGCAATTTGAAGCCGGTGTCATCCGTCAGTTGCTGATAAAAGTGCCGATACTCCGCAACTGCCGCCCGGCAGGACGGGCAGCTTTCGAGATGCGCGGCAACCGATTCGGTCGCTTTTTCCGGACCGTCATCCAGAAACTCCTGGATCTGCTCGTCGGTCAGATGCGTCAGCGCCATAACTCCTCCGGTCTGTATTTCGCCTCCAGCCGCTTTTTCAACAACTTGCGGGCGCGGAAGAGGTAACTTTTAACTGTCCCTTCCGGCATTTTCATAATCTCCGCGATCTCATTATAACTCATCTGATCCAGGTGATACAAGGTCAGGATGGCCCGAAATTGTACTGGTAATTTCGCGATCTCCTCCCGTACGTGAGCCGAAACATCCTGTGTCTCCGCGTAATCATCGGGTCGCGGCGACCGGCCCGCCACATCATCAATTGTCAGGTCCCCGCCGCAAAGGTCCTCAAAAAGCGGCGTTTTCATCTTTTCCAGGTGGTTTAAGCACCGATAATACGCCACCCGGCCCACCCAAGTCGACAATTTCGACTCGAACCGGAAATCCGGTAACCCCCGATAAATCCCGATAAAGACCTCCTGGCAAATGTCCTCGCGGTCGGCGGAATTGTCGATCATTCTGAACACAATATGGCTGACCAGCCGCTGAAACCGGGCGATAAACTCCTCAAATGCCCCGGTGTTTCCGGCCAGTATCCTCTCAATCAGGGCCCGATTTTCGTCCATCCCCTTGTCTCTATCCATATTAGTCTTATCAGACGGGATAAAGTTGCATAAGTTTTGCCCGAAAATCTGCAACTTTTCCGGACCGAGGGCTGTCGGATCGATAGGAAGTGAGAAAAAAAGGAGAAAATCATGTCAGATGCTCTGCAAATGTTGGTGGTCTTCGGTGCCATCGTAATGATTGTCAAGATCGCCACCGATACCGCTACCCGCCACAAGCTGATTCAAAAGGGGTTAGTCGACGAAAAAATTAAATTCCTCTATAACGGCGGTAAGTACGCCAAAGCCCTGAGTAACCTCAAGTGGGGAATGGTCTTAGTCGGAATCGGCGTCGCCGCGCTGGCCGGGAATTTTGCCCCGGATTATTTTGAAGAAGCCGGTACCCTGGGCTTGATGTTCATTTTCGGCGGAATTGGTTTTTTAGTTTATTATGCCCTCCTAGCCAAACACGAAAAGGAGGATTCGACAAAATAGGTGGCGATATTGACGGTTTTCGCCGACGGTTGCCAAACCGCCGGCAAAACCACATGGATCGCCTTAAGAAAAAATACCTCGTTTGCGGACATAATATGAGCAAACACGGAAGGAGATAATAATGGAAGAGCAACTTAACCAAGGGGACCAAGCCCTTCATGACGGCGGAAAGGAGCAGGTTGCCCACCAATCTGTTCCCGAAGATTCGTCATCAAGTGGCCTGGGAATGCTAAGTTTGAAAATATTCGCCGTTCTGGTGATTCTCATGATCATCCTGGCCTTCATCCGCGATTCTCCGATCACGGGAGTTTTTGACTGAATCCACGTTTTCAGTTGAACAATTTTGCTCCCAAGCCGCCAGACTACCTGGATTTTGTGCCAGGATACGAATATTATGAAGAACGCAATAAAGTATGGGATAACCTGCCGGCCGACGTAAAAGAACGGCTGCAACACCGGGGTATCCGCAGCATCCCGGAGGGTGTGGCGCTACGTAAATATTCACCCGAAGGTAACAAAATTGCCACCGGTCGGGATGATGTGATCACTATCGGAGATGCCAATCGTATTATTTTACAAAATCTTCGGCGATCCGGGTTCTCTCTGACCCCGGACGACCGGCAATGAACCTTGACCGGCCCCACCATGTCGGCACATGCCCTAATGATAACGGCAAACGGGAGTAACGCTAGTGTAACCATCCGTTGCGCAATATGTTACGCTAACGCAAATCAGTGATACGTCGTTGATGTTCCTGTCAACATTTGTAAGTATTGCCATACCCGGGGTTGCATAATCTTCAATTCGTTTCTATTTTAAGTCTACTTATGTGTACCGGGCAAAAATGTGCTTGTACGACGGAAATCTCCCGTCGCGGAGATAGAGGCGCATGCCGCCTGATTAACATCAGGCGGCATGTTGCTTTTTGGGGTAGTATAGTGACAATGAAAATCTACGGCATCCCCTGACAACCGGGAGTGTTGCTGAAGTCGGGAGTGAGATATGGAAGAGTTGATATACCTCGATAACGCCGCCACCTCATGGCCGAAGCCGGAAAATGTCTACAAATTCATGATCGATTTTTATCGCCAATGCGGGGTCAACCCGGGTCGTAGCGGGTTCGACAAAGCCATCGAGGCGGGGAATATTCTCGAGGACCTGCGCGTACGGTTGACAAAATTCTTCGGGGGTGATGAGGACACACCGGAACGGCTCTGTTTCGGTTATAATGCGACCGATTCGCTCAATTTGATCATCCAGGGGCTGCTCGGGCCGGGCGACCATGTGGTCACGACCAACCTGGAACACAATTCGGTCATCAGGCCGATCAATCACCTCGTGCGTGATATTGGGGTCAAAGTGACGTATGTCCCATTCAACGGCGGAGGATTCGTCGAGCCCGATGTGATCAAGAAAGCCATTCAGCCGGACACCAAACTGGTCATTGTCAATCACGGCTCAAATGTACTGGGTACGATTCAACCCATCACCGAGATCGGCCGCATTTGCCGGGAACGGGAAGTGCTCTTCGCCACTGATGTCTCTCAGACCGCTGGGATAGTGCCGATAAACATGCAACAGATGAACGTGGACGTACTGGCATTTACCGGTCACAAATCGCTGATGGGCTCTACCGGAATCGGCGGGCTCTGTGTGCGCAAGCATTTGGAGCTTAAGCACACCCGCGCCGGCGGGACCGGGGTCCGTTCGGCGTTCCCCTATCATCTCGATGAATACCCCCATCGCATGGAATACGGTACGCCCAACATGGTCGGCATCGCCTCATTGTGGGCGGGACTGGACTGGATCAAGGAATCCGGCGGGGTGGAAAGCATCCATGCCGGGGAAATGAAACTGGCCCGGAAACTCGTGAACGGATTCAAGGAAATCGACGGTACGATTCTGTACTGCTGTGAGAAACTGGACAATCACCTGGCCGCGTTCACCATGAATGTCACGGGACTGGAAGCCGGGGACGTCGGGATCATGCTGGACGTAGATTTTAATATTGCCACCCGTACCGGCCTGCACTGTGCACCGCTGGTCCATAAACAATTAGGGTTGGTGCCGATACACGGCGGCGTGCGTTTTGCCATCGGTCCCTTCAATACCGAGGCCCACATCGATGCCGCGATGACGGCGATGGCCGACATCGCCGAACGCGCGAAAAAGATGGCCGCAGTAAGGACGTCCTGATAATCGTTGCGGTCGATACCTCGCCTTCGAATCAACCTTTCAACGGGATATTTTCGAGCAACTCTTCGTTAGTCGGGAATTTCTTCAGTAAGTGAAGCAGAGTTTCCAGCGCCTCTTTCGGCTGGCGCTGGGCCAGTGCCCGCCGCAGGAGATACAACCGCTTGATGTCTTCCGGTGTGTGCAGACATTCCTCACGCCGGGTTCCGCTCTTGGTAATATTAATCGCCGGGAAGATCCGCGAATCGGCAAGCCGGCGGTCCAGGATGATCTCACTGTTCCCGGTGCCCTTGAATTCCTCAAAGATGACCTGATCCATGCGCGAACCGGTGTCGATTAAGACCGTAGCGATAATCGTAACCGAACCGCCGTTTTCGATATTGCGCGCCAGGCCGAAAAAGCGCCGGGGGATCTCCATGGCGCCGGCCTCCATCCCGCCGGACATGGTGCGGCGTGAACCCGAACCTTTCAGGTTAAACGCGCGACCCATGCGGGTCAAACTGTCAACGAGAACCACCACATCGCGGCCGCATTCTAAGTCGGTGCGAATGTGGGCGAGTAATAACTCGGTCAGTTCGACCTGTTCCTTAAAACTCTGATCCGAAGTGCTGGCCAGGATCTCCGCCTTGACCGAACGACGGAAATCGGTCACCTCTTCCGGTCGTTCATCGACCAGCAGGACGATAACGCGGGTATCCGGCGTGTCTGTCCGGATCGCCTGGGCTATTTGCTTTAGGAGCATGGTCTTCCCGGCGCGCGGGGGGGAGACAATCAGTCCCCGTGTGCCTTTCCCGATGGGCGCGATAAGATCGATAATACGCATACTGATTTCACCCGTTACGGAGAGGTGAAAACGGTCGCTCGGATTAATCGCAATCAGCTTGGTATACGGTATCCGTGCCCGGTAATCATGCGGTTTGAGACCGCAGATTGATTCGACATCGGCGAGAGTCGACTCGCCCTGCTCTTGCTGTACCGGGCCGACCACCGTAACGCCTTCCACAAGCTCAAACTCCTGGATAAGCCCGGCCGATACCTGGACCTCGTTCTCCCTGGGTTGGAAGGAGAGGACCGGGTCGCGCAGTACGCCCGCGCCGGTTTTTGTTCGTTTTAAAATCCCACTAGCAACTTCCAGCATGGAAATAACACTCCTCCAAATACTCTAGGCCAACAAAACCCAACTCGCGGCTGGAAAACCCCCCGGGGCATTCTCACACACCCCAAATAATAGAAACGGCACAATACGCGAAAATGTCCAGACATATATTTTACAAATACGGCAAAATCTCGGGTTTCATGGTTGTCAAAATGATAACGTGGGTATTCGCGTTTTGGTGGTTATTATTGGCGCCGCCGAAAAAAAAGACCAGCGGAAAAATCAATAAAAAAACCCGTCAGTTTGCCAGGTAGACGGCAACCAATAATACTGACATAAACAATATCAACACCGGCCAGACTAGTTTCCGGATCATTCCACCAAGCGGAACGTGGAAATACTCGCAAGTTACCACCAGGCAGGGATGTACGGGTGAGATTATATAACCGAAGTAAACAGCAATATAGATCAGGGCAAAAACCGGCAACTGGACTTGATCGACCGTGGCCATATATACCGGGAAAACAATAGAGGCCGGTAGTTGAACCCGGCCCGTGACCAATCCCAGCAAAAAACCGGCGGAGACCGCCAGGACAAGCGGCGGTAACGGTAGGGAGGCAATCAGGCCCCGGGCCTCCGAAATCTGAAAGATGTGCAGGTACAAAAACATCCCGATGATAATCAGCGCGAAATTCCAGGGTTTCATCCGACCGGCTATTGCGCGCAGGTCCAGCTTTTTCGGGCAGAGGGCAATGGAAAGCAACAAGCCGGTCGAAACGCCGATTACGGTCGCGGCGGCCCCGAGCGAAAAAAGCCGCTTAAGCCCGAAATCCAACAAGGGCGCCGCGAGGATGACCCCCAGCGGCGCCAGAAGACCCGCCCAGGAAAACTCCGCGGAGTAGACCCGTTGGCCATGGATTTTCCGCAGGTAGAAAATATACCCCAAAACCAGGGCCAGGATAAACCCGGGTAACAGGTAGATGAGTGTTTGATAGACATCGAGTTTGCATATTTTCGCCGAAACAATCAATGCCGGATTCAAAGGATAGATGAGAATAAAGAGGTGGCGAAACCAGTTATTAATCACCGCCTTTAGCGGGTCAGCCACTCCTCGGCCACCCCGCTCCAGGATCGGGGCCGACAGAAGCGCGCCGCCCGGCATGGGCAAAAGCCCCATCAACGCCGCCGAAAACGGCAATAAGTACCTCTGGCTCAGGCGGATATTATTGACCAGCGCATCAATCTGGCCGCTTTGCTTCATGGTGCCGCCCAACAAGGGAATAATGCCCATCGCCAGCGCCAACAAAAGAACCGTGGGATCGGTTAAGGTGAATATAATACGATCGAGGACCACACCCAACGGCAGGGTGAAAACACCAAGAATGATGGCGCCACAAGCTAAGCCCAACGCAAGATTCTTACGGGAGATTAAAAGAATGCCCGCCAGGGATATCAGGAATCCGGCCCACGTCATCAACATAGGCCATCAATAGTCGATTGTGATCGGAAAGGCAACTTATCGATGGAATTACTGCCAAAACAGCACCGCCCACGGGCGAAGAAGGTGGAAGGTGGAAATCGGGTCGCGCCGCAATCAATTTGTCAGGACATACTTGTCGAAAAACACACCAGAATTCCGGGACTAAAGCGAAGTCAGCCCTTCCCGCACCGCATACTTCGTCAATCCGGCCACACTATTAATATTCAGCTTCTTCATGATGCCGCGACGGTGCGTTTCGATGGTTTTTACGCTCACCCGCAGGTGCGCGGCGATCTCCCGGGTCGATTTTTCCTCCGCCAGCAGTTGCAGGACTTCGGTCTCCCGTGGCGTCAAAACACCCCTGGAATCCCGGTCCTGCTTGCCGTTGGGCTGGACGAAATCTACCACCATGGTGCTAGTCACCCGTGGTGAGAGGTAGGTCTGCCCGCCCACTACGGTTTCAATCGCGCGCGTGAGTTCCTCAAACCCCGAATTTTTTAACAGGTAGCCCTTGGCGCCGGCCCGCAGCATTTCATACATGAACGGCCGTTCCGGGTGAACGGTCAAGGCGACAATCTTCGCCTCGCGGTTTTTTGAAGTGATTTGGCGCGTGGCGTCAATGCCGTCCATGACGGGCATGGAAACATCCATGATAATCACATCGGGCTTCAGTTTCATAGACAAGTCCACCGCGGCCTTACCGTCCGCCGCCTCACCCACTACTTTAAAATCCGGGTGTTTCTCCAACATGGAGCGCAAACCCTCACGCACGACCTGATGGTCGTCGGCAATTAGCAGCTTAAGACTCATACTCTCATCTCCTCGGCAGTTTTGCCGGCGGTTTTCAGCGGCGCGCTCATGGCAATTCGCGTCCCCTGACCGGGCTCTGACCATATTTTAAGTGACCCGCCCAGGCGAGTCAAGTGTTCTTGTATACTAAACAAGCCAAAACCTTCACCGCGGCGGCGACCGACTTTTGTGTCCGCGTGGACGAAACCAACCCCCCGGTCTTCAACTTCTACCCATATTGTACTTCGGATTTTCTTGACGGTTACCTTAACGTGCTCGGTTTCTGCATGCTTGACCACGTTGATCAGCAGTTCCCGGGTCGCCCGGAAAAGAAATGCGCCGAGGTCCTCGGTCAGTGGTTTTGTCGGCCCCTGATCCACCAGTTCGACTTTGAGACCGTGAAGCTGATGCATCCGGTCGCCCAGCGATTCGACCGCGGGGCCCAGTCCCAGACGATGCAGGACCGGTGGGCTCAGTTCGAAGGTTAATGTTTGGGTTCTTTCCAGCGCCTCCCCAACCATTTGGTTGGCCTGTTTAATGGAAGCCGACACCTCATCCGGAAGTATATCGACCGTCAAACTCTCCAGTTTCATGTGGGCCATCACCAGGTTTTGACTGATGGTGTCGTGCAAATTGGCCGCAAAACGCCGACGCTCGCGCTCCTCGGCCAGCGACAGTTCGGAAGCCAGGGTTTGCAGTTCATTCTGATATTCGCGCAGCTTCTTCTCGATTCGTTCGCGGACGCGGATTTGCTTTTTCAAATCCTTGTTGGCCAGAGAAAGTTCGGCGGTGCGTTCCAAGACCCGTTCTTCCAACTCCTCATGAGCACGTCGCAAGGCCTCTTCCGATTTCCGCCGTTCGGTGACATCGCGGAAGATACATACGAAGTGCTGCGCATCCAGCCGGAAACAGGAAATATCGAAGGCCTTATTTAAGCTATCTCCTTCGTAATAAAAATCTTCAATGTGTGCCGGTTCTCCGGTGGCCATGACATCCGCATAACGGTCCATCAGTCCCCGCTCGACGACAGAGGGGAATAAAGCCAAGGCCCGTCGGCCGATGATTTTCTGCCGGGGGATCCCCGCAATTTCCTGAGCCCCAGTATTGAATGCCAGAAACCTATAATCGACCCTTCGTTCGTTTTTATCGAAGATGGCTGCCTCCG
>SDBS01005625.1_pt1 | contig 12182 bp, 9 predicted proteins | sample 2277091 | NCBI WGS metagenome assembly SDBS01 (sample SAMN10404972, study PRJNA504765) | marine sediment metagenome | isolation source: marine sediment core GS10_PC15, 163 cmbsf | place: Arctic Ocean: Southern Knipovich Ridge | collected 2010 | reverse complement strand
GTATGGGACACGTTATTATTGTTAATTTTTATTTCGTTCATAGTTAATTCGGACTCCAAGGTCCCAAATTTCTTCATCGTGGGATTAACCAGACTTTTTTTATAGCTCCCTACGGAATAGTCCCCCAGTGTTTTGAAAATCCGTTTTTGATAACTTTTTCTTTCCTTGACGCCATATATTTTTGTTTTGAATTTGAAGGTCATAGGCTCCGCATTCACTTCGGCGATTTTTAAGTGCAATTTTTCCTCAAACTTTTTTGGTTCGAATTTCGCCGGGATATCCAGAATAATTGGAGAATCCGAACCTTCCGAGAAACCGCGACATCTCCCTTTCGAAGCCTGTAAATTAAGTTTGTCTATCCAATCGGCAAGTCTTACATCTTGGTCCCTCAAAGCCTGGATTACGTTATGAAGCGTCTCGAAATCAATCTCATTTATAACTTCGGCGCCTTTATCGTTTTCGGGAATCAAAATCGGTATTATGAAATAAGCTGTCTTTTTCTTTTTGGATGCCCTTGGTTTTCTCAACGCCCTGCCGCAAGCTTGGACAATGTCAATAAGAGAACTCTTCGGATTTACAAAATAAATGCTGTCTATTACGGGCACATCGACACCTTCGGTCAAGCATCTCGCGTTGGAAATAATTCCGTATCCGGATGCTTTGAACAAGTCCAACTTTTCCTTTCTTTCACCTGCACGCATTCGTCCGTTTATATGATCAAGATACAAATTACTTTGTTCTAGTTCCGGCCAAAGTTTTGAGATTGCAGTCGCCAAATCCAAATCGTCGTTACCGGTACCAGAAATAAAGGCCTGTGCATTCCTGATACTGGAGTGAAACGTAATTGTTTTGAAGATAGGGAACTCTTTAATCGCCTTTATCAGCAATATTTGTCTGAAGATATTTTGTGCGGAGGTAAAATATTCCTTTTCCTTCCCCTCCAGGCACACCAATAATCTGTTATTTTTTATCCACTCGTAAATTTCATTTAATTCGATTCCTGCTACGATAATTTTATAATCGGAAATTACGTCTTTATCTATAGCTTCTCCGAAGTTTAATCTTTCATATACTTTTCCGTAAACCTTTTCATCATCCATTGAAAAAACTACTCGCTCCAACTCTTCGGCTTTCTTTTTTATCCAAGGCCTCACCAATCTCTCGGTAGCAGTCATGAACAGTCTTTTATCGCTTTTTATATATTCGTCGTGCAATACAAGACTGAACAAACGGGAGCCCTTTACGCCGGCAGTTCTGTGCGCCTCGTCGCAAATTGACAAGTCGAAAGAAAAATTATCCAGTCTGTTAATCCCATATGCCAGAGCATCCAAAGATTGATAAGTGGAAAATATTATTTTCTTTTCTCCGTTGCTATTTTTGGACAAAAACTCAGAAATATGACCGGGATTGGTGGTAACGGGAAAATTTAAATCGGCAACGGTAATGTCCCCGTCGTCCACTTCTTCGGCCACCGATATATCGCTGCACACGCAAAGATAAGAAAAAGGTTCCTTGGATTGCCCCGCCCACTCTTCGAGCGTTTGCTTTATCAAGGCCAAACTGGGAGTAACGAATAAAATGTTTTGGGCTTTCAAATCCTCAACAATCCACAACGCCGTTATCGTTTTACCGGTACCGCAGGCAGCGATATACTTCCCCCTCTTCATCTTTTCGAATCCGCTTATTACATTTTTTATTGCTCTTCTCTGATGGTCGTCTGGGGTATATCTAATCTTCTTCTCGACTTTGCTTTTTAATACATACTCTTGGAATTCCCTGAAAAATTCTTCGTCAAGAGCTTCGAAACTGTCAACCAGGATTGCCATATGTTTGATTTTTTTCTTTGCCACTTTTGGCAAATCATAAGAATTTGCGATAGTATAGTGGAAATCTGCATGCTCGGCTTCAGTCCAGAATTTGGAGAGCTCTGAATAGGACGGTTTTGTTCTTTTTGACCGGAATTTTGCCTGGTAAGCCGCAATGTCGCCGTTTTTCAGCACAAAAATTCCATCAACTCCGTAATCGGTCTTCTCAAGCTTTAGTTGTCTCCTTAGTGCGGCGGGAATATCTTTCCATCTGTAGACTTTGTCAATCTGATAAAAATTCTTTTTCAAGATCAAATAGACAAAAACGAATTGCTCGAACACTTCCCCTATCTCAACAGAGCCTGACAGTATTTCGATTGAGCCTTCAAGTTCCTCCCAACTTTTCCTCTTGTCCTTCAATATCTCATGAAACTTCATTTTATCTACGTCTCCAATACGATAATACTTTCTCTCATCAAATTATCGTAGGAATTATGCAGTTCTTTCATCTGTTGAGACGAAGCCCTTATTTTCCTTGCGTAAATCATATTTAAAACTTTAAATCCAAGCTTTACGGCAATGTCGGCAAGCAATAAATCCGTAGGAACTATTACTCCTTTATACCCAGAATTGGCAACAACAACATAACACTTGGCACCGCTGATCATCAGCATTTTCAATCTTCTCAGTGTTTCCGTCATATCATCGAAATAACCGCGAATCATGTCGGGAATGTTTTTGTTCCATATATTGAAACAGGAAATAAGTTCGGCAACGACGTCGACTTTTCCGTTATATTTTTTAATCGAGTGATCAAATGTTGAATTTACATGCGACCTGATTGCCTGATCTCTGTATCTCTTGAAATCTGAATATTCGCTAACAAAATCACCCATCCAGATTTCCAGCTTATACACCTCGCAATAATCGAAACAATTGGCATATGGAGGGGAGAATATTACCTCTCCAACCCTGTGATTATTGAATTTGTTGAATTCCTTGTCATTTAAGATTGAGCCGTTTATTACATAAGATTCTTCTTTATAATTGTACTGTTTCAGATCGAATAACATTGTGTTACATTTATTCAGAAAGTAATTATAAACGTCCCTTATATAGTTCTTATCCCGCACTATCTTAATTCCGTTTCCATCCTTCACTCTTATGGAACAGTCCTCCACTATCGAAAGATACACAAGTTTGAAAAAAGATCTCACTTTAGGGTTTTGTACGTTCTCGTAAAATCCTTTGACATTCATCAGCTTGTTAAAAACGTATGTCTCGAAAGAGGTTTCAAGGAGAGTGCAATTTGGCCTTTTTTTTGTGTTTGTGGGCTCAAACGCTCTAATTTTATCCTCGATCTCTTTTATCTCATCCTTTAAGAAATGGGCGGTTTTAACTTCAGCGGCAAAGGTCGCAACAGGATTTATATCGAAACCAATGCTCTTATATCCCAGGCTTTGTGCTGCGAGGGATGTGGTACCGACTCCGACAAACGGATCTAAAATATAAGTGGAATTGTCAGGCCTATCTTCAAGTAGTATCTTCCTAACCATTTCCGCCGAGTAGCCCTGTTTGTAATCAAACCAATTATGTTTGGGAACTCTCTTGTTTGTTTTAAAATTTACCAACTCGGAAAATTCGAAATTTTTATGGATCGGATACTTTATGTTCAAATGTTTAAGTATTTTCAAATAATTTGGAAGGAGTTCCTCGTATCTCGCCTTGCTTTTAATTAATTTAGGTTCGCTCTTTCTAGGCATCCTCGCTCACCAGGACCTTTTTATACAAATCACCCAAAAATCCCTTTTTATAAATATCGTACAAATTATGCTTTTTTTCAGATTTATAACTTGTTTTTACAAATCGTTCTATATATGGAATTATCTCCAAAAATATTTTCCTTTTTATTTCGTCCCTGTTTCCTTTGTTCTGTTTATAACGTTGTAACTGTCTTCCCATCGTATTGTTTATAACATCTATCAATTCCAATTGACTCACACGTCCTTTGACAGCCGGTCCTGTTGTTGACTTTCTAAAAACATAGATAAAATCTCCGTAAGGTGATCCTTCGGCTTTGGTGTGTGCAGTCTGTTTGTAATTTTTGATCCCTTCCTGAAAATATAGGCCGTCCTTTTCAAGGGAAAATCCGGCCCTGAAGATGGAGATTAAAAGAGCCAGCCAAGCATTCATATCTCTGTTATTAAACGTCAAAACCATATATTTATTCGGTTTTAAGACTTGGAAGGATCTTTTAAAGACGTGATGCAGATTTTCTTCGTATTCGTAATAACTCTTGGCACCTTTGAAATTCTTCTTCCTGTTAGTTACCGCTTCCCTTGAAAATTCAAGTCTCTTTTTTGCATATAGGTCTTTGTTCCATACATGCCAAAAATGAGATAGCTCCAAATATTGAACATTGCTCCCGTAAGGAGGATCGGTAATAATTGCATCAATCCCATTATCAGGTATGTCGGAATTATCCAAGGAATCGTTTAATAAATAAAAATTTTTTCCCTCAAGAATTCTGCTGAACTTATTGGCCTTTTTAACGATATAAGGCTGTTTGTCGTTAAATTTCAAGGCTCTTTCGATTGCATCGAAGGCTTTTCTAAATGCATATAAAACATTCAGTTCACAGAACTGAGAGGGAATCCAGTAAGCATGTTTAGCCCAAGTGGTTGGTCTCCCGGATTGCCAACCCTCGTTGGTAAAGCTCATAATATTCGTGTCTCGGATTGATTTGCTAAAAACAAACCTCAGCAGCTCATAATTTTCCTTGGACGTATCGATGGATTTTATTTTATTCAGTAATAACAGATTTATGTACAGATTCCTTTTGGTGAATAAATCCTGAAATATGTTAATGTTTTTCCGCTTTAACAAATCCTCGTTCTGTCTGTCCCAGTCTAATGGAATTTCGTCGTGAGGAATTTCAATATTATTTTTTTTGATTTCGTTTTTTAAGAAAACTACATGGTTTTCGATTCTTTCGCGATCGGAATCTTCAATCTTTTTAATGATTTTCTTCTTGGTATTTGGAATTATGGTTACTGAAAACAAATATCTATAACTGTTCCTTTTACAATTTTTAGGTTCTACGAATCCGCCGTTTCTTTTATGTCCCGGGCAATTTTCATTACTGCATATATATCTGCCGTCTTTCAATTTATTCTGATTCGAGAGGACAATTTCGGTATTGCAGAAATTACAAAAAATTATGTGCGCCAATTCGTACCAACCGATAAAGGTATTTTTGATCGAAGTTTCTTGTCGGTCAACATGATTTGCCAGTTCATATGGCGTGTACAGTTCCTCCAAAAAATCCTCTAAAATTTCCATGTCTTTGTTCAGACTCGACAAATTCAGTCCTTTCTTCACCATATTTTCAACAATAAACGTAGACAGAGGATTTATATCAAGTCCGATCACTTTTCTTCCCAGATTTAAACCCTCATAGATCGTAACGCCTCCGCCACAGAAGGGATCAAGAACTATGTCTGATTCCTTAGAAAAGATATTTATTAGCTGCCTGAACACATTCCATGGTCTTCTGGCAAAATATCTGTGAATTTTATAAGGGGAAGTATGCGCTTTTGCCAAAATTCCACGATTCAGTATTTCCAAATTATTCAAGCCCATTTAACAAACCCACTTTTATTAATGAAAATAAATACTCTATATCCTATTTATCATTCTAATTTAATAGATTACTCTGGCCCTTATGATTTCCTTTATATTTGACTTAATTTAAACTCCAGTCTTTTTAGAATACTACTGGCATCCATTGTTGTAAACTCGACTCTTCCAAGCCTCAGGGATTCTGCCAGGACCTGTTTTGGTGGATATTTTTCACCATTTACTACTATGAAATATTGCCGAATGGGATCAGGCAGTACGCCTTTCATCGCCTTCTCCACATCTGGCCTTTCCAAATTATAATCATTTCCTCGGAGAGTAAATTCCATTTTCTCCTCCTATCTCTACTTCTACTCCATCTACTACTACATCTGGATTAAAGATGTCAAGGATTTTATTGAAATCTACCTTATAGCTACTTTATAACTGTTTTCTAGATGTATGTTAATAAAAGTAGTTAGGCGAAATAATAAGCAGTCTACTGTTCTTTTATTTCTTATTTCACAGCTAGATATGACTTATAAAATCAACAAGTTGACCATGGAATGGATTTTCATAAAAATGTTCATGGTTAAATCCAGAATTGATGAAAGAAATAAGAAGCTTACCCAATGTCTGTGGCACATCTTTGTATGGACTACCAGAACCTTGAAAACTAATATAATATGTTCGTGATAATTGTAAGTTTGATCTTACATTCAACTGCTTCCAATCCACACTTTTCATGATTTTAATATAATCTGTGGTTCTACTAAATAATCCATAAACATGAGTGATATTGTTTTGTTCTATGTACTCTTCGATTATTTTGGGTAATCCGTGGCGCCTCCAATACATAGCATCCATCTTCTTGTTATAATTATGTATACGTTCACTAGGCGTTAAAATTCCATAAACTGCTGAAAGTATAAGGATATGAATGTTGTTTTTGGAGTAAGCTTCTTTTATTGTATTTCTAAAACCTTGAGAGCTGTTATATAAATGACCATCATACCTATCTAGCGCAGAAAGAACTAGTGAATTAGGATCAATAGATGAAGACATCCCTTCCCTTCCTGAAGTAAGAAGATATTTTGTGGTCTTTATGTAATCAATAGCACGCTTTTCTTCCCTCTCTTCAAATATTTCTCTATAAACTTCATCGTTCTTCCCTGCCGAGCATGGAAACAGAATTAAGCTATTCTTTTCTTTTGATCGGCCACTTTTTATTACCTTATTGCTCTTTTTCATTTGTAATCGAGCGCTCTTTTTTAAAGCTGAGGAGCCATTATGTAAAAACGTCAACAGATCTCTTCCCACATCCACAATCCCAATACTTCCAAAATAACTTTCTAACTCATCGTCGTTTAAAGAAGCGATTTGCCATATTAAGCTATCTAGATGAATCATTGTTATTTCTGGAATAGATGAGCGCATTAAAGAAAGAACCTCGCTCCATATTTCTCGGAGATGTTGAGGATTCTTCGAAGCAGAAATGCCTGTTCTTTTCGTAAATCGCATAACTCTCGAGTCCACAGGAATTGGAATTGTGGAAAAATCGAATTGATACTCCTTAACCATCAACAAAGTCAGGCCTAGGCATTTCATTGCAAAGCAAATTGTTTTAGCCCTAGGATTCTGCTCCATGGTCTTTGCAAGACTATCCCAAATATGCCTAAACTTTTTAGAAACTTCTCGAGAAGATATATCCCATAAATCATGTACAAGAGAACTTTTTAAGAATCTTTTTAAACGCTGTAGTTTTGCATTTCTTAATCTTTCATTGTTGTAAAACGGCTTTAATAATTCATGAAGATCTTTTGGCGAAGAAGGCGTTTTAGAATTTTTCAAGAGATTATGAATTTTGGGCCAGTAAGCTATTTCTGCTTTTCCTTTGAGTTGATAATCGTTTAAGCCAGTAACAAGCATTAACACTGCAAAAGAGCCATAGTTGAATTTACCAAAAAATGGCTCCATGCAATCCCATTCTGGTTCCCGCCCAACAATTTTTTCCCAAGTTTTCCAAGGTATTCTCTTAAGGATTTCAACTAAATGTTCTTTTGCCAAAGGACTGTGTATTTGCTTTTGTTTTATGGTGGTTTTTGCGGTCTTTATCTCAGGTAATTCAGCAAGCTTAATGCTTTTATCTACACTTTGTTTAGTAATTATTGGTGATGGCTTTAAATATCGGATTGTGATTGTCCCCGAATAATGAGCAATAAGATAATCTCCAAAGCAACCTTTTCTGAACAGAGCAAATGCAGTTGCTTTAATCCGCGCAGGAAAACGCGAGGGGTAAGAACTTACCCAATCTGTTTGAAATGATATATGATCTTTTTTTTCGATAGTAACTCTTATTTCCCCATTGTATCCTCCACTAGAAAAAGTAATGGAGATTGGAATCCTTTGTAATAATGCATCTCTATTATTAGCGATGGCTTCCTCACAATCTCCAAGAAATTTTGACCTAGATGGATAGTCAATTCTCATTTAGAAAGTCTCTTTATTTATATCTAAAACGAAATTTCTTCTGATGCCAATGGAGAGCTTCTTCATGAGGCCTACATATTTCGTGTGCTGGAGGGACAAGGGATTCACCTTCATATTCTTCCAAATCAAACCTATGATATTCTGCTTGATGCACAGACGGACTTACCTTTATTTCGTGCGAATCTGTTACTGTAAACAAACCATTATCAAAAGCCCAGTGATGCCTTCGACATAAACTTAAACCATTCCTGGGATCATCTGGCCCCTTTGCTTTTACTGATATGATATGGGCAGCTTCAGCTTCTATAAGAGGCTCATCACTTTTCTGCTTCAATATAAATTTTGATTTACAAATAGCACAAAGGCACCCGTATTCTTCAAGAAGGATCTGCCGAAATGCCCTATCTCTAACATTCCGTTTGGCAAAATATTCAGCACGAGTCTCTTTTACCTGGAATGGCATAATTAATTGATTGCGGATCGATAACCTAATTGCCTCTTCTTCATTCTCAGACTGAACGATCTGAAAGGTAACAAGTGTACTACAGCCTCTAACAAAAAACCTGCGGCTAGTTGAATCAAATCCTTCAATGATTGCTGGCCCCAGTATTTTGTAACGGGAACCTCCGGGAGATTCCTGGGATCTTGTCGTCACAATAACAATCAAAGGTACTTTATTGCGCATACATGCAAATAGAGACCGGTTTACTGCTGCATCGAGGTTTCCTTTCTTGGCAGCATATTGCATTGTCCAGCTGCCATCTGATTGGGGACTAAAAACATCATGATAAATTTCACGATCCTGGCCTGCTGCAGATCGACTCCAAATGCAGAGAGCATATGAATCACCTGCAGGTTTATAAATCCCTTCTATTAAATTATGTAAACAAGGAATCTTAGCTTGTGGAAAATGTTCCTCTGTTTGTCGGAGGAACTGAGAAGTAACCTCAACGCCTGTAAAACGAGAAAGTTTCAGGAAGGCTTGGGCGCGTTCTTCAAGGTTCATCATTCAACCCTTTGTATTTGGGAATTTAACATAGGGGGAAGAGAAGGTCAATTGGGTTGAATGTTTCGGACACATACCATATGAAAGATTTAGAGAGAAAGTTAAGCTCAGTGTGTAAACGATCAATGTTCAGTCCCACAGCAGGTTGACTCTTCTCACCTTTAATATTATATTTAATTAGCAACCAGCAAAAGAGTGAGAAATCGTTTAGAAACCTCTCAATTTAACGAATATAACGGACTCCAATTAGATTATCTTACATATTTTGATTAGAGGAGGGATTTATATGATAAAAAAACGTCAACTTAAAATTTTATTACTCAAAAAAGAAATCCAGGACTTCTCAGCACCAATCCATGAAGATGCAGATTTTACTAAATTGCCTTTAAAAAAATCTCTGGATTGGGAAGGCAAATTCTTCCTTATAAAATCAATTCCCAAAATTCCTTCCTGGGTTGATTTCATTTCTCCAGCATTGGAAAGTAGGTTGGATGAGGTGAAAACACAAACATCAGGAGCAGTTGTTTTAATCAAAGCAAGGAACCGTATGTTCGCATTAACTTTTGGGTATGGAAGGTCTCTTCTACGTCCGGACTGTTTCGAGCGAAATTTTGGCCTTAGAGTTGTTCTAAATACTGTGAATCCTGAGCAAATCCGCAGTATTGATATGCGAACAATGGAAGAGATGACTCTACTTACTAGACGTCAGGCAAGTAGAGTCTCCGACTTTGGAGTTTTTGGTTTGGACTCAAGCCAGGACCTGTTACAAGGTGTGACTGGGATTCCCAAGGATAGTAAGTTTGCTTCTCGTATAACAGGAGCTGAGGCTGTCACTATTGCGAAAGAAATAGAAATAGAGAAGATTAATCAAATTTGTGGATATTTATACGATGCTTACAATTCTGATAATTATAAAGAACGCTTCTCCTTCATTGATTATCTTCAACTTGAACGGGATCCTGGAATAATACATTGTCTTGAGGAACAACTCATTAGGGATCTAGAAGACGAAAATACTATTTGTATGCATCTTGCTCCACCAGAACCTGAAGATTGGCAAAATATAGAAGGGTTCACTTACTCAAAGAGTTCTAATGCTCAAGTCTATCTTGATTTAGAAATTAGTGATCTCCTTCAGGAGATGAGCCCTAGAACTGGTTTCTCAATCAAATATCTTCGTGACAAATATATTGGAGTCCGTTATCGAGAATCTGATGAGAGTGTATGGAAATATAATGCTTTTTCTTGCCTTGTATATGAAACGGAGCTTGATGGTTATTTATATGTCCTAAGTGGTGGAGATTGGCATCAGATAGAAAAAGACTGGTCAGAAAGTGTAAGAAGAAAAGTCGAAGACATAACCTTATCTGATATTCCTTTACCTCCCTCCTATGAAGGAGAGAAAGAGGGGGATTATAATAAGCGGGTTGCAGAGAGTAAAGGGTGGGCCTTAATGGATAAACAAATCATTAATCTTTCTCCACCTTATGATCGTATTGAATTTTGTGATCTAATGACTCCTGAAAAAAAGCTTATACATGTAAAACGAAAAACAGAATCTTCAACGCTTAGCCATTTATTCGCCCAAGGAGCTATTTCAGCTGAGCTACTATTTAGGGATCGTGAATTCAGAGAAAAATGCAGGGAAAAAGCACGAAATATCGGTGAAGAATGGCAAAATTTAATTCCTGAGGATCGTCCTGTTACGAGTGATTATGAGATTATTTATGCTATTGTGGCAAGATCTCGTCCTGATTGGCCAAAATGGTTGCCATTTTTCAGCCAGTTGAATCTTTGTAATACAAAGACTCGCCTTTCATCTTTTGGTTATAAAATTTTACTACGACATGTTCCAGCGGATCCATTGTAAACGGCGAAATAAAACTTGCCAGCTTATCTCCAAGTTCATATTTGTTGTACTGGTCAATAATATCTATTTGATTCATATTGATATAGATTTGAACTTTTAATAATAAGACAGTGGAATTGCCCCTATACAACCGAACACTCGTCAACCCTCTCCATAAGTTTTATATACTCTCTTGGAGACATCATTTTCAAGCCTTTATGTGGATGATTCTCGTTATAATCCTCAAACCACTCAGGCAGTTTCTCCAAAACAGTCATTGCATTAGGTAGTTCATTCATATGAACATAATCTCTTTTAAACGTTTTAATGAAGGACTCAGCCATTCCGTTGGATTCGGGACTGTGGTAGGGAGTTGTGCAGACCTCAAGTCCCATCATATGAGCAAAACTCCGCGTCTCATAGGCGATATAGCCTGGAGCATTATCACTCAGCCATTGAATCGACTCAGGCACCTCATCAACGATCCCAAAACGGTACTCAATCGCTTCAGCCATAAGATCTCTTATGAGATTACCAGAGATTCCGCCTGTGGTAGCAATGAAACTGAGAACCTCTCTATCCGCACAGTCCATGCAGAAGGCCACACGAATCCTCTCTCTATTCCAGCAGGCAATCTCAAAAACATCGGAACACCATCTCATATTACTCCTGCGAGTGATGATTTTTCCTTCATGAAGACGTACAGGCCGTCCTGTATGCTTCTGGAGCAATAAGCTATGTATTTTCATGAGCCTGTAAACTCTCTTGTGGTTCACCCCAGGCTCTTCCTTTTCCCTCAGCTGCCGATTCAGTACGGCCGTAATCCGTCTGTATCCATAAGTAGGCCTTTCGTCACAGATCTTGCGGATAAAACTCAGATATTTTTCATCATCAGGCTTTTGATAATGCCGTCTTGTTCTCATCGCCTCTTTTTTCTTCTCATACTGATGAGATCTAGAGATACCCAAGGTATCCGTCACCGCTTTCACTGGATATCGTCCTCTTCGGATAAGGGTTTGCGCAACAAGAGTTTTTTTTCCCGTGCGATCTCCAATGCCTCCTTGAAGATCTCAGTTTCCATAGTCTTTTTCCCCAACATCCGCTCCAGGTCCCGGATCTTAACCTTCAGGGCTTTAACCTCAGATATGGGAACAACTCTTTCATCACGCCTTACAGCTTCCAGTGCTCCCTGTCGCATAAGCCTTCGCCAGCTGAAAAGCTGGTTCGGATGGATGTCATATTTTCTGGCCACTGCAGAAATACTCATTCCAGGTTGTTCTGCTTCCTCAACCAGCGCTCTTTTTTCATCAGGCGTCCAACGGCGTCTGCGTTGGACTGCGGTGATCACTTTGATATCACTCATATTCCTCCTTTTCTTTAATTATAGTCATATTACTAGGAATACAACTACAAC
>SDBS01005624.1_pt1 | contig 12185 bp, 8 predicted proteins | sample 2277091 | NCBI WGS metagenome assembly SDBS01 (sample SAMN10404972, study PRJNA504765) | marine sediment metagenome | isolation source: marine sediment core GS10_PC15, 163 cmbsf | place: Arctic Ocean: Southern Knipovich Ridge | collected 2010 | reverse complement strand
CCCGGCTCCTCTTCAGCTTGTCCGCAGAGTCTGCTATCGACTGTAGCTCTTCCAGGACAAAACGAGGCACCACCATGGTACCCTCCAGGAACCCACACCTGGCAATGTCCACCACTCGGCCGTCTATTATTACACTGGTATCGAGAATCCTGGCGGTGGGTGCGCTACTGCTGCTGCCGAAGCCCTGCCCCAGGTTGAACGTGCCGGCAAGCTCTGACCTCTTCAGCACCGCAACGCGCATCCCCACAAAGCCGCACAAAGCGAACAGTACTACCGATGCAACGTACCCGGGATAACCCATGCGGAACAGCGCCAGCGATGGGAGCAGGGCCACCATGAAACCTACCAGCAGGCCCGCGATCCCGAAGACTATGTCAGCGCTGGAAACAGCGGAGAGCGCCGCCTCCAGTCTGCCCAGCGAGCTAGCGGTGAACCGGCCGATCACGCCTCCGAGAACGACCCCCATGAGTATCCCCAGTATAATACTGATAATGATTGCAAGAACCTGTTGGGGATAACCAAGGATGTAATTCTCGTTCAGCAAAACGGCAATTTTGTAGCCACCGAATGCGCACAGCAACGCGCTCATCAAGCGGACGACGACAACAACCACTTAGAAGCCCTCCGTATATCTGCTCCACATGTTCCCGGAATGACAGCGCTATCATCATTTCGCGGCAAACACCTCGTCCAGCATCTTGGACGCCTTCTCGTCATCTATATTAAGGACGTAGATTATCTCGCTCAGGAGTATCTTCTTCGCCTGGCCCAACATCCGTTTCTCCCCGGTGGAAAGTCCCTTTTCGCGCTCGCGTATCGAGAGGTTCCTCACCACCTCCGCCACCTCGTACACGTTCCCGCTCTTTATCTTGTCACGGTTCTTCTTGTAGCGGTGGTTCCAGTTGCTGGGCATCTGGCTCTGTTCCTGGCCAAGGACATCGAACACTGTCTTGACCTCACGCCTGCGGATGACGCTCCGAAGCCCTACGTCCACTGTGCTCTCCTCGGGAACTGTTATCCTGAGGCCCCCCTTGCACAGGCTTAGAACAAAGTACTTCTTTCTCTCCCCCTCAATGCTTTTCTCTTCGACCTTCTCGACAACACCGGCCCCGTGATGCGGATATACAACTTTATCTCCAACTTCGAACACTCCTCAACATCTCCCTTCCTATCTCGGGTTGACCTGTCACTCCGGGGAACCGCCGGTTATGAAACCGCCTGGATTATACTGTGGGGAACCATCCTTTCTTGCGCGATATCAGCCCGCTAGTGCCTCAAGTCGGAGAACTTGTATCCGTTGTAAGAAGAATCTAATACATATTACCACAACAGGTATTACACGGCAAGATATCGCGTTATCAAAGGATTTCTTGACACTCCACGTTCGTAGTAAATATAATGATGGCATCGGTAGTGAAGAGTTGTGAGGCTCGTATAGAGGGGTTCAAATGGGGAAAGAGATCGAACGGACCTGTAACGAATTCCAAAAGACGGTATCCCTGCACCTGATACGACACCGCAGCATTCTCGACGTCATGACAAAATACCAGGATGCCTGCGCCAGGGTGAACCGCGCCATCGCGAAATCCGTCACCTCGTGTGGCTGCCTCAAGATAGTCGCCACCAAGCAGGCACTCCCGGCCAATGCGAACCTGAGCGAGATGAGCGAGTACGTCAAGACTCACCTCGAGGGACACCTGTGCCCCAACTGCACCGACGTAATAGAGGAAGAGGTGGGCCGTTCGCTGTTCTTCATGGCCGCCATCTGCACTCTTACCGGCATCGACTTTCACGACATCATCAAGAGGGAAAACGACCGCATCACGACGCTCGGCGTTTACAGCCTTACCTGAATAGAAGGTGGGCGACAGGAGTGTCGCCCCTCAGGCCGACTCTGCTATACGGTCCAGGCCCTCCTTGATGGCTATCGCCCTTCTCTGGCCCACGCCGTCCACCTCGTCCAGCAGCGCCGTCGAGGCCGTCATGATGTTCCTCAGGTTATCAAACCGCGCAACCACCTTTTCCACCACGCTGGCGGGCATTCTGGGTATTGTCGAGAGAATCCGGAAGCCGAGTGGTCGGACCAGCTTATTCAGCAGTTCGCTCGAGCCCTTGTAGCCCAGCACTCTGGCCACCGATACGTCAGACATGAGCTCGTTGCTGGATCGGCTCCCCAGGTTATCGATAACCATTTCGGAGCTGCTTCTGGAACCGTGTATGTAGTAGTCCTTCACCAGTAACTTCTTCTTGTTCTCCACCCCTGCCATCAGCTCGTTCAACTGGAGGCTCACCAGCCTTCCGTCTACTCCCAACTCGCTTACCCTGAACCGTATGTCGGCGGCGATGCGGTCGACCCTTTCGCTGCGCTGGAGGACCATCACCACATCCCTAAGCGTGACCATGTCCTCGACCTCGAGCATGTCAAGGACACCGTACCTCTCGTCCAGCCTTGCGCGGTAACGGCCAAGGGTCTGGAGCGCCTGGTCGGCTTTGGCAAGCGCCAGCGGGATGCTCTCCAACGTGAAGTGATCGTTCCCCAGGTACACTGACACCGAATTCATCTTCTCCGATATCGCGACCACGAACGCCCTGTCTCCCATCTGCCTGGCCACACGTTCCGCGGTTCGGTGGCGCATCCCCGCCTCGTGGGTGATTATCGCCGGGTCCGGAACCAGGTGGACGTTGGCGTTGCTTATCGTCTTCAGGTTCTTGCTGAGGATGACAGCACCGTCCATCTTGGCCAGCTCGAAGAGGCGGGGGGCGGTGAAGTCGCATGCTATCCTGAACCCGCCGGACATCATCCCCTTCAGTTCCTGGATGTCCCCGGCCACGATAAGCGCACCTGAGCCGACCTGGAGAATCCTGTTGAACGCCTCCCTGAGCTCCGTTCCGGGGGCGACCTTCTCCAGCACACTCATGAGCCGCTCTTGTGTTTCTTTTTCCGTTTGTCCCCGCATAGAAACCCCCAATAAGGAAAACCGGGCCTCATGCGTATAGTACCAGAAGCCCGGTCATGCGTGCGCCTGCTGTCACAAGCGCCTCGCTGGATAGATACGGTTACGTACCGAGAGCGCCCCCGCGCCGCTCCGGCAAGGAGCGCGACTGAGTCGTACTCTTGGAGTACGTCGAGGGAGCGGAACGCGGCCGGAGTGGATGCAGCGGCGTTCGAATGCCAGCGTATCTATGGAGCGGGGTACCGGATCAGTTATCGGCTCCGACGGTCGCTACCTCGGTGTCCTCACGGGTCTCAAACGTAAGCCGCCCGTCTTTCTCCGCCACGACGATCACGTGCCCGCTCTTGAACTCGCCCCTGAGTATCGCCTCAGACACCGGGTTCTCTATGAGGCGGGTGATGGCGCGCCGTAGCGGCCGGGCCCCGAGAGAGACATCGAACCCCTCGCTGACCAATATGTCCTTCGCCTTGTCGCCCACGTCGAGCTTCAGGCCCTGATCGGCGAGTTGTTCCCTTACACGGTCCAGCAGCAGATCCGCGATCTTCTTGACCTCATCGATGCCCAGTTCGTGAAAGACGATAACGTCATCTATTCGGTTGAGCAGTTCGGGGCGGAACGCCTTCTTGAGCTCCCCTATCACCTGGTCCTTCATGTCGGAGTAAGGCAGCATGCCCTCCCCCTCTACCAGGCGAAAGCCCATCGGCGCGGCATCGTGTATCTCCTTGGTCCCCAGGTTGGAGGTCATGATGATGATCGTGTTCCGGAAGTCGACCTTGTGCCCCTGGGAGTCGGTCAGCCTCCCGTCCTCCAGTATCTGCAGCAGCACGTTGAACACATCGTAGTGCGCCTTTTCTATCTCGTCGAGCAGCACCACCGAGAACGGCCTCCTGCGGACCGCCTCGGTCAGTTGCCCTCCCTCCTCATGCCCCACGTAGCCGGGGGGCGAGCCTACGAGGCGGGAAACGGTGTGCTTCTCCATGTACTCCGACATGTCTATCTGCAGCAGGGCATCCTCGTTTCCGAAAAGGAACTCCGCCAGGGTTCTTGCCAGTTCGGTCTTCCCCACGCCGGATGGCCCCAGGAATATGAAAGACCCCCCGGGACGGCGCGGGTCCTTCAGCCCCGCCCGCGTGCGCCTCATCGCCTGGGATATCGCCAACACCGCCTCGTCCTGACTGATTACCCGCTTGTGTAGCTCCTCTTCCATTCGCAGGAGTTTCTCGCTCTCCTCCTCGGTCAGCTGGTAAACCGGGATCCCGGTCCAGGAGGACAGTATCTCGGTGATGTCCTTGTCGGTCACCTGGAGCTGGTGGGTCCTCTGGGGGGCCTTCCAGTCTTTCTCGCTCTCGGCGATCTCCAGTATTACATCCTGCTCAGTGTCCCTTATTCGAGCCGCCTTCTCGAAGTCTTGCGCCGCAATCGCCGCCTGCTTTTCCTGCCTGAGCTTCTGGAGCTTATCCTCCTTCTCCCTGACGTCGGGTGGCGCGGTCATCGACTTCATTCGCAGCCGGCTCGCGGCCTCGTCTATCAGGTCTATCGCCTTGTCCGGCATGTAGCGGTCCGATATGTAGCGATGCGCCAGGTGGGCGGCCGCCACTATCGCGTCGTCGGTTATCTTTACCTTGTGGTGCGCTTCGTATCGATCCCGCAAGCCCATGAGGATATCCACGGTTTGCTCCACTGTGGGCTCCTCCACCGTTATCGGCTGGAAGCGCCGCTCCAGGGCCGAGTCGCGCTCCAGGTACTTGCGGTACTCGTCCATAGTTGTGGCACCGATGGTCTGAAGCTCTCCCCTGGCCAGCGCCGGCTTCAGGATGCTTGCCGCGTCTATCGCCCCTTCGGCCGCCCCTGCGCCCACCAGGTTGTGCAACTCGTCGATGAACAGAATTATATCGCCCCTGGTGCGGATCTCCTTGATAACCTTCTTGAGGCGCTCCTCGAAATCCCCCCGGTAGCGGGAGCCGGCCACCAGCGCGCCCAGGTCGAGGGTGAACAACTGTTTGCCCCTCAGCAACTCGGGGACCTCGTTGGCGCTGATGCTCTGGGCCAACCCCTCTACTATGGCGGTCTTCCCCACCCCCGGCTCCCCGACGAGCACCGGGTTGTTCTTGGTCCGCCGCGAGAGGACCTGCATCACCCGTTCTGTCTCCTTTTCGCGCCCTATCACCGGGTCGAGCTTGTTCTGGAGTGCAAGCTCGGTAAGATTGCGCCCGAACTGGTCGAGCATCAACCCACCCCCGGAACTCTCGCCGCCGGCCAGTTCAGCCGACGAGGATCCACTGGAAAGGCTCTTGAGCACCTGGCTCCGCAGTCTCTCCAGTTCGGTCCCCAGCTTGACCAGGACCTTGGCGGCGACGCCTTCTCCCTCGCGTATCAGGCCCAGCAGTATATGCTCAGTGCCGATGTAGTTATGCCCCAGTTGGAGCGCCTCTCGAAGCGATAGCTCCAGCACCTTTTTAGCGCGCGGGGTAAACGGTATGTGTCCGCTGGGTGAGCTGGAACCCCTTCCTATGACGTCCACCACCTGGTCACGGACCGCCTCGAGGTCGATCTGGGCCGCCTCAAGCGCCTTGGCGGCGACTCCTTCACCCTCCTGGATCAGTCCCAGGAGCAGGTGCTCCGTCCCTATATAGTTGTGGTTCAGCTTCCTGGCCTCTTCCTGGGCCAGGACCACAACCCTTCTGGCACTATCGGAAAACCTCTGAAACAACTTTACTCTCCTCCCATGCCTATTCTAAACCACGGCGCCCACAAACTCACGCCCGCTCTACAAGCCGAGCACCCTGCGGAGCTGCGCCGCCCTTTCTCTGTCTACATCTTCCTCCTCGACATCACCATCAAGGACCCTTCGCACGTGACAGGGGCTGACCGCCACCCCCGCCTCCAGGATGCTGAACTCCTCCACGTTCAGCAGGTCCATCTCGACGCCCACCTTTATCATGGAAAGCAGCTCGAGCGCCTCGTACAAGAACATCCGCCGGGCCCTCTCCGCGACCCCCAGCGCCCTGTACACCCTGTCGCTGAACTCCACCGGGGAGTCTCGAAGCATCATCTTCCTGGCCGTTCTCTCGTTGTCTACCACCCTGGTCACCATCAATTCCACATGCGAAACGATATCCTCCTCGGTGAGCCCCAGCGTCCTTCGGTTAGATATCTGGAACAGGTTTCCCGCGACCCCCGAGCCCTCGCCGTACAACCCGCGGACGTACATCCCGGCGTGGTCAAGTGCTGCTATCGTCCTGGCTATCTCTCCCGTGATTACCAGGGCCGGCAGATGCATCACCGCCGAAACCCGCAACCCGGTACCCACATTGCAGGGACACGATGTCAGGTACCCTAACCTTTCATCGAAACAGTAAGACACATCGCCTTCTATCCGGCTATCTATTTTATCGGTCTCTTGCCACACTTTATTGAACTGCGCCCCGGGCATTATCGAGTGAATCCTGACGCTGTCCTCCTCGTTAACTGTGACGCTGCAGGCGTCAGGCCAGTTCAGCGCGACCGCCCTGCCCTGCGCGCGCTCGCCGAACGACGCGCTGACAATATACTCTTCGACCAGGAGCGTGAGGTCATCCCGGCTCAGCTCCTCGGCGAACCTCACGTCCCAGTCCCTGTCCTCGGCCACCCGGCGCGATACCGCCTCCAGGATGATCCCGCGCGCTCGCTCGAGGTCCTCCTCCCCCGCGATTGAAGGGAACGGCAGACCCTCGATGTTGCGAGCAAGGCGTGCCCGGCAGGAGAGAACGACAGGATACCCCGGCCCCTTTTGCCCCAGCCACTCGATATCAGTCGTGCTCACCTTATTCCGGCCCACCGGCACCCGCCTCCCCATTCAGGCTACTCTCGATCTTGCGTATCTGGTCGCGCACCGTGGCCGCGGCCTCGTACTCCTCCTCGGCTACGCTCCGCTCCAGGCTCCTCTCGAGCTCTATCAGCTTCTTGCGCAACCGGGCTCCCCTGGACGCCTTCCCGGGCATCTTCCCCAGGTGCTCCTCGGCCTCCTGGAACTCCAGTATCACCTGCCCAATCGGCTCTCCGAAAGCCCTGTAGCACTCCCGGCACCCCAGAAATCCCATCTTCTGGAAGTCGTTGTACGAGGTTCCACAAGACTCACACTCTATCAACTCTCCGGAGAGTACTTCATCAACCAACTGGTCGTCCATCCCCTCAAGGTCGGTCAGTATCTGGGGCAGAAACGCGATGAGGTTGGCCGCCTTGGTCGCCTCCTCCATCTTACCGGCGCAGTTTTCGCATAGCTGCACCTTGGAAACCTCGCTGCCTGATATCTTGGTCAGGAATACGGTTGCTATGTTTTTCCTGCACTCGTCACAGAAGATGTTCACCTGCGCCCCTTCTCGCGGCTCCGGTGCCGCCTCTCGCTTCTTCTAACTACTATAACGTCTGGGGTTCCTTTTCGATGCCGCTCGCCTCCCGCACGCTCCGGCCGGTCGCCCCAGGGACCGGCGCCCCCGATATCCTTTTCGACGTCAGGCACCTATGACCTACCGCCCTCCGGGCGCAGATGGGGGAAAATGATCACGTCCCGGATGTTCTTACAACCGGTCAGTAGCATCGCCAGCCGGTCGATGCCCACCCCCAGACCTCCCGCGGGTGGCATCCCGTACTCCAGCGCCCTCAAGTAGTCCTCGTCCACCGGATGAGCCTCCTCGTCTCCGGCCGCCCTTTTTCCGGCCTGGCGCTCGAATCGTTCCCGCTGATCGATGGGGTCCGTCAACTCAGAAAAGGCGTTGGCTATCTCCTGTCCAGCGATAAGGACCTCGAACCTCTCGGTGAAGCCGGGTGAGTCCGGTTTCCTCCTCGCCAGTGGTGAGATCTCCTCCGGGTAATCCAGCACGAACGTGGGCTCTCTGAGCTTGTGCTCGACCAGCTTCTCGTACATTTCAGCGATTATCCAGCCAGGCCCGGCGCCACCGGGCACCTCCACGTCGTGCCGGGAGGCGAGTTCCTCCAGGCGCGCTGTTTTCCAGGAGATATCCACGTCGACGCCTGCGTATTCCGAGAGCGCTTCCACCATCGTCACCTTCTTCCACGGCCCCGCGAGTGATATCTTCTCTCCGTCTACCTCCAGCTCGGCGTCCCCCCGCACCGCCTTCACAACCGTGATTATCATCTCCCGGAGGAACTCCATCAGATACCGGTAATCCACGAACGCCTGGTACGCCTCGAGCATTGTGAACTCCGGGTTGTGGCGGGAGCTTATCCCCTCGTTTCTGAAGTTCCGGTTGAGCTCGTACACCCTGTCATATCCGGCGACGAGAAGCCTCTTCAGGTATAGCTCGGGGGCTACCCTCAGGTACAGGTCCATCCCCAGGGCGTTGTGGTGCGTGACAAACGGCCGGGCGGTCGCTCCGCCGGGCACCTGCTGCAGCATCGGCGTTTCCACCTCGATAAACCCCCTGTCGTCCAGGAAGCGCCTTATCTCCCCAATGAGGGCGACCCGATTTTCCAGGACCTGCCGCGCCTCGGGGTTCATCATCAAGTCCAGGTACCGGCGTCGGAACCGTATCTCGTGGTCCTTGAGCCCATGCCATTTCTCGGGCAGCGGGCGCAGCGACTTTGACAGGAGCCGGAAAGTCCCTACCGCTATCGACAGCTCCCCCCGGCGGGACCTGATGACCTCTCCGGACGCGCCTATGATATCGCCAATGTCCAATACACCGAACGCCTTGTACGCGTCCTTCCCCAGGCCGTCCTCCCGGAGCAGCAGTTGTATCCTGCCCCGCGAGTCCTGCAGGTCGGCGAACGTCGCCTTGCCGTGCGAGCGAACCGCCATAAGTCTGCCGGCCACCGCCACCGTGCTTCCCGAGCCCCTTCCAGGCTCGAGTCCCTCGAACTCCCGGTGGAGGTCGCCTGACAGTGCCAAATCCCCCGGCTTTCCGTAGGAAGACATATACGGTTCGCCGCCCTCCGCCACGTACTTCTCGAGCTTTGAACGCCTTACCTGGATCAGCTCCCCGGACTCGCCGCCGTGAGCTTCCACCTCGTCGTTCCTTTCTTCTTCAGTCATGACCCGCTCTCTTCTCCCGGCCGCTGGTTCGGCATGGAGGCCTTGGCACTACGATACGCATGTGTTCGTAATGAGAATAACATAAGAAAGCCCGCCTCAATGCAAGTGCCCCGTTCCATGGATACGGTTAAGCACCGAGAGCGCCTGCGCTCCGCTCCGGCAAGGCGCGCGACCGAGTCGTACTTCCTTGAGGGGCGACACTCCTGTCGCCCTCCTACTTCGAGGGAGCCCAGCGCAGCCGGTGTGGATGCAGCGGCGTTCGAATGCAATCGTATCTATGGAGCGGGTACTAACTGCGGACTTACCTTCTTCCGGCGGGGCATCCCCCGACCGGCCCTACTTTTTTATCGCGATTATGCGGTACCTTACGTCGCCGGCGGGAGCGGATACGACAACCACGTCATCGACCTTGTGCCCCATCACCGCTTTGCCAACCGGGCTTAAGAAAGAAATCATGTGGTTATCGGGGTTCGCCTCGGCAGGTCCGACGATTCGATACTCCTGCTTCTTTCTCGATGAACCCACCTGCCTTATCTCCACACGCGATCCTATCCCGACCTCTTTGGTCTTCACATGCTTACGGTCTATGACACTCGCCTTCGCCAGCATCGTTTCGATCTGGTCGATCCTGTGCTCGATGCGCGCCTGCTCGTTCTTAGCGTCGTCGTACTCCGAGTTCTCGGACAGGTCGCCGTAGCTGATCGCGTTCTTAAGCCGCGCCGCCACATCGCGTCGCTTGACAGTCTTGAGGTCGTCAAGCTCCTCGGATAGCCTCTTTCGTCCATCTTCGGTAAGTACTATCTCAGTCGTCGGTTCCATGTTGTTCAGCTCCATTTTCCATTCTCGAAATAAACAAGCCACAGTTGCCGGTTTCTTGTGGCTTCATTGCTACCGCCATAGCAATTTGAAGTATTATACGCATCGCCCTCATGCATTGCAACCAGCCCTCGACCACCAAACGGGGTCTGGCCCATTCTGTTGTCGTTCGTTTCTCCATTTAAAACGATGTACGTAATGCAACAGCGGGCCTGACCCCGGACGTGCGTTTCATTACGGAGATACGTATGAATGACACAATGGTGCCTGGCACCATTGTGTCATTTATTCAACCGTCCGGGAGCGTGGCCCCTCCCTCGCCGGCGGATTGTCAGACCGCGGTGGAAACCGAGTTTCGACCGCCCTGCTTGGCGGCGTAGAGGGCGAGGTCGGCCTTGCGGATAAGGCCTTCCTCCTCGTCGGTGTCCTCGGGGAACGTCGCGACCCCGATGCTGATGGTCAGGTTCATCTCGTGCATCTCCTCCTCGCCGGGGAAGTGGAAACCAGACACCGCCCGGCGCACCTTCTCCGCCACCACCATCGCGTGGTATGAATCGGTCTCCGGGAGAACCACGCAGAACTCGTCGCCCCCATAGCGGAAGACCTTGTCGACGTCGCGGGTATTGCTGTCGACTATCGAGGCTATCTGCGAGAGCACTACGTCTCCCCTCTGGTGACCCAGGCTGTCGTTGTACGTCTTCAGGTTGTCGACGTCGACCATCAGGAACGATACCGGCCTTTCGTAGCGCCGGGCACGGCTGACCTCGTCGTTAAGCACCGATGCCAGGCGCCTCACGTTGAAGACCCCCGTCAGCGGATCCGTCACCGCCAGGCGGTTTATCTCCTCGAACAGCAGTGCCCTCTGCAGGGCAAGCGCCACCTGGTCGGATATCGCCAGCGCGAGCTGCTGGTCCTCCTCGCTGAACGCGTTCGGCTTCTCGCTTCGAACGTGGAGTACTCCCAGCATCTTGCCCTCGGCCTTCATCCCCACACAGATGGTGGAGCCGTGCGCAAGCTTCTCGAGCGTCTGGCAGTCAAGTTCGGCGGTGGAGAGGTCGTCGATCCCCACCAGGGTGTCACCTGATATCGCCCAGCACTCGTCGGCCTTTATATAAGGCCCACCGGACATCTTTTTCACGACCGCGGGGGGATACCCGAACGATTCAACGTACCAGAGGCACCCGTCGTCGGCATCTATCCTGTATATAAGCCCGGAGTCGCAGTCATACAGGTGCTTCACCGTGTCCAGGGCGATGCTCATTATCTTCTCCAGGTCCGCGGTGGACCCGATGGCGTTCGCCAGGTGGACCAGGCTCGTCATCTGCGCTGCGTCCGATTTAATCTTCTCGTGCAGACTGGCGTTAACCACCGCCAGCGCGGCTTCTCCGGCGACCACCGCCAGCCGCGTCTTCTCCGTGCCGGAGAACCTCCTGTCCTCGTCATCGGTCACGCACAGTAACCCCGAGATACGCCCGTGAGAGAAGAAAGGCGCAATGAGGGTGACTCCCTCAACGCACAGGAACGGCGGCAGCACCGAGCTCTCCTCCGGCCGGTTCAGCATAAGGGCGGGAGGCCTCTGGGCCAGGTTATACATATCCTCTATCTCGTTTACCGCTATCCCGTTCCCCTCGGGGAACTCGACCCTTCGGGTTCCGCCGACCCCGATGGAAACCCGGGGAATGAGCATCCCGCTCAACTCTTCCAGCACGAACGCCGTGCAGGTAGGCGCGCCGGTACTCCTTATGGCAAGCTTGCAGGTGCTCTCGAGCACCTGGTCCATGACCAGCGAGGAGCCCAGTATTCGGCTGGTCTCGTACATGATGTCCGCCTCGCTCCGCTTCCGCTGCTCGTCAGAGTATCTCAGCGCGTTCTCCATGCCGGTCGAAGCCTGGGCGAGAATCGCCAGGCACGTCTCTACCTCCCGGTCCGTAAAGTATCGCTTGATGCCGCGCCTCTCCACGAAGACAATGCCCTTTACCTCTTCCCTCAGCATCATCGGTAGCACCAGCAATGTCCTGATGTCGAACTCCGACATCCACCGGGTGTTCAGCATCGGGTCGTTCATGGCGTCCTCGATGATTATCGGCCCCCGCATCTTGATCACATTGCTGGCAACGTTCGCCTTTCTCAGGTCTATCTTGAGCTTGAAGAACTCATCCCTCATCTCCTGCCCTTTCTCGGTCGTGCTCCAGGCCACCGCCCAGCGTTCGTCGCTGTCCACTAGAAACGAGCTGCAGCGCCCCAGCCCCGCTGTCTCGCTCATCCCCTCCACTACTGCGTTTATCAGCTCGTCGGTGTCCAGCGTCGCCATCGCCGCCGCTACTCTGGACAGCACCCTCGCGTCTCTCCGCCCTCGCTTCTCTCGCTGGGTCACATAAACGGTT
>SDBS01005623.1_pt1 | contig 12187 bp, 13 predicted proteins | sample 2277091 | NCBI WGS metagenome assembly SDBS01 (sample SAMN10404972, study PRJNA504765) | marine sediment metagenome | isolation source: marine sediment core GS10_PC15, 163 cmbsf | place: Arctic Ocean: Southern Knipovich Ridge | collected 2010 | reverse complement strand
TTTCTCTTCCCCGGTTACCTGAACCTCAACCAGCTCTCCCTTGCCACTCATAACCACATTCATATCCACGCTGGCCTGTGAGTCCTCATGAAAAGATAGGTCCAAGAGTTCTTCCCCCTCTTTAAGACCGGTACTCACAGCAGCCAGGGAATCTTTGATGATGGACTCTTTCAATATACCCTTTTCCCTGAGCCACCTATCCACACCCACCAGAGCAATAAAAGATCCGGTAATAGAGACGCACCGAGTCCCCCCGTCTGCTTGAATAACATCGCAATCAACCCAGATGGTTCGCTCTCCTAATCCTGCTAGGTCTACCACTGCCCTTAGAGATCGGCCTATCAATCTTTGTATCTCGTAAGATCTGCCCCGGCCTTTTTCCATACCCCGGGATATCCGGGTAGGAGCGGAGTAAGGCAGCATACTATACCCAGCAGTAATCCATCCCTTCCCGGTTCCCCGCAAGAATGGAGGAATACCTTCTTCCACCATAGCCGCACAAATTACCTTTGTATCCCCTAAGGATATAAGGGCTGAGCCCTGGGCGTACTTTACATAATTCCTCTCTATCTTCACTTTACGCAGCTCAGCCGCTGCTCTGCCATCTCTTCTCATAGCTCTCCTCTGAATTAGGAAGTTTTTTGAATAAAGGATTCTCTAGTCAGACGAGTTAGGATTTTGGGGTCTACTCCTGGTGGATTTCCCTTCTGGGAAAATTCTATCAAAGAAATGACCCACTCTTCTTCCCGCATCGAAAACACCCCCCAGAAAAACTCCAGCCAGAACCAGGAAAAAAATTAAAAGTAAGGGCCAGGCGAAAATTAAGAGCAAGGCCACCACCAGTCCCATGGTACCTCCTGCAATTTTACCCCGATTGCGATTAAAAAAAACCTTCATCAGAACCTCTCACTAGTTGGTCGCCTTTCGTAGAAAGGCAGGAACGTCCAGGTCTTCCCCTTCATGGACTCTGAGATCTAATTCTCTTTGATAAACCTCTTTTTTTCTTTTTGCTTCTCCTTCAGCTCGAGCTTCACCTCCTGCCGCCATAAGAGTTAGAATTACTTCCTCAGACAAATCCTCATCCACACTCACACCAAAAATGACCTCTGTCCTGGGAGAAGCGCTCTCCCTAACCATCAGAGTAGCTTCCTCCACTCCTGAGAGACTCAGCTTTTTGCCTCCCCGGATATTCAGCAAGATACACCTGGCCTGTTTTAGCGGAATCCTCCCCACCAGAGGCGATGAAATAGCCTCTTTGGCAGCTTCCCGAGCCGCTCCCTCACCAGTACCCATTCCCATGCTTATCTGAATGCGACCTTTCTTCTGAAAAAAACTCCTGATATCAGCAAAATCCAGACTTATCAGGCCAGGGTACAGGAGCAAATCTCCTACCGCATGAATAGCCTCTCCAAAAACCATATCTATCTTTACTAATTTCTCTTCAAGAGGGGACCCTTTGCCCGGGTCCTCCAAAAGGAAATCATTGGGAATCACCATCAGGGCACTGAGAACCTCCTCCAACTGGGCTAGTCCATTTCTGGCCTGATTTACTCTTTTCTCTCCTTCAAAATGAAAGGGCAGGACAAGGAATCCTAAAGTCAAGACGCCCATCTTCGTAGCTAACTGGGCTACGATGGGAGAAACTCCGGTACCGGTCCCTTTTCCTAATCCGGAGATTAGAAAGAGCAGATCCGTACCCTTCAAAACCTCCTCCACCCTCTCCTTTTCCTCCAAGATTATTCTTTTTCCCGTCTCAGGATCTCCACCTGTTCCCCATCCTCCGGTGATAGACTCCCCCAGCTGGAGTTTCTTTTTAACCTTGCATCTTTCCAGGTCTTGCCTGCTGGTGCTGATGGCAACAAATTCTATACCGCTGGAGGAAGGATTTAAGCGCGACAAAATATTGCACCCCGCTCCTCCTATCCCCACTGCTCTCATACATACCGAAGTAAGATCAGGAGCGCTTTTCGACTCAGGAGAATCAGATTCAAGTTCAATCATACATACCTCCTGCCTTTATTTCAGCCAGTACCTTAGTATAGAGAGAAAAGACCTTTAGCAAAAAGTGCTAGAACTGTCTCAGAAATCTCAGGTCATTCTGGAAGAAAAGACGGATATCATCAATTCCGTATTTTAGCATGCATATCCGCTCTACCCCCATGCCGAAAGCAAATCCCTGGTATTTTTCCGGATCATAGTCCACCTTCTTGAAAACTTCAGGATCCACCATTCCCGCCCCCAGGATTTCCAGCCATCCTTTCCCCGAACAGACATTGCATCCGGAGCCCCTACAGATAACGCAGCTAATGTCCACTTCGGCACTGGGTTCGGTAAAGGGAAAAAAGCTGGGACGAAAACGTAGTTTCGTCCCTTTGCCAAACATCTGGTAGACAAAACAGGTAAGGGAGCCTTTTAAATGGGAGAAGGTAATACCCCGATCCACGGCTAAACCCTCTACCTGATGAAACATAGGGAAATGGGATGCATCAATAGCATCACGTCTGTAGCATCTTCCCGGAGCAATAATGCGAATGGGGGGAGAGGTCTTCTCCATTATCCTGATTTGAACAGGGGAAGTCTGAGTTCTCAGGAGGTGACCATCTTCCAGATAAAAGGAGTCTTGTTCATCTCTAGCTGGGTGGTATTGAGGCATATTCAACGCCTCAAAGTTATAGTATTCCGTTTCTATTTCCGGGCCTCTTACCACACAAAAACCCAGACCAATAAAGATTCTTTTTATCTCTTCCAGAGTCTGGGTAATAGGATGGAGGAAACCCAGAGGGGGCTTTTTGCCGGGAAGAGTGATATCAATATATTCTCCTGGCTGTTCCTTCCCAAGGGCCTCTTGTCTCTCCAGAATTCTTTCCTCAATCTCCCTTTTTAATCTATTGACCAGTTGACCTTGTCTAGGTTTATCTTCAGGAGGAAGATTCCTAATATTTTTTAGAAAGAGGGTTATTTTTCCTTTTTTCCTCCCCAAAAACTCAACTCGCAGGTCATCTAAATCTCTTTCATTTTTGGCCCTCTTGATCTTTCTTTTGGCTCCCTCGCCCAGTTTTTTTAGATCTAACTTCATTTTATGGATCTTTTTCTCAACAGCAAAATTAAGTACTTATTTTATACTCTATGTTGGCTCCGCGCACACTCAGATACCCTGCCCTTGATAAGATCAAGAGCGTGAGGAAGAGAGGGAAGAATTAAGGTTAAACATTCCTTAACCCCTCCAGGACTTCCTGGCAGATTGATAATTAAACTATTTCCCCTCACCCCCGCCATAGCCCGGGAAAGAATGGCATGAGGAGTGATCTTGAAGCTCTCCTTCCTCATTATTTCCCCGAAGCCAGGGATCTCTTTATCCAGAACTTTCCCGGTCGCCTCCGGAGTAACATCCCTGGGAGAGATTCCTGTGCCTCCGCTGCTCAAAACCAAATCAATACCCTTCCCGTCGATCATTTTCTTGAGGGTGCGACAGATGATCTCTATTTCATCGGGAACAACTTCATATGCCACCACTTCCCCCAGATCCTTTAGGATTTCCTTAATGGCGGGCCCACTCCTATCTTCTCTCTCACCTCTGGATGAAGCATCACTTACCGTAACTATCCCGATCTTTACCATCCCCTATCACCTTTATCTCATCGCCCACTTTTATCTTCCCGCCCGAAACAACCTTGGTGAAAATACCTTCCCTGGGCATAATACATCTTCCTATTTTCTTGTAAAGCGCACAATTATTATGGCACTTTTTCCCTATCTGGCTTACCCTAAGCCTCACCCTCTCCCCGATCTGAATCTCGTCCTCTATTTCAAGACAGGCAAGGTCGAGGCTACAAGTAGTAATGTTCTCAGCAAAGTCACCAGGAACCAGCTCTTCTTTCTTCGAGCTTTTCACCCGGGGATAGAATTTCTGCTCTTTGATCCTTTCTAAGGCGAGAAGACTCACCTGACGGTGCCACTTTCCTCTATGAGCATCTCCTGAAAGACCCCATCCCTTCCTTATGTATCCCTGAGGTACGGGCTTCTTGGATACCCCTTTTTCTTCACTTATGTTAATGGAGAAAACCTTACCTTTCATCTACTCTTCCTTTTACCCCGCTTCTGCCACCTTTTTTCATTAGGACTCGGATATTGGAAATGGAAATTCCCTTATCCACCCCTTTGCACATATCATAGATAGTGAGAGCAGCCACCACTACACCAGTTAGCGCCTCCATCTCCACCCCGGTTCTGTCTTTTGCTTTGATATGTGAGGTGATCTCGATAAAATTCTCCCTTACCTCAAAATCTATTCTGGCCTGAGTGAGAGATAAAGGATGACACATTGGAACAAGCTGGGGGGTTTTTTTTGCTGCCAGGATTCCCGCTACCCGAGCAGAGCCCAAGACATCCCCTTTAGGAATTCTTCCTTCCCAGATCATACGGATGGTTCCAGGAGAAAGTAGAACCTGGCCTTTGGCCACTGCCTCCCTGGCGGTAATCGGTTTTTCTCCCACATCAACCATATCCAGTCTGGTCAAACTCATCCCCCTATCTCAAACATAAACTTACCTGAACTGAGAAAACTAAAATGGTGATGTTTGGGCTTGTTTTGAATGACCTTTTCATAGAGCTCCTTTATTCTTTCTTCGGGGGCCCCTTCTCGAAGAGCTCCTTTTAAATCCACTTCAAAACCTGATAGAAGACAGGAGCGTAGTTTGCCATCGGCAGTGAGACGCAGACGGCTACAGGAATGACAGAATGGATCGGAGAGAGGAGAGATAAATCCCAAAATAAGCTCATTTCTTTTTATCCTGAAATAATGCGCAGGGCCCGTGCCAGGAGAGGAATCTACCGGCTCCAGAGGCCCCCATTTTTTCTGGATCCTCTCTCTTATCTCAGTGCTTGAGATGTACCACCTTGCCCCTGTTCCATTGACGGGCATATATTCAATAAAACGCAGCAGGAGGTAATCTTCCAGGGCAAAGTTAACAAAATGAAAGATTTCCTCTTCATTAATTCCCTTGAGCAAAACCATGTTGATTTTGATAGGATCTAACCCACACCCTTTAGCTGCAGCAATTCCTCTCAGCACATCTTCTAACCTATCATAGCCGGTAATCTTTAGAAATTTTCTCCTATCTAGACTATCCAAACTTACATTGATGCGGGAAAGTCCCGCCTCCTTCAAGGGAAGGGTAAAGTTAGCCAGATCCAGCCCATTGGTTGTCATGGTCACTTCCTTGATCCCCTGGAGAGAGGACAGCATTTTGATCAGACTCACTATGCTCCTTCTGAGTAAGGGTTCTCCTCCGGTTACTCTTACCTGCTTGATTCCCCAATGAGTGGCCAGATTAAGAGACTTCACAATCTCCTCGAAGCTTAAGATTTCCTGGGGAGGAAGCTGAATCAGCTTTTCCTTGGGTCGGCAGTAAATACAGTTAAGATTGCAGCGGTCTGTCACTGAAAGACGCAGATAGTTTATTTTATTCATCCCAATGACCTACCTGGAAATGTTTTGAGATTATCGGTAACGATCAAAACATTTTCTTCCCGGCTGAATATTAGCGACGATGCTAGCAATGTTTCTGGCCCCTTTTAGCATCTCCAGACAGTTCATATCCACTATCTTTGTCTCTCGGGGTCCAAATTGTGAATCTATCGAGCTCTTAAGAACTATGCTATGTTAGAATAAATTTGCCTTTTGTCAAGAATTTAATGAAAAGTCAAGGCTTACCTCCTTTTTGTTTTTATTCTATCGCTTTTTGTCTTTGAGGGTAAGTTGCCTTAACTTCTCCTTAATTACTGCCCTCTATTTTATTGTACTGGAATACCTTTCGGTGGATGGGATTGCAATTTCTTGCCAAATCATCTAAAAAAGTTATAATACGGTGAGCGTCTAAGAGAAATTTTTATGAGAGGAGTCTTAGGTATGTTATTTCACAAAATGAGAAGATCGATTAGGCCCATGATGTGGGTTATACTTATTGCTTTTGCTGCCTCCATTCCCTTGATGTACGCTCGCTCTACCTTACAAGAGAAAGGGGAAAAACCGCTGACTGAGGTCAACGGTGTACCGATTTCCTATGCCAGCTTCATTCAAAGTTTTCAACCCACCTATGAGGCATATTATGAGGTCTTAGAGGATGAGATATCTCCCGAGACAGAACGATTCCTCATGTATCAGGTACTATCCGATCTAGTTACTCATGAGCTCCTGTGGCAGGAAGCTAAGAAAGCCGATATTCAGGTGAGCGAGGAGGAAACAACGACTCAGATAGAAACTATAGTGGAGAGTTTCCCGTCACGGGAGGCTTTTATGAGGGCGCTGGAAATGCGCCAAATCTCTTACCCCGAGTTCAAGAAGGATATAGTCAAACACCTTAGTACGGATGAACTGGTGCAAAGAATCAAAGATAGTGTAGGCATCACCGAAGAAGAGGTTAGGAGCTACTGGATCATAGACAATGAGAGAATAGAACTGGAGTATATTTTCATCGAACCACAAGACTACCGCAAAGAGGTAAAGGTCTCCCAGGAAGATATGGAAAAATACTATGAGACATATACAGACCTACTTAGGGAACCTGAGAGGATCAAAGTCAATTATATACGAGTGGATGCTGAAGAGTTCGAAGATGAGGTGAAGATTTCCCCATCCACCATGGAAGATTACTACCAATACCACCTGACTGACTTTCAGACTCCGGAGACAAGGAGGGCCAGTCATATCCTCATCGAGTATGACCCTGATGCTTCAAAAGAGGAGAAAGAAAAAGCACGGGAAGAAATGGATAAGATACAATCGATGCTAGAAGGTGGGACTGATTTTGCCACCCTGGCCCGGCAATACTCCCAGGATTCCTTCTCGGCTGAGATGGATGGAGACCTAGGATTTTTCAGTTACGACGAGATGGTTCCCTCCTTCAGTGAGGTTGTGTTTGCCTTAAAAGAGGTGGGGGAGGTGACGCAGATCATTGAGAGTCCCTTCGGATACCATCTGGTAAAACTTACCGGTATCAAGTTAGCCTACACCGAAACCCTTGAGGAACTAGAGGATGAAATTGAGGAGATCCTGACGAGGGAGAAGACTGATGCTCTGGCTCAGGAGGAGGTCTCGAGGGTAAAGAATGAACTAGATCAGGGTGAGATCAGTTTTCAAGAATATGGAAAAGCCCATCCTCAGAGGGCAGGCACCTCTTCTTTCTTTGCCATAGACGAATATATCGAGGAGATAGGTTGGGCTCCTGAAATCAACGACTTAGCTTTCTCCCTCAAACAAGGAGACATTGGCCCTATCATAGAAACATTTCTTGGATACTATATCCTTGGCCTGGAAGAAAAAAGCCCCTCTTATATTCCCAATTTTGATGAGATTCAAGAAAAGATAAAGGAGATCCTTACTGCACAAAGAGCCAAAGAGCTGGCTCAGCAAAAGGCTAAGTTTGTCAAACTGGAACAAGAGAAAGGGGCAAGTTTTTTTTCCTTAGCAGAGGAACAAAACCTGGAATACAAGCACTTGGAACTTTTCAACCGCCAAATAGGGACTCTGCAAATCTACGGAGAGGACAAAGAGAAATTCATTGACCTTGCCTTTTCTCTCCCCGTTGGAAATATAGGAGAACCGATACTTCTAACAGATGGATATTATCTCATTAACCCTGTGGGAAGAGATCTTCCCTGGGAAGAATTTCCCGAACAAAAAGAGGAATTTAAACAAAATCTACTTTCTCAAAAGAGAGAGGCCTTCTTGCAGGCATGGCTGGCAAAGATCAGGGAAAAAGCAAAGATAGTAGATAACTCTAGTTTATTCTTCCCTTCTTAGGGTCGTTATTGAGCCCCGCTGTACCCTGACTCTCACATTCTCAGCCACCTCTACTTCCAGATACTCAGGTTTAACCCGGATTACAGTCCCGAAAACTCCTCCCGTAGTTACTACTTTATCCCCCTTCTTCAAATTCTTCACCATTTCTCTGTGCTTGCTTTGTTTCCTGCGTTGAGGGAGAATGAGAAGAAAGTAGAAAATCACAAAAATCAGCAGCAGGGGCATTAAAGCTCCAAATATCCCTCCTACCCCAGTTGTCCCTTGTCCATTTTGAGCCCAGGCAATTGAATTCACTCTAAACCCTCCTTTTTAGATATAAATTGATAGTAACCAGCTCATCCACTAGACTTTACGTATCTTCCCAGAAATTCATCCTTGAATTGTCTAAATTTATCTACTTTGATAGCCCTCCTTACCTTCTCCATAAGCCGGGTGAGAAAATAGAGATTATGATAGGTGGCAAGGCGCATTCCCAGAATTTCCCTTGCCCAGAGAAGATGCCTGATATAAGATCGCGAGTAGTTTTGACAGGCCTGACAACTGCACTCTGGATCCAGGGGGCCAAAATCCTCCCTATATTGAGCATTCTTCAAATTCAGCCGCCCCTCCGAGGTAAAGACACTTCCGTTGCGGGCAATGTGAGTAGGGAGAGCACAGTCAAACATATCTACACCCAGAGAAATTCCCTGCAGAAGCTCCCGTGGAGTCCCTAACCCCATGAAATAGCGAGGTTTATCTTGTGGAAGAAAATCATTAGTAAAATCTACAATCTCCCATCGTAAGGGAGCCGGCTCACCCACGGACAGTCCCCCCAAGGCATAACCATCAAAGCCCATATCTACCAATTCCTGGGCAGCACTTTTTCTAAGACTCTTAAAGGTACTTCCCTGAACTATAGCCAAAAGTCCCGCTTCTTTTTTTCCATCTTTTTGCCAGGCCAATCTGCTCCTTCTAGCCCAATCCAGTGTCCTCCTCAAAGAATCCTCCGCCTCTCGATGAGAAGTAGGGTAAGAGGTGCATTCATCAAGAACCATTCTTAAGTCTGTCCCGAGAGATGCCTGAATTTCCAGTACATCCTCAGGAGCTAGAAAATGCTGGGAACCATCAATATGGGATTTAAACCTTATCCCCCCCACTTCGGATTTCTGCAGGTTAGACAGACTCAAGATTTGATATCCCCCACTGTCGCTAAGAAGACTACCCTCCCAGTTCATGAATCGATGTAGACCCCCCATTTTTTGGATAAGAAGATGACCCGGCCTAAGATAAAGATGATAGGCATTACAAAGAACTACTTCAACTCCTATCTCTTTAAGCTCTTCCGATGAGAGAGCTTTAACCGTCCCCTGGGTGCCAACGGGAATAAAAACGGGCGTTTCGAATGTCCCGTGAGACGAGGAGATGATCCCCGTGCGGGCTTTAGTCAAAATATCCTGATGAATTAATTGAAACTGCATAGCCTACGTTTAGGTTATCAGCATAGCATCTCCAAAGGAGAGGAAGCGATAATGATTTTCTATGGCTTCCTCATAGGCCGCCATAAGTTTTTTCCTTCCTACGAAGGCAGCTACAAGAAGCAAAAGGGAAGATCTGGGCATATGGAAATTGGTGATCAGTACATCTACCAACCGGAACTCATATCCGGGGTAAATGAAAAGACTAGTCCATCCTTCTCCTGCAGAGACCTCTCCTGATCTTGCAGCCCGGGTCTCCAGGGCCCGGGTAGTGGTGGTACCTATCGCTACCACTCGCCCTCCCTTTCTTCTCGCCTCATTAATCCTGGAAGCTGCTGAGGGGCTGATGCGAAAATATTCTCTCGGAACTTCGTTTTCCTCGATCTCGGACTTATCCAGAGATTTGAAGCTGGCCCATCCAGTGTGCAGGGTAATTTCCACCAGCTCTACTTCCCTTTTTTCAATTTCCTTGAGTAAACTGGATGTAAAATGCAGTCCCGCCGTAGGAGCTGCCACCGCCCCCTCATACCTGGCATAAACCGTCTGGTAGGCGGCCACATCTTTAGATGTTGGTCCCTTTTCTCTTTTTATATAAGGGGGAAGGGGCACCTCTCCAATCTGAGTTATGATTTCTTCGAGTCCTTCCGAGGGTTCAAACTCAATCAAATGCTGATTTTCTCCATTCCTTCCCAAAACCCGTGCCTTAAGTTTTGCCCCTGGAAAGTAGATCTCGGCTCCAACTCTCAGCCGACGGGCAGGCTTTAACAAACAACTCCAGAGTGCCTCTTTTTTCCTTTCCAGAAGGAGAATCTGGGCTCTTCCTCCCGTCTTCCTCTTTTTTCCCTTAAGTCGGGCCGGAATAACCTTAGTATTGTTCAGAACAACCACGTCACCCGTTCTTAGAAAATCCGGGAGTTCGCTGAATCCTCGGTGCTCTATATTTCCATTTTCCCGCCAGAGCACCAAAAGACGAGAGCTATCCCTGGGAAAAGAAGCCTCTTGAGCCACCAGGCCCCTCGGTAGATGATAATCAAAATCTTGAAGTTCCATTAATCTTCTCGCCGCGTGTTTAACTTAAGATAGCAAGAAATCTAAGGCGGTCAAGTAGCTGAAAGAGGAGAATAATTGACAGCCCAAAAGAGTTGTCCTAGTATCAGGAAAGGAACCAGCAAGAAGTGAAGCTGCGGTGGCGAAGAGTAAAAACATTGTTTCAGGAGGTTAGGTAAGATGGGAAGGAGAACTAAAGGACCTCATAGTATTTTTTAGATAAGCTCAGCCGCCTCTAAAAGTCTGGGAACATATCTATCCCAGCCCAGGGACATAATATGAACTCCCTGGCACATCCCCTTCATTTCTTTAATAAGAGAGGCGGCAATCTCAATGCTCCTCTTAGCCCGATCTTCCTTGGAAGTTCCTGCCATAATCTTGATAAATTTATCCGGAACGAAGACTCCCGACACATTGGCATTCATAAATCGAGCCATTCCGGCTGACTTCAGTAGAACTATCCCCACCATTATGGGCACCTTAATATGCTGAGATGCCTTTATGAAATCTTCAAATTTCTTAACCTCATAGACCGCCTGGGTCTGAAAAAACTCTGCCCCGGCCTCCACCTTGGCTTCCATCTTGATTATCTGAGGTTCCAGGGGATCGGCTCCGGGATTGGCCACCGCACCCAAGCAAAGATCTGGTGAACCGTCCAGCTTATTTCCCACCATATCATTACCATTAACGAGATCCTTTGCTGCTTTGAGCAGGTGAATAGAATCCAGATCAAAAACTGGCCTTGTCTGCGGATGATCTCCCAGCACTACGTGATCTCCTGTGAGACAGAGAACATTCTCAATTCCCAGAACCGAAGCAGAAATGAGATCGGACTGAAGAGCCAATCTGTTTCTATCCCGACAGGTTATCTGAAAAACTGGCTCAAATCCTCTTTCCTTTAACAAACGGCACACGGCCATAGACCCCAGCCGCATCACTGAACTCTGATTCTCGGTGACATTAATAGCATCAGCTTTATCCCTTAGAAGATCCACCTCCTCCAGCATGGGTTCTATATTTGTCCCTTTGGGAGGTCCAATTTCTGAAGTAATTACAAACTTACCCTTTTTAAAGAGATCTTTTAGCTTCATAGGGTAGATAGTCTCCTTTCTTCAGATATCGCCTCTTTTTCCTTCTCTTCAACAGTTTCCAGTGCCCAGAATATAGATTTCTTCCTCTGGGCCGGAGCAAGCATGAGATTATGATCCCGGGGTGAGTAAATCTTTCTTAGGTTCTCTAGCCTCTTTATATTCTTGAGCCTCTCATAGATGAGAGTCCAGACACAATCTTTTTCTGGATCAGTCTCACATTTCCCCTTGTCAGAGCCTCCACAGGCCCCGTTGACCAGAGATTTAGGACAGTTAGCATAAGGACAAATCCCCCCGGTATCAGCTAACCGGCAATCCCCACATTGAAGACATCTTTCCTCACCTGGCCAGACTCCGGGAAATCCACCCATATATGTGGTATTGTCGGCCGGTTGAACAGAGATATCCACCATATTAGCCACTGCCTGAACCCCGATACCGCAGGAGGAAACAAGAACAGAGTCAGAGGATTTAAGCTCTTCTATATATCGGTTAAGACGCATGCCAATAAGCACCTTGTTACACACAAAATCGATGAGAAGAGCAGCGGTTACTTTTTTCCCCGCTTCTCCCAACCTATCCTTGACCTCCCTCAATCCCTTCGGGCCCCCTGTTCTACAGGCATCTGAACACCCCCCACAGGCAATGAGAAAGACATTTTTTTCCTCTACCAGGAAAGAAAGAACTTCCTCCCAGCTCTTTCTCTCTGAAACAATCATTGGTGAGCCTCCTCTTTAGCTTATTGTAAATCTCTCTAATTCTCTCCCCTTAGGAGTAACAAAGTGTACTGCACAGGC
>SDBS01005622.1_pt1 | contig 12188 bp, 12 predicted proteins | sample 2277091 | NCBI WGS metagenome assembly SDBS01 (sample SAMN10404972, study PRJNA504765) | marine sediment metagenome | isolation source: marine sediment core GS10_PC15, 163 cmbsf | place: Arctic Ocean: Southern Knipovich Ridge | collected 2010 | reverse complement strand
CGGGGGAAATTTGCTTGATAAAATCATTATAAATTTTCACTAGGTCTTTTTTTGCCGCACGATATTTTTTATCATCTATTTCAGTGATCGCCGAACAACACTCAAGATAATCTTGAAAAAAAGAAATTATATCATTTTGATCTACAATTTTTGCAGCGCTGAACAGTCTTGATATCAAATTTAAAAAATTATCAGAAATTGGTTTTTCAGTTGATAATTCTTCATTGATTACGGGTTCAAGATCCTTTAAGAGAGATTTAAAAATATTTATAAGCGATTCTTTGTCTTTACCACTAACCTCTTCCTCATCCTTTTCAGTTTCGCTCGATTCTTCCAGGTCAGGTTCCTTTTTCTTATCTTCTTTGATTTCCTCATCGGGAGGAGCGATAAAAAGAGTCGTCAAAAATTCATCCAAAAGGGAGTCTATCTTTGATGATTCAGGTGTCTCTACTTTGGCATCCTTAAAAATATCTGTCTTTTGTAATATTGAGAGAAGTTCGTCAACCGAATCTTTTGCTCCAGGGTTGTATGACTTGTTCTCCTTTTTGGCTTGATTCAGGAGAGCCAGCATATCAGAGCAGAAATCTTCCAGTTTAACATAACCATGAATCATGCAAATTTCTTTAAACGATTGAAATTGTTTTATCAACTTATTCCGGTGTTCTGATTTATCCGGAGATTTTTCCAGATCCTTAAATATCTTTTTCAGATTAGTGACATATTCATCAACTTCAACCTGAAAATACTCTGACAATAATTTATCAATTGTTGTCGGTTTTTCAGGAATTTCCTCTCGCTCATATTTTGCTTCCTCTTCTTTTTCAGGTAGGGTAATTTTACCATCTTTTACTGAATTCTCTATAAAGTCGGTATCTAATTCCACGATCAGCGAGGTATATGATTCGATGATCTCCTGGAATTCAGACATAAGCTGGGACGGTAAATAAGGTGTTCCGGAGATCCAGGGATAAATTTTTTGTAATTGACTTATTAAATTTTGAACGACATTTGGTATTTCACCTTCAACAGATTTATCAAGATCCCCAATAAGTATTTTTGTAAAATCGATATATGACTCCGTATCTTCTTCGCTGGATTGGACAAGAAGGGCCGTCTTCAATTCAGAAATAAAATTTTGTTCGATATACTCAGTAAAACTGTGAGTATCTTCTTCAACCTCCTTTTCAGGTTGCACTTCGGGAGCAAGCTCTGTTGATTTTTCTTCCTGGATTTCCGGGGATGTTACTCTTTCTGGGGCGGATCCTCTTAATTCATTATTAACCAGTTTTATGGAGGAAAGAGTCCCTTCTTCTTCAAGTATAATTGAAAGACCACTTACAAAATCATCAGCTATCTCCGGTAAGGCGTCCACAAGTTCAGTGGGAGGATAATCCTGTGCGCGATCAAAAATATCGAAAAGAAAGATAGATAATTCACCGGATGCCCGTTCCTGTGCAAGCTTACCTATCCCTTCCGTTATCTCTTCTTGCTTACTAAGAAGAGTAAACAGTTCATCGATTGCCTGAAAGTTTTCCTGATCGTGTGACTCGCGTGTTTTCTCGCGTACGTGATCAAAAAACTCGTAGATATAAAATTCACTAAAGCTGATTCTATCTCTTTTTGACATTATTTCCCTCTATCTCTATTGAGACAATTTAAATTTTGATACTGCATCATCAAGAGATTTGGAAAGAGATTCCAAACGTGTTATTTCAATTTCAGATTTTTTTGCTCCTTCTGCTGTCTGATGAGCGATTGAAGCAATTCCTTCCATCACTTTCACAATATCTTCACTCGATTTTAGTTGTTTCTCGGTTGCTTTTGTAATTTCACCAACCGAGGTTGTGGATATATCGACGGCGCCTAATATTTCACGCAATGCTGATCCGGCGGCATCAACTTTTTTAGTGCCCTCGGCAACCTCTGCATTTCCACTCTCCATCGCCATCACTGCTTCAGAAGTACCATTTTGAATGTTCTTAATAAGTTTGGTAATCTCACTGGCAGAATAACTGGATCTTTCCGCTAAATTCCTTATCTCATCCGCAACCACCGTAAAACCTCTACCTGCCTCTCCTGCGCGTGCTGCTTCTATCGTTGCATTCAAAGCCAGAAGATTCGTACGACTGGCTATATCGCTGATAAACTCAGTAATCTCGCCGATCCTTGCCGAATTCTCACCAAGTATTTTCACCCTTTCAGACGTTTCGGTGACAGTTTCTCTTATTCGATGCATACCCTCAATAGATTGCTCCACGATCGCCCCCCCACGCTCTGCCACTTCTTTTACATGACGGGCTGCATCCGATGCCCTCTGGGCACTATCGTTTGTGTTTTCCGCGATACTGGCCATGTTTTTGGCTAAACCACTAATTTGCTCTATTTCTTTTGCCTGATTATCCGCACCCATTGCCATTTCAGTTGTCTTTTCAAGAATACCTTGCGTGGATTGTGCAACATGTTCGGCACTCTTTTTCACATCCCGGACCAAAGCACTAAGATCTGATACCATTAAGTTAAATGAATCAGCTAAGGCGCCCAAAGTATCTGCCGTTACCTGAGCAGTAATTGTAAAATCTCCGTCGGCAGCAGCACTGACGATGCGCAACAATTCTTTAATTTGTCGTTGTATTTTATCTTTGTCTTCGTCTGATGCTATTCTTTTCCTGAAACCTGATTGTAATTTTTCTAATTTGGTCGAGATTTCCGATAAATAACCAACATCAAATTCGGCATACTTTGCTGAAACATCTCCTGACGCTAATTTATTAAAATGATCAGACAGCGTATCAATACTTTTTTGAAGAGGATTGAGCACAACTTTAATTATTATGATAGCCAAGATAATAAGTAATACGCTGATCACTAATGGGAAAATTAAGAATTGAAAAAGCGATGGAGATTTGTCACCTACTTCCATATCAATTTGTAATAAACCGACAATTTCTGAAACCGCGTTTTTGATTGGTGCAAAAGCACTCATATAGGATTTTTCTCCCCTATCATAAGGAGCTTTTAATTCAATATATCCTTTATTGAAGGTGGGATTCATCTCCCCCCATAAATTGAATTCCTGATTTATCACATTCTGATTATTTGACGTGACAACAAAATTCGTAATATTACCCTGCCTCCTGAGTGTTTTCACCGCATCTTTTTCCAATTTGTTAGCAGTACGGATAGCCTGCAAAACGCTTGCAATTTTTAAATAATGTTCATTATTAAAATCGGAAGGATTTCTAATTAAATCAAAACTATCGCCATCAATTTGAATAATGCTTGTGGATACCATCGCAATGAGTTTTTCGTTAATGACTTCCTGAACAGAATCTTTTGCCAGATCGTAATCCCATAAAGCTGATATAAGCAAACCAATGATCACCAATGGAAGAAATATCAATACTATTTTTCTTAAAATTAAGGAAGTCGTTCCTGGCATTCTTTAGTTCCTCTATCAGTTTTCCTTAACAAAGATTACGCTTGAATTCAGCAATTTCTCTGTCTCAAACAAATATATTTGTCCCATCTTATCAGTTTCATATATGCCACGAAAAAAGTATGCCATACGGGCTGGGATATTTCTCGAAGGTAATCGTACTTTAGAATTCTCAACCTCCACAAAATCCAAAACCTTTTCCACAACAAAACTAATAAGGAAATCAGAAGACTCTACCAGCAATACCATATCAGAATCTTTTTTTTCCTCTGCATTGAGACCCAGTATTTGTTGGATGTCTATCAGGGAAATAATATTTCCTCTTAGATTATATACTCCTAAAACATGAGTCGGAACATTCGGTAAAAAGGTTACTTTAGGAGGTGGTAAGACTTCCCGAACCGTTGACATTTCTATACCAAACAGTTTTCCTGAAACACTAAAAACGGAATACCGAGTGTATTTTTCTTGATTCGCAGATTTCAAATTGCCTAAACCTCAACTAAAGTTTTTACTTTCTCAACTAATTCTTCATCCCGAAAAGGTTTAGGCAAAAAGTCATCAACCCCAACTTCTCTTGCTGATTCAATTAGCTGGGGAGAATCCTTACCGGATAACATAATGACAGGTAGATTTTTTTCAGTCTTTATCGTTTTAAGTACTTCAATACCACTCATATCTGGTAACATCATATCGAGAATTACCAGGTTCGGCTTTTCCTTCTCAATTGTTTCCAAACCTTCTTTTCCGCTAATCGCTGTGATAATGTTATAATCTTCATCTTCCAGGGCAATTTCAATCATTTTTCTAATAACAATACTATCATCAATAATCATCACAGTTTTTCTAGTGCTATCAGAAATAATCTCTTCGTCCGAACTCTCAACTTCGGCTGGTTTTTCTAGTGCAGGTTCAGGCTCTTCAGCTACTGCTGTTTCCGGTTCATCGATGTTTAGATTAAATTCATCCTCCGGAAGTGTCAAATTGTCCGTTTCAGATGCTTGTTCAGTTGTTTTCTGTTCTTCCGGGACGGAAATATCCGGTGTGGTTGTTCCCTTTTCTGCAGTTGATTCATCTAAAGATATGGTTTCTTCTTCCGTTTTTTCCTCAGAATCCAGCGAAAATTCTTCTTTTGATTCCGGAACAGTGTCTTCCTCTTCCTGCTTAGAGGCAGATGCTTCCAGTTGTTCGTCGACTTGAGAGATCACCTCTTCCTCTTCCATCAATAATTCATCTCCGATTGAGGGCACCGTTACATCTTCCGGCTGTTTTTCCGTCTCGGCTCCTGCTTTTGCTTCTTCAGCATTTTCAATTATGGCTTTTGATTCAAGAGAGGCTAAAATTTCTTCAACAGCAGATAAATCTTCCCCTAAAAGAGAAGAAATATCTTCAGCGCTTGTATTTTCGCCAACCAGAAATAACACCTTCCATTGCATATAAGGCATATTTGCATCTTTTACCTTATCATCAATATTGTCGACTTTTTTATAAAATTGATCCACGATCTTCCCCTTCGCTTTTATCGATTATTTGATCCAGCAATCAATATCTCCTCTGCTAAATGCAGATATCCGACCGCTCCGGCAGAAGCAATATCAAAAAGGGCAACTGGTTTACCCTTGCTCGGAGCCTCAGAAATTTTTGAATTTCTTGGAATTACGGTTTCTAAAACCGTATCCTTAAAGCTATATCGGAGTTCCTCAGATATTTCTTGACTTTTTTTTATCCTTTTATCAAACATGGTTATTAAAAAACCCTTGAAATCGAGATCCGGATTATATTTTTGACTGAGTTTTTTTACCGTTCGGATAAATTTACCCAGTGCTTTTAAGGAGTAGTACTCGCATTGAACCGGTATCAGGATAGAATCAGCGGCCGTAATAGCATTTATTGTGAGACTTCCAAGACTGGGAGGGCAATCAATCACAACAAAATCATACACTTCCTTAAAGGGTGTTAACACTTTTTTTAATAAGCTATAATCCATACCATGACGAAAAAATTCTATTTCTTCTTCCTCTTCAAACACATTTGAAGGAACGATATGCAAATCTTCAAGACCAATATCGATTATAGCATCGGTCAGGGGAATATTATCTCTGAAAATCTGATACATCCCACTTTTGATCTGGGTTTCGTTTAACTGAAAACTTGCCGCAACACTACCCTGAGGATCCATATCAATCAGAAGTGTTCTCTGATCGAGGATTGCCAGACTGGCGCCCAGATTTACAGAAGTAGTGGTCTTACCGACACCACCTTTTTGACTTACAACTGCAACAATTTCACCCATTTAACTTTTATATCACTCCTGAGACATTGGAATTTTAACTCTATTTTCTTTTGCACATTGATGTGCTTTTTTATATCCAGCATCTACATGACGAAAGATTCCCATTAAAGGATCATTGGTCAAGACACGATCCAGCCTTGAATCCATCTCATCCGTACCATCAGCAACGATAACCTGCCCTGCATGCTGCGAATATCCAATACCTACTCCGCCACCATGATGAAAAGAAACCCATGAAGCGCCGGAAGCAACATTTAAAAAGCCATTCAGCAGGGGCCAGTCACTAATAACATCGCTACCGTCCTTCATATCTTCGGTTTCTCTGTTTGGAGAAGCAACGCTTCCCGTATCAAGATGATCACGGCCTATCACAACCGGTGCAGATATTTCGCCTTTACGAACCATTGCATTCAATGCCTTACCAAATTTTGCTCTTTCTCCCAGACCCAGCCAGCAAATCCTTGAAGGTAATCCCTGAAATGCTACATGTTTTTGCGCCAGCTGAATCCATCGGATAAGTGATTTATTTTCCGGAAACAACTCGTTTATTAATTCATCGGTTTTGTATATATCATTTTTATCTCCGGAAAGAGCAACCCAACGAAATGGACCTTTCCCTTCACAAAAAAGCGGTCTGATATATGCCGGTACAAAGCCGGGATAATCGAAAGCATTTTGTACACCCTCTTTTTGTGCCTGTGCCCTCAGATTATTACCATAATCAAAAACGACCGCGCCCTCTTTTTGTAAATCCAACATTGCCTGACAATGTTTTGCCATTGATTTAAAAGAGAGCTCTATATATCTTTTCGGCTGATTTTTCCGTAAATCCTGTGCTTCTTCAAAACTTACCTGGTGTGGCACATATCCGTTTAATTCATCATGTGCCGATGTTTGATCTGTCACAATATCCGGAACAACGTTCCGGTCCACCAAATCAGGAAAAACCGTCGCCGCATTTCCAAGAAGACCAACCGAGAGTGCCTCTCTTTTCTCCACTGCACTCCTGCATATACTCAGGGCTTCATCTACATTATCGGTCCACTTATCTAAATAATTGAGTTTAATTCGTCTTTCTATTCTTTTATCATCCACCTCGACGACCAGGGCAACTCCCCCATTCATTGTTACTGCAAGAGGTTGCGCGCCTCCCATACCACCTAATCCCGCGGTCAGAACCAGTTTGCCTGCCAGGTTTTTAGAGGGAAAATCTTCTGCAATGGTTGCAAAAGTCTCATAAGTGCCCTGCAATATTCCCTGAGTCCCGATATATATCCAGCTACCGGCTGTCATTTGCCCGTACATGATTAAGCCTTTTTGTTCCAGTTCCCTGAATTTTTCCCATGTTGCCCAGGCCGGAACTATATTTGAATTAGCTATTAAAACTCTAGGCGCGTGATTAAAAGTTCTGGCGATACCTACTGGTTTGCCTGATTGTACCAATAATGTTTCGTCATTTTCCAATTTTTTTAAGGCTCTGATAATTGCCTTATATGACTCCCAGTTTCTTGCTGCTTTTCCAGACCCACCGTAAACTACAAGATCTTGTGGTTTTTCAGCTATTTCAGGATCCAGGTTATTCATTAACATCCGCATTGCCGCTTCTTGGTGCCAACCTTTGCAGCTGATTGAGGAGCCACGAGGAGCTCGGATAACCTCACTCATGCTATTTCCTGGCAATTATTTGACGCTGAAGATTCATTAAGTACTCTTTATTTTCATGTAAATAGTTATATGAAAAGAGGGAAAAACCGGCAAAACCACCGTCCCTCGTTGCTTCCAGGCGTTTTAAAACCGCCCCCACATCCTGATTGTATGTTGAAATTCCTACGATAATCTTTTCCTTCAGATTCCTATCATTTAGTTGATTTAATATCGAACCAAATTCCTGCCAGTCGGTACGATAGTTCATAATGACAATAAAATCACAAATGTCGTTCCGGAGCCAGCTCAACCAGTCCTGAAAATAGCGGTGTTTTGCTATCACCGGATCCGGTTTAACCGCCACCGATAATTCCAGATCCGGTTGTATATTTTTAATTGTCTTTGAAATTACCTTTAAATAATTACTTAGCGTACGAGTAAGCGATTTTCTGTATTCTCTGTCTGCATAGAGAAATACCTCATACCCCCTTTGTTCCGTATAAACCTGAGCCGACTGATAAATAATCCAGGGATCATAAATATATTCCATCATATACATCGTTCGGCTCACCGGTGTAAAGGAATAGGCCAGACTTGGATACCGGTAGTAATCCAGATGTATTCCGTCCAAATCATAATATTCCGATATTTCGCGCAAGATATTTAATAAATCATCTTGCACCGTCGGAACTTTAGGATCTAAAAAAAAGCCTTCATGACCTTGCCGCCTCAGACTTTTATAATCCGGAAAATCGCCATCTCTAAGTACATAATCGGAATGTTTATTTAGAATATGATTTTTATTCTCAGGAAACTGATCACCTGCCCATACATAGAACATATTCACCCAGGCATGAATACGTATGCCGGAATGACCAGATTTTTTAGTAACATATTCCAGCGGATCAAAATCATCTTCAACACTGGCTGCCTTTGGTTCCCATTGACTGTTGTAATAAGTATAACCGAGAGCACGGACTTGGAAGTAGATATCACTAATGTTTAACTCAATCGCCGTTGATAAAATTCTATCGACATCCGATTTTGTTGTCACGGCATATCGGACCACCCACAGAGCTGAGCGTTTCCCGTGGACAGGATTTCCGATTAAAAAATGAGGACTCAGGTACAACAGGACCACTAAAAAAAGACGCATAATATCCTGTTTATTTTTAATTAATCCTTAAAATATATAAAACCCTAAGTTATATTGCAAGATTTACATCAGGGCCAAGTATTTATTATTCAATATGTTGTCAAAATTAATTTCAAGAATTTCAGCAAATAATAATTGCAATAATCGTTTAAAATGATTTCTCGCAAAGACGCAACGAACCAGTAGCAATAGCAATAAAAAAGGGTAACCTCCTGGTTACCCTTTTTACATTTGTTATTTTTGATAAAAAAAAAGGCGGTTCAATGACCGCCTTTTATATTATTCTTTTTTTTCCTCATCAGGTTCGGGCTCTTCCGTTTTTACCTCTTCGCTTTCTTCCTTTACTTCTTCGGGAGCTGGTTTCTCCTCCTCAACCTCTTTCGGTTCCTCAGCTGGTTTTTCCTCCACAACCTGTTTCGATTCTTCAGCTGGCGTCTCTTCTTTAACCTTATCTGGTCCCTCGACTAATTTTTCATTTTCATCTGCCTGAACATCTTCACTTTCAACTTTCTTTGTATCTACTGATTTAATATCATTTTCAACAGATTTTTCTTCTTTTTTCTTTTGTTTCTTTTTCTTTTCCGGTTTGCTTGTATCGGCTAGTGTTTCGAAACCAACGAGTTGAAGAATCGCCATATGAGCGCCATCACCCTGTCTGCGGCCTAACTTAATCACCCGGGTGTATCCACCCTGACGCTCAGTATATGCAGGCGCGATTTCATCAAATAGAGTTTTAATTGTTTCTTTTTGACGCAAAAAACTGAATGCTAACCTTCTATGATGAGTATCCCCTTTTTTCGCATAGGTAATCAGTCGTTCTATTGTCACCCGAGCCTCTTTGGCCTTCGCTGTGGTTGTTCTGATTTCTTTATATTCAAACAACTGATTAGCCAAATTTCGAATCAGAGCTTTTCTGTGGCTTGCTGTTCTGTTTAATTTCCGCCCTTTTATTCTGTGTCGCATATTAATCCTCTTTTCAAAAAGCAGTCTTACTTATCATCACTTTTCAAATATTTCTCAATATTCATACCGAAATGAAGGCCGCGTTCTTCAAGTATTTTATTTAGTTCTGTCAGAGATTTACGTCCAAAATTTCGAAAACGTAACATTTCCTGTTCATCACGATGTACCAGATCACCAATAGTTTTTATATTTGCCGCTTTCAAACAATTATGCGATCTGACAGAGAGTTCCAATTCATCCACACTCATCTTAAGCAGTTTTTTAATCCGCAGCATTTCTTCATCGATTTCACTGGTTTCCTCTTCTTCGGGCTCGATGTCAAAATTAATAAATAACTGAATATGATCTTTAAGAATTTTTCCACTGTATGTGAGCGCATCATCCGGTGTAATGCTTCCGTCAGTCTCAATTTCCAGAATCAATTTTTCAAAATCTGTTCGTTGTCCAACCCGTGTATCTTCAATCAGATATTTAACATTTACTATAGGTGAAAAAACTGCATCAATAGGTATTAAACCAATTGGTTGATCCAGTACTTTATTTTCTTCAGCTGTCACATAACCACGGCCTTTACCAATTCTAAGTTCCATCTCAAAATTTGTTTCTTCACTTAGAGTGGCCAGGACAAGATCAGGATTCAAAACCTCAAACTCAGAGGTAAATTTCTGAATATCACCGGCGGTTAACGTTCCGGCACCCTGAACTTGTACATTGACTTTTTCGACTTTTTTATTGAGCAGTTTCAGACGAACCTGTTTTAGGTTCAATATCATTTCTGCTACATCTTCATAAACACCCGGTATCGTCGAAAATTCGTGCTGAATACCATCGATACGAAGCGCTGTTATTGCTGCTCCATGCAGTGAAGATACCAATACTCTGCGAAACATATTACCAATTGTAACACCAAACCCCTTTTCAAGAGGGTATACATAGAACCGACCGAATGTATTTGTGTAGTTTTGTTCATCTAATTCAATTCGGTCCGGCATCTGATAATTGGTCCAGCTCATCAAATTTCCTATCTCTTTTATTTTATAAGTTTTGTTTACTTTGAATATAATTCTACAATCAGGTTTTCCTGAACCTGAATGGGAATATCATTCCGATTCGGCCAATCCACGAATGTTCCCTCGATCTGAGCTTTCTCGAGTTTCAACCAGGGATACATCTCTTCATCGCGTACCTTACGCATTGAATCATGAAGTACCAATAATTTTTTGCTTTTATCTTTTACAGAAATTATATCACCGGGTCTTAATAAATAGGAAGGTATATCAACCAACTGCCCATTGACCGTAAAGTGACGATGTCTAACCAGTTGTCTTGCCTGTTTCCTTGATTGTGCAAATCCCAGACGATAAATGGTATTATCCAACCGGCTTTCCAGAAGACGCAATAAATTTTCTCCTGTTACACCTTTCAATTGATCTGCTTTGGCAAAATAATTACGGAATTGTTTTTCCAAAATCCCATATATTCTGCGTACCTTCTGTTTTTCCCTCAGCTGAATACCATACTCGGATAATTTTATTCTCTGTGAAACTCCATGCTGACCCGGTGCATAACTCTTTTTCTCAAACGAGCATTTTATCGCAACGCATCGGCTTCCTTTAAGGAAGAGTTTTTCGCCTTCTCTTCTACATAATTTACAAACTGGTCCTGTATAACGTGCCATTCAAATTACTCCATCTTTATTATTACACGCGTCGTCTTTTTGGTGGACGACATCCATTGTGGGGAATCGGGGTCACATCCTTTATCGATAATATCTCCAAACCTGCTGCCTGAAGTGAACGAATTGCCGCCTCACGGCCTGCTCCCGGTCCTTTTACTTCAATATCTACACGCATCAATCCAAGATCCATTGCTTCTTTTGCAGCCCCTTCTGCTGCTTTCTGTGCGGCGAAGGGAGTATTTTTACGTGAACCTTTAAAGCCTGACCGGCCTGCAGATGCCCAGGAAATAGTATTTCCGTAAGTATCTGTTAGCGTGACGATTGTATTATTAAATGTGGCCTTTATATGGGCCTTACCATGAGATTCAACTTTTTCTTTTTTCTTTGTTTTTCTTCGCGCTTTTGGTTCTGCCAAAATCTTCCTCCTGCTTTCCTATTAATTTACTTTTTAGAACTAATTAAGCGTTTCCGTCCTTTTCGGGTTCTGGCATTTGTTTTAGTTCTCTGTCCGTGACAGGGTAGACCACGGCGATGACGGTATCCTCTGTAACTACTGATATCCATCAACCGTTTTATGTTCATATTAGTCTCTGCCTTTAGCGCACCCTCAACTTTAAAAACTGTTTGAATAATTGTTCGAATTGCTTTTACCTGTTCATCCGACAGTTTATTGACCCGAATATTTTCGTCAACTTTTGCTTCCGCACAGATATTTTGCGCGCTCGTTTTACCAATTCCATATATATAAGTCAACGCGATTACTACCCGTTTGTTTTTTGGTAAATCAATTCCTGCTATACGTGCCAAGATCGCCTCCTCTTTTTATCCCTGTCGTTGTTTGTGTTTTGGATTTTTACTACAAATAACTCTTACCACACCCCGACGGCGGATAATCTTGCACCCTTCACAAATCTTTTTAACCGATGTCTGAACTTTCATTTTCTATTCCTTGAATTATCAAAAATACTTACTTATAACGATAAATAATTCGACCGCGTGATAAATCATAAGGTGACAA
>SDBS01005621.1_pt1 | contig 12193 bp, 6 predicted proteins | sample 2277091 | NCBI WGS metagenome assembly SDBS01 (sample SAMN10404972, study PRJNA504765) | marine sediment metagenome | isolation source: marine sediment core GS10_PC15, 163 cmbsf | place: Arctic Ocean: Southern Knipovich Ridge | collected 2010 | reverse complement strand
CTGCAGACATCTTTCCTGTGTTAACCTTCAGAATCCTGAAACCACCAGCGGGTATGCGAACCTGAACGCTCCTATTCTTGACCTGAAGCGTTTCATTTGAAATCGCATCTGAAATCGTAAATCCCTTTATCGAATCTCCAGCCGTCAACACCGTCTCCACACCAAAAACATCCAGGCAGCCCGGATCGAGTAAATAGATCAAATAGCCGTCAGTGAACTTCTGGACCGAGAGAAAGACTCCGACGGCACGGAAAGGCATTGTCTTCTGCAGCGCCTGAAGGCTTTCCAAAATCTTCTCCTTGGCAGAAGAGCCGTCCAACCTTTTGTTGCCGTCATATATGTGGACGCCATCTGTCTTCCAGACTTTTCCCACCCCTTCTAATGAAGCATCTCGTATCCAATCCGGGACAATCTGAACAAAGCCGTACTTCGTTTTGGGAAAGATGGCTTCGGCAAAGTACTTTGCGCCGTACACATACCCCGACAGGCCATCTTCTCCAACGCTTTGCAGCCCCAATCTGTGACCGAAGGTTTTATTGGTCACAGCCGACTTGTAATAACGTTCCCAATATGCCTTTGGTCCTTTTGGACCGACCCACCCGTTTTGTGAGTTACGTTTAAGAGCCACTGGAGACAGTATGACCTGATTACTTCTGTCCACCGGTCGTACGATGTTTTTTCTGATGAGACTATGGAATAAATCCCGATGCCGCCTAGCGCCCTTGGACAACGCAATCTTACCGTTTCGTATGTCGAGGAATTCTTTCCCTCGCTCAACTCTGAAATAAGTGGCGCCCAAACTGGCGGCCATTACCTCCATCCTTAAGATTACGTCGTCAGGGGTAACCATGAAGATGGACTCCCATTTCCAAGCGTCGTCTTGAGTGGAAAAGCCCCATTCTTGTACTTTCCCGGTCTTCCACAATCCCAGAATGGAGCCAATGTTTAGTTCCGGCATCACATATCGGTTGCTCTTATACATCGGGATGAGAATATCTCCAAAATCTGAATTGAAGAACTTAGGCCCAACGTCTCTCATCATTGGAACCCGATACCAAAAATCTTGATGCTCGTTCAAGATAACCTTCTTTCCGCCGTATTTCTTGCACAACTGCAAGACTCTTTCTATGTTACCCACGAAACGGCCCCAGTCGCTTGAGCTATAACTGTCCTCGTGGAATATGAAACCTTTACATGATTGCGGTGCAATTTTCAGGATCTTTGCTACGGTATCCAAGCCGATGTGCATTTTGCAGTGTGCACCCGCAAGAAGAAAAAACGGAATTTTACTTCTTTCAAAATGTTGGACTTTCGCTAATATCTCATCTTGGCTCATCTGCCGGCCCCTGCGTGACCTTCTGCCATGGCGGGCCGGCTTTCTTATTTCATGAATTCCTTCGATTAACATCACAAACGCAAGTTTACTTGACCCCAAATCTGACAGGAATTTGTGGATTGCGTCAATATGGGGATTTGATGCTCGGCAACTATACAATACTTGGATCTTGGACGACATTTGACTCAAAATCTTCTGCCCTGAAGACATCCGAACCTTTTCCATGACGTCATTTATTTCGTCCGTCGGAGTCACTGTCAAGCCTTCTAACTTGGCCAGTCCTTTCTCAAATCCATCTATGACATGGATCCGTCGGCTTCGCGTTGATGAGCTTATCAGGAGTTCACTCTTCTTGTCTTTGTCCAAGTCATCAAGATAAAAGCCATAGAAATTCCCATCCGGTCTGTAGTCAGAAATTATTCTCCCTTCGTGGTCCAAAATATAGATCGGGCTCCTACCTTTCTGGCCGTTTAGGATCACACCGTGCAGCATGGCGACAATCTCCTTTTTCTTGTCGCCCCTCAAGTCTCCTACCGCGATCAAAGACGTGGAGAAATTATTTATGACGTCGCTAAATCTTTTCTCCCAAATCCTTTTTCCTCTTCCATCAAAGACTGAAATCATACCGTTCGGTCTGCTGCTCGTGATAACTTCGGGTTTCCCATCTGAATTGATGTCATCGACAATAATTGATCTTATCCAGCTAAGCTTTGCCCCTGGATGCTTTCGTGTCTCAGACAACCTCTTACTAATATGCCACAACTCGTTTCCAGAAGCACTCAACGCAAATATGCCGTCCTCGTGTGTTCCAAGCAGAATTTCTGATTTCCGATCATCATCTATATTACCTATCTCCAAACAACTTATGGCACTGTTCGCAACATGCTTCTTCCACCTCAGTTTCCCATCTCTTTCCAAAAAATGCACGTATCCTAAAACGTCCCCAGCCACGATCTCTTCTGTGCCGTCACCATCCACGTCTCCCAGGGCCAAGGACAGAAATGTCACCTCGCTTCTGTATGTCATGACAACTTTGCCTGTGTGATCAAACACACACACGCATCCTTCAGCGTCTTGTATAATAGCCCCAATCTTCCGTCTTCCCTTCTTATCTGTATCGCCGACACACAAGAAAGACGGAATGCCGTTGACCGGGCTCTCCCATAGGGTCCGGCCTGCTAGAGTTAACGCCCGGACAGTGCCATCCACGCTTCCCGTAATGATTTCATGCTCGCCGTTTCCGTCAACGTCACTACCTACAATAGACATGACGACGGAGGGGGTATCATAAGACTTGGCTGAAAGCCCCATGGCTGCATATACTCTGAAACGGGTTCCGAGGAATGCCGTAATGATGCATGATAAGACGCAAGAAAGAAACAGGACTCCAATCTTGCCATTCTTCGCCCTTTCCCGTGCGACAATATTCTGTCCTTCGTTATCCAATTTCCGCTATTTCAACCCACCCTGTAGAGACGTTGCTTCAATTGACAATCATTGGGACTCACCCTCGGTATAGATCTTGATAGCAGCCACATTTAATCCCAAAAGGGCCCAAAATTCTCTCTCTATTAAGACAAAATTCACGATCAATCCCTGGAAGGCATAAACCGCTATTGTCGCAAACAAAGCGGCCAGGACGCACGTTTCCTTTGCATCTGATGACGACTTCAGCCCATACTTCACGTACCTCCAGAAAGCCATGGCCGCTCCGGCAAACAGCATGAATCCAATAATTCCATACTCAGCTGTGATGTAGACATAAAGGCTATGGGGTGATTTCAGTCTCCGCGCTCCATACGACTCAGAGAGCACATGAAATCCACCTGCACCAGCACCCAGGAAAGGTCTATCCCCAATCATTCGGAACGCTGCTTCCCAAACCACGGTTCTCCCCTCGACACCGCGAGTCTCATGAGGTTCAAGTAATCCAGCTATCCTTTTGATATATACGTCGCGATAGGCAGGACCACTGAGCACAAAGAAGAGCGCCGCAATGACTGCTCCGGCAACGAAGAACTTCTTCCCTCCTTTTTTGGTGATGTGGAACAAAATCATGGTACCCACCACAAACCCCATGACACTGTTTCTCGAGAACGTCGACATGAGAGCAAAAATCATTATCACGACAAGAAGAACAGAGAGGAGCCTGAACTTTCTTCTTGGTTGCAAAAAGAATTGCGATATGGTAATGATGAGACACGTGTTCATAAAAAAACCAAGCCTGTTAGCACCCTCTTTCAGAGCAGTAGCCCTCAAGAATCCCCACCGCATCATCGTCCTCGTAGAAATCCCAGTTAAGCGCTGCAAAATTTCAGTGAAAACTTCATACAATGCAACGAAGGCGGCCACCCCCCCTGAGATGATCCAAGTCAGGAGCGCGAGATCGAGCTCTCTTTTGTTCCTGACCAGGTTTATCGTGAGGTAAAAGATAAACACGCCATTTAGTTTTCTGAGGAATTCCTTCCCGCCTGCCGCCAGTGATGGACTCCACCATATAGACAGAAAAACCCACAACATAAAAGCCCCGAGCCACAGGTCCACATAGCTTCCCCTTATCTCCACGTGTCGCTTTGTTATTCGATTTGCGACCCAGCTAAGCCCTGCAATAATGAAACAAGCATCTGAAAACCGCAGATCGACCTGACCAGCCGCCTCGGCCTGCCCTGTTAGAGTTATAGACCATACCGGCAGAAGGAAAATTCCTAGAAGATATGCAAAGAAATAGTTTGACATCATGATGATGACAATGGGCACCAGCACTAACGACAAGATGGCCGTCTTTGAAGGCATAACAATACAGTACACCCCGATCGCCATCTCAAGAATAATGAGCGCAGTCCATTTTGTAAGTCTGCCGTCTATTTTCAGGGCTTCCAACTTCACCTCATATCCTCTATTCAAAAATCTGGCGTTTGACCGTATCCTCAGGAAATATCGTCATATTTGTTCAGCCTTTCCTCGTAAACGATTCTGTTGATTTTCTCCGGATCCATTGCCCCATGACGCGCTATCAGTTCGCCTACGTTTAATGCACTTTCAATAGCTGTCGCCATATTGTCATGCTGGTAAAGGCCCTGTCTGCCGATAGAAACCAGATTGGACATCCCGCCTAAGTAATCCAGAAGGACTTTTAAGTGGTCCTGGTAATTGAGAAAATACACAGGATAAACAGCGGGAATCTTGACAATGAAATACTCTACAACCTCTGTTCTCGAAAAAATGCCTATTTTCTCTATTTCATCCATGACAAGGTCGTATATTTGGTCCTCCGTATGTTCCCACATCTCATCTCCTGGATTGGTGCATATCTCTACGGACAAAGATGTCGAATTCTCAGGAGCCATCTCCGGCGAGAAGTGCTTGTACTCCGTGATTCTCTTAAATGACGTATCTTTGGTCGAAAAATAGACTAAACAGTGGTCGAACAATCTCTCTCTATCGACCACCATGTAAAGAATAATGAGATGCCGATGCCTAACCGAGCTGGCTGCACTCAAAACCCTTTGGTCGGCTTTGGGCCTGATCCGACGGACGAGGTCAGAAATCCTTATTGTAGAAACAACAAAATCTGTCTCAACCGGTCTGCGACTTCCCTCTCGGCTGACCAGAATCTCCTCAACGCCTCCGTTGTTCGCCACAGTTTCTTCAACGGAGGAATTAAGCTGAATCTCACCGCCATTCTTCACCACGTAGGCGGATAGGTGCTTAGCCACCTCTCCAATCCCTCCAGGACAGTAGTAGGGATGTCGCCTTTTATTCTTTGCCCACGGGTTTATTGCAGCATTCACGACGTGCCAAAGATTCAGGTTAGCAATCGGTTTGAGTCTGTGTTTACCCCAATCTGATGATATGTCCCCAGCGGGGATCCCGTACAGCTTCCTGACGTAGGTATCCAATTCTATATAGTCGAATAGCGGTTTCCCGATTCTGCTCTTAACCCATCCCTCAAGCGTTTCCTTACCATTCCGTATCAGCAAATTACTCAGGGCGGCCCCTGCAACGGCTTCCGGCAACTTCCTTTTCTCAATACGAGCCAAAATCTCCTTAGGTCTAAACGGATGGCTAAAAATCTTGTTTTGTATGTAGATACCTTGTTTCAAATTCCCATTTTCGACGATGACCCCCTCAGCATCGAAGAACATGTTCAGTTTAGGAATAACTTTCTTAGCAAAAAATATATGCGGACCAAGGTCAAAGACGTGGCCACCTCTCTTAAAACTTGCAGCCAGTCCCCCGACCCTATCATCTTTTTCAAAGACCGTGACTTCAATCCCACTGTGCACCAATGCAGCAGCTACACTCAAGCCTGAAATCCCGGCTCCAATGACTATGACACGCATGCGGTTGCCCCACAGATAAGTAGTGTAGTAATTTTGCTTCCTTCTGCCATCACAGACCCCGTTTTCTTCCTTTTGGACTTTCCTTGGACGATCTCAAATTCCACAATGACTCTGGCAAGCATTCTCATGTTAAACACCCACGGGCTTGGACGACGGCGTTCGGGCCAGCACCTGTTTGAAAAAAGATATCTCGTCCTGGGTAAAGGTTCTTATCGCAAAGAGAATCCCACCATAGATCCCAACTTCTATGACCCCGCCCAATAAGAAATGAACGCCGTTAAACATGCTCAAGATCCCATAGGTCACCAAGCCGGCAAGAAGCGGCTTGATGATGTCGGGTAAAAACACCTTGAGTCGGAAGTGCTTCAATATAAAATAGACACCGAAACATACCGGGGCCATTTCAGCAACGAGAGCAGCTATGCAGGACCCCTTGTAACCCATTTGCGGAATGAGCAGGAAGTTCAGCAAAACATTCACGCCTAAAGCCACGCCCATCCCAACCGTGGTCAGGAATTGTTTATCTCCTGCCACAAGGGTTTTTTCCAAGAAACTGGTCAGAAACAGGGGAACGATGCACCACGCTAAGATCCCTAAGGCAGGGGCGGCTTGAACATATTGCTTACCGAAAACCAAAACGACGATGGAGTCCGAGAAGGTGCTCAAGAAAATGGCCAGGGAAAGCCCCAGAACCAAGGCAAACTTCAATGATTTCTCATAGGCCAGTCTCAAAGTCAAAGATGATCCGGATTCTTCTTTTAATCTCGAAAGAACAGGAAACAACGCCTGTGAAGAAGCTTCGCCGATGAACATAAGATTGAGGATGATCTTGTGGGGCCCGCTGAACATACCAACATCAAATTTGGTCCTCATGGCGGCCAAAATCAATATGCCCGCTCTTAAATTGAACTTTCTAAACATACCTCTTATTGCTAGGGGATAAGCCTCTTTAAATAGAAACTTGGACAGGCCTTTGACCTCGCTATACTCAGGCCTTGCAAAAAGCCGAGTGACGACGACATAAGCAAACACGCACCCTGTCAAATGAGCCCCTAACAGGGCACCAAAAATCCCCTTCAATCCCACATCATAGGCGATGGCCACAACCACCAGCAGGAGGTAAAGGGTTTGGGTGATAAATGTCTGAAGTGTTCCAAAGCCCATTCGTTCATAGGCCTGGTATACGGCCCAAAAGAATCTGCCTAAAAACTTAAACAGCTCCGCAACAACACATATGAGGGCCACATAGAAGATGTGCTTTGATGGGGCTATTGCATAAAAGACAATGCTCACAATGCCGAGCGTCACCACAGATAGAACAGACTGGAGGATGAGCCCGGCTGCCAAGAACTGGGGTGCCTTTGCCCTGTCCTTGGCTACTTCCCTGCAAAAGATCATGGGCACGCCCATACCTGCGGTCACCTCTGAAATTGTCACAAACGCTAAGATATAAGCATATTGGCCGAAAGCATCGGGACCAAGATGTCGTGCGATCATACCAATCGTTAAGATCCCGATACCGGACCTGATAATCTTTTGTCCATAATTGGCGAATGAATTCTTTATGAATCTCTTACCCGTGCCCATAGGATTTCCCGGCTGTCCTAACCCAAAAGGTCTTTTCGCATACTGTCTCTTCCGAGATTTCAAAGATACCCTAGTTGCCGTAATCTTTCAGATATGATTTTTTCTTCCTCAGGACTGTATTCTTGTCTTTCTCTCTCCTCACCATCGTCGGATGAAAGATGTTCCACCTGGTGACGAGCGACGTACTCTTCTTGAAAAAGGTCAATCAGGACACTGCCATCCATATTTTCGGGTACCGGAAGGCCCATCATGTAGAGGATTGTCGGAGCAATATCCACGATACTGGCAGGTTTGGGAATTCTTCCCCTTTCTCGCAGATGCTTCCCCTTCGTGATCAAGATACCTTCAAGCCTGTGAGTCGCGTTGGGCAGATTGTCCATCTCGTTCCTAGTTAGAGGCCCTATCCAAGATGTCTCGTCTTCACCTCTGTTGCTTCTTTTCAAGACATAAGTATATTTGCTTTTACCTTCTGTCAGAATAATATCGGGCGCGTTGTCCATGTAGGGTCCGGAATAAAGCTCCTCTTTCCTGAAAACCTCAGGGAAAATTAGTGCTTGACTGTCCGGGTCTTTCATCTGTTTCACTTTCTCAATAACCTGTTCTCGCACATTCTGATACTCTTCCCCCGGGGAAACAACACCCTTAGGCTGGCACCCCCTAACGTTTATCCAAATGTTTCCCCTTTTTTCGTCAGAGTAGGCCGTTGTTTTTTCCCAATCAATATTTGAAAACGCTTCATGGCTAATAAAATTGTCCTTAAGCATAGGCATGCTCTTCACCAAACGCGATCTCCACTTTTTAGGAATTCTGCTTCGAACAAAATTCAAGAAATCTCCCTTTTGCTTTTTCGGGACAAAGCCAAACAGCCCACCACCGGAGATATTCCTTTTCTCCTCGAATGCCAGCAATCCTTGACAGCTAAGCCACTTGTTGAGGAATATCTTCTTGCCGTTGATACCCCCGTGGCCGTGGTCTGACACCACAACGATGTTCACCTCTTCGTCCAAAGACCTGATCAGTCTCCCAATCGCTTTATCTATGCGCTCATATAGGGAGGTAATGGCATTTTTCAGTTCTTCGCCCGCGTTCTCGTCGTAAGATGGGTGATTCGGATCAGAATACTTCCAGAAGTAATGCTGGACTTGATCCGTGAATCGACAGACATACATGAAGAAATCCCATGGCTCTTGCTTGAGCAAATAGTTCAGCGTTTTCATATGCACTTCAAAGGCATTTTCGATCTCTTTGAGGAAGGCTTCCGGGCGTCCCTTTGCTATGTAGTCCTTAACTCCCAACTCAATAATATACTCGCCCACCTGGGTGGATATTTTTTCACTCAGCTCCTTGGGGTATGTATAGTCACTATCTGTGCTTGGGGCGTCCATGCCAGATATCATGAAACCGTTAACTTCTTCAGGAGGATACGTAAAAGGAACATTTAACACACCGACCCTTTTTCCATGGTCGCTCAGAATCCGCCACAGGGACTTCCCTCGGCGATGCGAAGCATTCAGAAATTTCAGCTTATACTCGCCTTTAACGTGCTCGGTAAAATCCACGATGCCATGTTTTCCAGGGTTCATTCCCGTCATAAACGATGACCATGCTTGTGCACTGAAGGGATGAATCGTAGAAAGTAGTTCCCGGCCGCAACCTTGCTGAATCAAATTTGCCAAGTTAGGAAGTCGGCCCTTTGCGATCAGTGCATCGATAATATCAAAGGTGGCCCCATCCAAACCCAGAACAAACACCTTTCCCGATTCTCTTTTCATTGGGTTATTCACCACTAAGCAAATGTTTCTCCGGCAATGACTCACTCCGCGCACGAAAGGAAGCCAATGATAACCTCAATCAATATAGCCCAGATTTCTTAATCTCTCGGCAATCTTGTCGGCCTCGTCCGCGCTGTACCCCGCAAAATCCTCAGAAGCACTCTCCACCTCGCCAGGTGCCTCGGTAAATCCGATAGGGTTATCCGCCAGGTATCCTGGACGAAAAGCATCCTCTAAGACGCGGCCGTCCATATCACTCGGAATGGGTAACCCTAAAAGATACAAGACTGTTGGAGCGATATCAATAATCCGCGCTCCCTCAATCACTGAATCTTGCTTCACACCTTTTCCCACTGATGCAAATGTCCCCTCCATACGATGGTGACCTGTAAAACGCATGTTTGTCAGATGCAAATGTAACTGGTCGGTAAAAACAGTATCCTCCTGCTTTCCGAATCGCTGGACACTATGATACCCTGCATCATCCCACTGCACGAGGAGGTCGGCAGCCTGGAACACGCACGAACCGTTATAGAGCTCTTCCCTTCGAAAAACTTTTTTTACAACGCTTTGCCCGGTGACAGGGTCCGTAAGCTTCATCAAACTGGAAGCAATGGCATCTCGTAGCATCTCGTACTCTTCACCTTCGCTAACAACGCCCCCCGGCTCTCTGTCTCTCAAGTTAATATATATGTTTCCGTAAGAACCCAGGGAGTAAGCTTTTGTCTTTTCCCAATCAATAAGGGAGGAAAACATGACTCCCTCCAGTTTGTCACGCACGCCCGGGAAGAGACTCTTCAAGCGGCCCCGAGTGTTCGTCGAAAGATGCCGTTTCAACAAAGAAAGCGACTTGCTCAGGGCGCTTCTCACAAAAGATTTAGAAAGGGAATGGAGTCCTTTGGAAGTGCCTGAGTTCGTTGAGTCGGCAAAGGTAAGCCAACCATTTTCTTCCAACCATTTGTTCAGGTTCACGACCGATCGCAAGGGCCCTGCACCATGGTCAGACATGAGTATTAATGTTGCATCATCTGGCAATCTGTCCTGAATCTCACCCAAGATTTGGTCAATGTGACGGTATGTTTCGAGTATTGTATCCCCAAATCTTTCCGCATCATCCCTGTTGTGAAGAGGATGGGATGGATCCATGAACGACCAGAAGCAGTGTTGAGCAATATCTGTGGCGCTGAAAAGAACGGCAAAGAAGTCCCAGGGTTTATTTTCCATGAGATAAAAAGTGAGTTCCGCTCGCTTGTCTATCATGCGGTGCAGGTTCGACTGGAACCTGGCCAAGTCTTCGTTCTCCTTCCAGTCCAGAATGGTAATGATATAATCTCCTACATTCTGCTCGATTTCTTTCGCCAGCTCCATAGGGTAAGTGTAACCGTCTCTCTTTCCAGGCGCGTCCATCCACGCAACCATACTTCCGTTAACTGGTTCTAACGGATAGTTGTTCGGAATGTTAACAACGACAACATTTCCCCCATGAGAACTGACAATGTTCCACAAAGATTTCCCCTTACGAGACAGGGAAGTATTCCACTCGATATCGTAGCTTTCGGGTTTTCTCTTGGCAAAGTCGAAGATACCGTGCTTGCCCGGATTTTTGCCTGTTGCAAAAGAAGCCCAGGCCGGTGTCGTCAGTGGCGGGAGAACGGACTCTAAGTTTCCGTGACAACCTTGCGCCATGAGTCTGGCGAAGTTGGGTAACTCCATCCGCTCCACCCAGGGCTTGATTAAATCAAGCGTCGCCCCGTCGAGTCCCAAGACGAAAACCTTATGCTTGAAATTTCCTGCCATTGTCTACACTGTTGCTTCCTGGTTGTCTGTTCGACCAATATCAGTCTTCTTCTTGGCCACAACAATCAACTCATCAAATTGGGGAATCTTAACCGTTTTCTTCAGCAGATTGAAAGCTCCTAACCACTTCTCCAAATAAACCGGGAGGCTTGTGCTGTACCATCCCAGTCTGTACAACAGATAAGGGAGTGAGAAGAGTTTGTTGCCTCTCGTCGTGCTGAGCACACTAAAGCCAGTATTGTTGAGCATTTTCTCCAGTGTCCGGGCAGAAAAAAAACAGTGGTGCTCTGATTCCAAAAAAGCGTGCCACCGATGTCCCAAGATGGCTGTCACAAAGCTGTCCACGTTGGGTGTTTCAATGAGGAGGACCGCACCCTCCTTCATCACTCGGTTGGCCTCCTTCAAGGTACCAACCGGAGATGGAAGGTGTTCAATGAGGTTAATCATGGTGACCACATCGAAGCGAGCACTCGGGAATTCAGCCTCCCTTAGGGTCCCACAGAAGATCTTGTCGGCTCCCACCCTTTTTCCAGCTTCCTCACCGATTCGCTTCCTCGGTTCCACGCCAAGGTAATCCACGTTGCTGCCAACAAAATTGCACAGAAAAAAGCCTCGGCCGCATCCTACATCTAGCAGCCTTCCACCATTGAGGTGCTTCTCTATGATCTTTTTTCGGCTCCTGAAATGCAACGTCCTGACCGTCTCTTCCCGGTTTATGACTTCTTCGTCGTGTTTTCCCTCCTGTTCAGCCAAGCATTTCATCCTGCGGTATTTGAGTTCTCTCTTTTCCCCGCCTTCAAAATCGAGCGTCAGCGAAGACATCTCCATCGGATTCACAAAAATGAAGCCACAGTTCCGACATTTCACGATTTTCCTGTTAAGCCGGGGGATCTCCTTGAACGGCTCAAATCGGTCATATCGACAAAGCTCGCAGCTCTTTTTTTCGTAATAATCACTCATGAGACCCTTCAATCAATGTAACCTAGACCTTTCAGTTTATCTCTGATATATTCTTGTTCAGATTCGTTGTAATGGACGGATGTCATCTTATCATCTGAATCCCCTCCCAAGCCATGCTTAATGGGATTTTCAAGCAGAAAAGTCTCCTGGATGATCTCTTCTATGATCCGGCCATCCATGTCTCCAGGTACGGTTTCACCCAGGAGGTACAGAATGGTCGGCGCCAAATCGACAATGCGTGCCCCCTGAAATGAGTCTTGGTTCTTGACCACAGGGCCCCTGGCCGGAAAGACGCCGTCAACATGGTGTGTGCCTGATTTCTGAAGAGACGAGTAACCGGAGACATCACTGAACTCGAGACTAGACCCCAAAAGGCCGTTCCCATCTCCACTGTATCC
>SDBS01005620.1_pt1 | contig 12193 bp, 4 predicted proteins | sample 2277091 | NCBI WGS metagenome assembly SDBS01 (sample SAMN10404972, study PRJNA504765) | marine sediment metagenome | isolation source: marine sediment core GS10_PC15, 163 cmbsf | place: Arctic Ocean: Southern Knipovich Ridge | collected 2010 | reverse complement strand
TGACACCTCAGGGTCCAGAGAGTATATAGGACGTTCGCTTCACGTGTGGGGCTGTAGCTCAGCTGGGAGAGCGCTTGACTGGCAGTCAAGAGGTCGACGGTTCGATCCCGTTCAGCTCCACCATAGATATCAAAGGGTTACGCCGATTGGCGCAACCCTTTTTATTGCCTGAAAGCCCCCATCTACCATCAGTCTACCACTCGGATGGCTTAACTTGCGTTTTATCCACAGAGGCAGCCCCCCACCCCCCCGTTAGGGGGCCCCATGCCCCCCTAAGCTATGCATGTGGGTAAATATATATTCGAGGTTCAGAATCTGTGCTCAGTCGTAGTAGATGACGTCTGGATTCTCGGGGTCCTCTGCCAATTCCGTCGATTTGCATTTCGGGCATCTGGGAGGCGCGTCCATTCGGAACTGCCCGCCGCATCGGCATTGCCCTGCCAGTTCCTCTGAGATTTTTTCCCAGTCGGGTGGGAGGGGTATACCCACTTGCTCATGGTCGATGTACTTTCCCCTGCCGCATTTGTCACAATGCAGACGGAAAAAGGTAAATCCACCGCCTTCTTTTACCTTGAAGCGGTGTCCACATTTTTCGCATTTCGCGTAGTAGCTTACTCCCATAGAACCAATATAAACGATAACTTGTTGTTATGAAAAGCGATAACCTGCTATATTCGATAGGGTTTTGAGCACTTGGGGAGCCTGCTGCACATTATTTTTTTCATCAAACAATCCTTAATTTTACCTTCAGGACTCTAAGTTGTGTTCTAGGAATCGTTAAACAAGGGAGGGGTAGTGGCTCAACTCGAAGATCTCAAGCCGGGGACTGTTGTTGAGGGTATTGCTCCTGGAGGCCCCGTCACCGTTATCGATGTCCAATGGTACGGCTCCGATGCAGTTGAATTGACTTACAAGGACTCATCAGGAGGTGTCGCCAACGAGCTGCTCTATCGTCATGACGAACCACGGATAGAGATAGTGGAAAAGGGCCGACCCTGGAGTTTTGACAGCGACGGAGCGCTTTTCCGCCTCGTTTCAGAGGCACATCGGATTCGTCTAGCACATCTATTCGATCCTGTTCTTGCCGTCCATACCTCCTTAATAGAACCGCTGCCTCACCAAATCACGGCTGTTTACGAAGAAATGCTTCCGCGCCAGCCATTACGTTTCCTGCTTGCCGATGATCCAGGGGCGGGAAAAACGATCATGGCCGGGCTCCTTATCAAAGAGTTAATCGCTCGCGGTGACCTGCAGCGCTGCCTCGTGGTGTGCCCTGGTAGTTTGGTCGAACAGTGGCAAGACGAACTGTCCCGTCGCTTCCATCTCCCATTCGAGATTATGACTAACGACAAGCTTGAAGCCGCACGGACGGGTAACTGGTTCCTTGAAAATGATCTTGTCATTGCACGCCTGGACAAGCTTTCACGAAACGAGGACGTTCAACAAAAACTAGCGGCAAAAGACTGTCGATGGGACTTGGTGATCTGCGACGAAGCCCACAAACTCTCTGCAACCTTCTTTGGAGGGGAGGTCAAGTACACAAAACGGTACAGACTTGGGCAGCTTCTCTCCACTCTAACTCGTCATTTCCTCTTGATGACGGCTACTCCGCACAACGGAAAAGAGGAGGATTTCCAACTCTTTATGGCACTTTTGGACGGTGATCGCTTTGAAGGGCGTTTCCGTGATGGTGTTCACGTGGCAGATGTTTCCGACCTTATGCGGCGCATGGTAAAGGAGTCACTTCTCAAGTTTGATGGACGACCTCTCTTCCCCGAGCGTATCGCCACCACTGTGCCCTACAAACTCTCCGACTCTGAAGCCAAGCTTTACAAAGAAGTCACTGCATACGTTCGTGAGGAGTTCAACCGAGCCGAGGCGCTTGCTAACGATAGGCGTGCAGGAACTGTGGGCTTTGCCCTAACCATTCTACAGCGAAGGCTTGCATCCTCACCTGAAGCTATTTATCAGTCCCTTAGACGTCGCCGTGAGCGGCTCGAAAAACGTCTTAGAGAATTGGAACTTCTCCAAAGAGGTGACGTTGCCACAGCGATTGCAACCAGCATACCCTTATTTGATCCTGACGATATTGACGACCTTGAAGACGCTCCTGAAAGTGAAGTTGAAGCCGTCGAAGAGGAAATCCTCGACCAGGCGACCGCTGCCCGTACCATAGAGGAACTGAAGGCGGAGATCAAAACTTTAGAGAATCTGGAATCTCTTGCTAATGCTGTCCGAAGGAGCGGTGAAGACGCCAAGTGGCGTGAATTGGCAACTTTGTTCTCTGAGATTTTTACTCCCATAGCCATCACTAATCCGGCAGCTGAAAATGTTGAACCGTACGGTACAGAGGAGATCCCTCGTCCCAAGCCTTCCCCACAGCAAAAGCTTGTTATTTTCACGGAGCATAGGGATACTCTGACCTATCTGGAGAATCGTATCACGACCTTGCTTGGACGCCGAGAAGCTGTAGCTATCATTCATGGTGGCATGGGGCGAGAGGACCGCAGGAAGGCCCAGGAGGCTTTCCTTCATGATCCCCAGGTTCCGGTCTTGCTTGCTACGGATGCTGCCGGTGAGGGGATTAATCTCCAGCGAGCCCACCTGATGGTCAATTATGATCTTCCTTGGAACCCAAATCGTATTGAGCAGCGTTTTGGGCGCATCCACCGCATAGGCCAGACCGAGGTTTGTTACTTGTGGAACCTTCTCGCTGAAGAAACCCGTGAAGGAGATGTTTATATAAGGTTGCTCGAAAAACTTGAGGAAGCTAGGAAGGCTCTTGGTGGCAAAGTCTTTGATGTCCTCGGAAAACTGCAGTTCGAGGGCCGCCCTCTGCGTGAACTTCTTCTTGAAGCCATACGTTATGGTGAACTTCCTGAGGTCCGAGACCGTTTAAATCGCGTTATTGAAGACGCAGTCGATCGACCACATCTTCAAGATTTAATTGAAGAACATGCACTTGCTCACGACGCAATGGATGCTAGTCGTGTCGCCCGTATTCGGGAGGATATGGAACGAGCTGAAGCCCGTCGCCTGCAGCCTCACTACGTCGAATCATTCTTCCTGGAGGCATTCAAAAGACTTGGTGGAACCGTTCGTCAGCGTGAAACAAGACGCTTCGAGATCACACATGTTCCTGCTCCCGTTCGCAATCGTGACCGCCTTATCGGGAGCGGAGAGCCGATTTTAGCTCGATACGAACGGATAGCTTTTGAGAAGGATCTCATTGCGCCCCATGGTCAACCATTCGCAGCATTTGTGTGCCCTGGCCACCCTTTGCTCGATGCGACTCTAGACCTTACTCTGGAACGCCACCGGAATCTTCTGCGGCGTGGTACGCTGCTGGTGGATGACAAGGATTATGGTACAACTCCAAGGGTGCTTTTCTATCTTGAACATGCCATTCAGGATGCAAGCCAGAATCGAGCAGGTGAACGGCGGTCGATCTCCAGGCGTATGCTCTACGTTGAACTTGATTCTGACGGGAATGCAAAACATCTGCATTATGCCCCATATCTTGATTACCGCCCTCTCAAAGAAGATGAACCTGACCTCGAGACTATACTCAACCGACCGCAGTGCGAGTGGATCACGCACGACCTTGAGCAAAAAGCTCTATCCCATGCCATTTCGGCAGTCGTCCCGGACCATTTGAAGGAAGTGCGGGATAGACGTCTGGGATGGATCGAAAAGACTCGTTCTGCAGTAAAAGACAGATTAACAAAAGAAATCACTTACTGGGACCATCGGGCAGAGGAACTAAAGCTACAGGAGCAGGCTGGAAGACCAAACGCTAAGCTTAACTCACAGGAAGCCCGACGGCGGGCAGATGACTTACAGACTCGTTTGGAGAGGCGTCTTGATGAGTTGAAAAGAGAAGCACAAATATCGGCTCTACCACCAGTCGTTCTGGGTGGGCTAGTGGTAGTTCCCAAAGGTCTAATAGGTAGCATAAGCGGACAAGAACTTCCTGGACCACAAAGTCCAGTTGATACTCAGGCCTCTGCAGCCAGAGCGCGCGCGATAGTGATGGATGTTGAAAGGGGATTAGGATTTGAACCAGTTGACCGGGAATACGAAAAGCTCGGATATGATGTCGAAAGTAAGAATCCTCTTACTGGTCAACTGCGTTTCATTGAGGTTAAAGGTCGAATTACAAATGCTGCGACTATAACGGTAACAAGAAACGAGATCCTCTATTCGCTCAACAAACCGGACGACTTCATCCTTGCTATCGTGGAGTTCCTCCCCGAAGACAATCATAAGCTTCACTATGTCCGTAAACCCTTCCAACGAGAACCCGATTTTGGTGCCGCGAGTGTAAACTACAAGTTTTCAGAATTATTGGAGCGTGCTGAGGAGCCTAGTTAATGAAGAAGAAACTTATAGAGGTTGCTTTGCCTCTGGATGCAATTAGCAAAGCCTCAGCAAGGGAAAAATCCATCCGTCACGGACATCCGAGTACTTTGCATATTTGGTGGGCACGACGGCCATTGGCAGCGGCACGTGCCGTAATCTTCGCCCAGATGGTTGATGATCCCTCAAGCTACCCTGACCTTTTCCCTACGGAGAAGATCCAGGAGAAAGAGCGCCAGCGCTTATTCCGCATCATCGAGGATCTCGTGCTGTGGGAGAACACCACCAACGAGGAAGTGCTCCAACGAGCCAGGGAGGAGATCTGGCAGAGCTGGCGTCGGGCGTGCGCTGAGAACGCTGATCACCCGCGGGCGAAAGAACTGTTTGATCGCAACAGACTCCCGGTTTTCCACGACCCCTTCGCCGGTGGGGGGGCGCTGCCGTTGGAGGCTCAGCGGCTCGGACTCGAGGCCTTCGCTTCCGACCTCAATCCTGTTGCGGTGCTTATCAACAAGGCGATGATCGAGATCCCGCCGAAGTTTGCGGGGAAGGCTCCGCTGAACCCGGAAGCTCGTGAGGACAAGGAACTCTTCCAGAAGGAATGGCGCGGAGCGCGGGGGCTGGCAGAAGATGTCCGTTACTACGGTAGGTGGATGAGGGACGAGGCTGAGAACCGTATCGGCCACCTTTACTCGCAGCTTGAAGTCACAGACGAGATGGTGAACGACCCCGACAACCCTCGCCCAGACCTCAAACCGTATCTAGGCACGAAGCTCACCGTCATCGCCTGGTTGTGGGCACGTACGGTGAAAAGTCCTAATCCTGCTTTCAGTGAAGTTGCGGTTCCCCTGATCTCCACCTTTATGCTCAACGCCAAGTCGGGAAAGGAAGTCTATGTCGACCCAATCATCGAGGGAAAGACATATCGCTTCAATGTCCATGTGGGAAAGCCAACAGATGTCAATGTTACAAATATGGGTACGACGGCTGGAAAGAGGAGAGCGTTTAAATGTTTAATGTCGGGAGTTCCCATTACATATGACCACATTCGGGAGGAGGGCAAATCTGGACGTATGAAGTCGCGGCTAATGGCCATTGTAGCTGAGGGGGAGAAGGGTCGAATTTATCTTCCACCTATCCCAGAGCATGAGGTAATCGCGCGGAACATAATTCCAGAGTGGAAACCGGATATAGCTCTTCCAAATAACACGCGCGATTTTAAAACCCCGAATTATGGTCTAACTACTTTTGGTGATCTTTTCACTCCTCGCCAACTCGTGGTATTGACTACATTCTCTGAACTAGTCCAGGAAGCGATAGCCAAGGTGAACCAGGCCGCGATTGAGGCAGGTATTCACAATAATGGCAAGGGACTAGCCAATGGCGGATTGGGCGCCACAGCTTACGCCGAGGCGGTGGGAGTGTATTTGGGATTCGGTGTAGACAAACTGTCTGATCGTCACTCAACTCTTACGAGGTGGGACCCCACACCAACGGCTAGCGGAATCATAAATACGTTCAGTCGCCAAGCTCTTCCAATGAGTTGGGATTATTCTGAAGGAAATCCATTCAGCAAGGCATCAGGGAACTTCGACGGTGGTATTGGTTGGATAGCAAAGGTGATCGAGCAATCACTGCCCGCCAGTACATCAGGCGTTGCTTCCACTGTAGATGCCTCTGTTCAAGACTTGAGTGAAGGCGCCGTTGTGTCCACTGATCCGCCTTATTATGACAATATTGGCTATGCTGACTTATCGGACTTTTTCTACGTTTGGTTACGCCATTCGCTGAAGCCCGTTTTCCCCGACCTCTTCGCTACCCTATCCGTACCCAAAATAGAAGAGTTGGTTGCCTCGCCCTACCGCCATGGTGGGAAGGAAAAGGCAGAAAAGTTCTTTTTGGAAGGAATGACAAAGGCGATGACTCGCCTTGTTGAACAGGCACATCCGGCCTTCCCAGTCACCATTTACTATGCCTTTAAACAATCTGAGACCAAAAGTGAATCTGGTACTGCAAGTACTGGCTGGGAAACCTTTCTCGATGCAGTGATCCGAGCAGGTTTTTCAATAACAGGCACTTGGCCAGTCCGAACGGAACTCAGCAATCGCATGATTGGATCTGGCACGAACGTTCTCGCTTCCAGCATAGTCCTCGTTTGTCGTCCAGTCTCAGTAAGTGCTTCAACCGTTACCCGTAGGGATTTTATAAACGATTTGAAGATGGAACTTCCCCAAGCGCTTCAGCACCTCCAGCGCGGAAACATCGCACCTGTGGACTTGGCTCAGGCGATCATCGGTCCGGGAATGGCGGTGTACACACGGTTCTCAAAAGTGCTCGACGCAGAAGGTAAGCACATGACAGTCCGTGCCGCGCTGACACTAATCAACCAGGTTCTCGATGAGCTGTTGGCTGATCAGGAAGGAGACTTCGATGCTGACACGCGTTGGGCATTGGCTTGGTTCGATCAGGCTGGTTTTGCTGAAGGTGAGTACGGTGTGGCTGAAACGTTATCGAAGGCCAAGAACATCAGTGTCGCTGGCCTTGTGGAAGCTGGAATTTTACGATCCGGTAGGAGCAAGGTACGCTTGCTTAAGCCGGATGAACTTCCTATGGATTGGAACCCAGACGAGGATAAACGTCTGACCGTTTGGGATATGGTTCATCACCTCATCCGTGTGCTGGAGATCGGAGGCGAGAGGGCCGCCGCCGAACTATTTGTAAAGCTCGGTAGCAAAGCCGAAACTGCTCGTGAGCTTTGTTACCGTCTTTATACCATTTGCGAGCATAAAAAGTGGGCACAAGAAGCACTTTCCTACAACACTCTGGTACAGAGTTGGCCGGAGATCTCACGTCTTGCCCGAGAAGGCCGTAAAACTGTCGCTGGCCAAACAGAGTTGTTTGAGGAGGGGTAAACCATGGCCGTCAGTAATCATGAACGTGTTGGTAAGGGAATGGAACTCCTTCGACAAGGTTTGGCTCCTTACGTTGAGCGGGAGTTTGCCAACAAATATATGGAACGTAGTTCTACTGAGGCGTACCGCTTCATGGGGGATGATCGCCTTTTGGCCGGCAAGGAGGTGCCTGCGTGGGACGTAGCCGCACTTCTAAAACTCATGTGGGAATCCTGGAGAGATGTTTTCCGTCTTACCTTGGGTCATGCGGAGCGTAGCCTGGTAAGTGAACTCAGAGAAGTCCGCAATCGCTGGGCTCATCAGGACCCCTTTTCAAGTGACGATGCTGACCGTGCATTAGACTCAGCTGAACGTCTTCTAATGGCGGTATCATCTCCACAGGCTGACGAAGTGCGTAAGCTCAAAATGGAACTAAGGCGGACCGTTTATGATGAACAGGTAAGAGGTGAGAAAAGAAAATCAGCTGGTACAGCTATCGAGAGTGTAGCGGCAGCGAATCTTAAACCGTGGCGGGAGGTGATCACACCTCACAAAGATGTTGCAAGTGGACGATACCAGCAGGCCGAGTTTGCGGCGGACCTTTGGCAGGTTCACCTGGGGGAGGGGACTGACGAATACAAGGACCCAGCAGAGTTCTTCCGCAGAACATTCATTACCGACAGTCTAAACAAGTTGCTTGTCGGAGCAGTTCAACGCCTATCGGGAACGGGTGGGGATCCTGTTGTTCAACTCCAGACGAACTTCGGTGGTGGCAAAACACATTCTATGCTGGCTCTGTACCACCTTCTCTCAGGTACTTCTCCCGGTGACTTGGTAGGCGTTGATTCTGTAATGGCCGAGGCTGGGGTAAAGACACTTCCCAAAGCTAAGCGGGTCGTACTCGTGGGAAACAAAATATCACCAGGGAATCCGGTGACCAAGCCGGATGGAACTGTTGTACGGACGCTCTGGGGTGAGATGGCATACCAACTTGGTGGAAAGAAGGCCTTTGATCAAATTAAAGCCGACGATGAGAAAGCAACCAGTCCTGGAGATAAGCTGCGAGAGCTCTTTGTAGAGTACGGACCGTGCCTCATCCTAATCGACGAGTGGGTGGCCTATGCACGGCAGTTGCACGACCAAGGAGATCTACCAGGGGGTGGATTCGAGACCCAGTTCTCCTTTGCCCAGGTTCTAACCGAGTCAGCAAAACTTGCGAAAAATTGTCTGCTCGTAATTAGTTTACCAGCTTCAGACACGGCTGTTTCACCTCACAGCCAAGCCGATGATGCTGAAGTAGGTGGAGTTCGTGGCCGTGAGGCACTTGACCGCCTGCGCAACGTTGTGGGACGACTGGAATCGTCCTGGCGGCCGGCCAGTGCAGAGGAAGGCTTTGAGATCATTAGGCGGAGGCTTTTTGAACCTCTGGTTGACCCGGAGAAGTTTAAACAACGCGATGTAATTGCTCGCGAGTTCTTCGATCTGTACCGTAGTCAACAGCAAGAGTTTCCACCCGAATGCCGTGAGGCCGACTACGAGAAGCGTATCAAGGCGGCCTATCCCATCCATCCGGAGGTTTTCGACAGACTCTACACTGATTGGTCTACTCTGGTGAAGTTTCAGCGTACTCGTGGTGTTCTGCGGCTTATGGCCGCCGTGATTCACAGTCTTTGGGAGAAAGATGATCGGAATCCTCTCATCATGCCATCCATGATCCCCATCGATGATCCTCGGGTACAGTCCGAGCTGACACGCTACCTCTCTGATAACTGGGTACCGGTTATCGAAAAGGATGTAGATGGCCCTAATTCCCTTCCGCTGCGCATCGATAGAGATGTCCCAAATCTGGGTAAACTTCATGCTTGCCGCAGAGTAGCGCGGACCATCTATATGGGCTCTGCGCCTACTATGACAGCCGCTCAGAGGGGTCTCGAAGATCGCCGAGTAAAGCTCGGATGTGTAGTCCCAGGAGAGTCCCCGGCAATTTTTGGGGACGCCCTGCGTCGGCTTGCGCAAGCGGCCACATACCTCTACCAGGATGGGCCACGGGTCTGGTACTCCACCCAGCCCACAGTAACCAAGTTGGCGGAAGATAGAGCCGACCAGTTAAGCCGGGATTCGGATAAGGTAGTCCAGGAACTTGAGAGGCGGCTGCGAGTTGATCTGAATAATAAGGGGGATTTTCCACGAATCCACCCGCTACCGAGTTCTGGAGCAGATGTCCCTGATGATTACGATGCGCGCTTGGTTGTACTTGGGATTGACTATCCTTATATCAAGGAAACAGGGAATCCTGCAGAGACAGCTGCCAAGGCAATTCTGGAATCACGCGGGACTAGTCCACGTATCTACCGAAACACTCTCGTCTTCCTGGCAGTTGACAAGACCAGGTTACAGGACCTGGACGAAGCGGTTCGGAGGTATTTAGCCTGGGAGTCAATTTTAAGTGAGAAAGAGGAGCTTAACCTGGATCCTCACATGGTCAGGCAAGCCGAGACACAGAAGAATGCTGCCGACGGTACAGTCACGGCGCGTCTTCCTGAGGCCTACCAGTGGCTATTGGTGCCGGCTCAAAGCGGTGCTCAGGGGCCAGTTGAGTGGCAGGCCATAAGGTTGTCCGGGCAAGACGCGTTGGCACAGCGCGCTAGCAAAAAGCTGAGAAACGATGAACTGTTGATTCACAGTTTTGCGGCAACTCGTTTGAAGATGGAACTTGAACGGGTTCCTCTCTGGCGTGGTGATAGTGTTGATGTTAGGCAACTAGTCGAGGATTTTGCCAAGTACTTGTACTTGCCTCGCCTGGGAGAGCCAGGCGTATTGATCAGTGCTGTTAGTGAAGGTGTGGCACTACTCACATGGGAAAACGATTCTTTCGCTTTTGCAGACAGCTACGATGAAGAATCAGATCGTTACCGTGCCCTTCGCGGGGGCCAAAATGTCGCTATTTCTGGTCAGGAACTGCAAGGGATACTGGTGAAGCCGGATACAGCTCGTAAACAAATCGATGCTGAGAGTAAGCCCGCACCAGTAACAGGGACAGGCTCTGATCCACCTGATCCTGACCCAATACCACCAGAACCTAAACCCGAAAAGAAGGCACGTCGCTTCCATGGCAGCGTTGAACTGGATTCCACTCGTGTTGGTCGTGATGCGAGTAAGATTGCAGACGAGGTAATCGCTCATGTGGAAGGGTTAACTGGTGCCGAAGTGACAGTAACATTAGAAATAGAGGCGTCAATCCCGGACGGTGCACCGGATAATGTAGTTAGAACAGTAATGGAAAACAGTCGAACCCTTAAATTCAGGAGTTTCGATTTCGAGAAAGAGTGATTATTAGGAGAGCTTCCCAATGTATCCTGAATCGTTTTTCAATCTCTTTCCTCCCTTTCCTCGCAACAATGTTGGTTTTGTAGCGATGAGCTTTGCACCAGAGTTCCGTGCTCGTTGGGATAATGTAATCGAACCTGCAATCCAAAGTTTAGAAATCGATGGGGTAACACTTCAAGCACACCGTGTTGATTTTGGTGTAGGTGGTGATTCAGTTTTAACGGAGATTCTTGATGGGATAAGTCAGTGCCGTCTATTTTTAGCAGACATTAGTACGATAGGGTATTTAGATGATAAGGCGATAAGGAATGCAAACGTACTTTATGAAGTAGGTTTAGCTCAAGCAATAAGGCTACCTGAGGAGGTATTGCTATTCAGGTCAGACCGGGATGATTTAATGTTTGATGTTGCCAATATCAGAGTCCATGAGTACGACCCCGATAATGACATAGAGACCTCACGCCAAAGAATTATCACTGCCATCAATAGCTCCATAAAGGAACTTGACGTAAGTCGGCATTTGGCAGTCCGGCGAGCTGCTGAGTCGTTGAGTTTGCCAAGTTGGTTATTATTAATGAGGATTGCTGCAGAAGGAGGTTTGCATCATCCTGAAACAAAAACAATGGGGCAGGCTTTGGGTGCGGTTGGGGATGCAGCAGCTATAGGCCGGTTGTTAGATCATGGTGCAATCTCAGCAGAGCAAATTTTGTTAACAGCGAAACTTTTTCAAGCAGGGAAAGATAAAACCAGCACTGAACTTATTACATATCGTATAACTCCCTTTGGAAGAGCGATTGTCAAATATAACGTGAGTAAGATGGGTTTTGATGATCCAAACTTGGCTCAAGTCTTAGAAAAGATGATTCAGGAGGAAATACCAAAATCATAAGTGAAAATCCAAATAACAGTCTATCTTGCTCCCAAATGGCCAACCCAAGCAAAACGGTCTACAGCTGAACACTGTAAGCAGTAGGTGTTATTGAAAAAACCGTTGGGGTTTAAAACTCACAACCCCCTGAGAGGTGAATCAGTACTTCAGCAGAGTAACAGGGCAAGCCACGGTGTCAGTTCTCGCCTTTCAACCTTCTCTTGATTCCCCATACCGAAGTGCATTCTACTAGAGGGCACCCCCCCGCTGAGGAGTCCCACCCACCCCCTATTTATAAGCTTTCACGCATATATACATAAAGAAGACAGGTATGGAGAGGATGGCCATGACGAGCACACCATTTCAGCGCCCCCCCTAAACCATTGAATTATAAAGAATAACCCAAAACCTCCGACTTTTAAGCTGCCTGTTTTTTTGTGTCAAATGAACACATTAGGACCTAAAAGCATCCTTTTTGCACATACAAATGACATGTTTTGCACTTCTCTAAGCACTATTTCCATCGGTTATGTATGTTCATTTGGTGGCAAAAACTGCTTAACTGCATATCTCCCTATGTTCATTTGACATGGTTTCATAATTAAGCCCGCTATCATTGGGGAAGCATATCGGAGTTCACAGGGCAAAACTTCGAGAATATCAAGGAGCCAGGTGGCGAACTAAGATTTCAGGATAGGGCTAAAATTGATAGGGCTGAAATTGAGGAAAAAAGATACCTTCGTTATCA
>SDBS01005619.1_pt1 | contig 12194 bp, 14 predicted proteins | sample 2277091 | NCBI WGS metagenome assembly SDBS01 (sample SAMN10404972, study PRJNA504765) | marine sediment metagenome | isolation source: marine sediment core GS10_PC15, 163 cmbsf | place: Arctic Ocean: Southern Knipovich Ridge | collected 2010 | reverse complement strand
GAGTGGAAGCAAACATACTCATAGTTGACGGTTCCATGGTGATGGCAAAGGTGGGACTACTTCCTGAAGAGCTTCTCGAACTCCGGAACCAGATCCAGGGTTTTTTCCACCTCGATCATCGGAAGGCCCTTCTCCTCGGCGATGGTGGTAAATCGGCCGTCGGCGTTTCCCTCGTGTCTGACGATCAGCAGATCGGAGTTTGGTGCCACTGCATCGATGCTCATCTCATCGCTGTTGTCTCCCGGGTCGGCGCCCTGGGCTCTTCTCTTGATGCCCTCTACGTGGGCGCCAATCACCGTCATGCCTTGACGGCGCGCCTCGTCGATCAACTGGGCGGTCCGGGCAAGCTCATCATCCATGGATACTCCCGCGGCCCCCATACCTTTGAGACTCGCTCCCATGGTGATGATGAGGGTCTTGTACGGGGCTCCCGCGTCCGCCTTGGCCTTCAAGTCGTCGGCGGTGGCCAGGCCCTTTTCTTCGTAAGAGCCTTCCGGAAGCTTCATCTTCATGAAGATGACTTTGATCATCGTAGCCCCGGGGCTCTGCCCGCAGGAAGTGATGATGACCGGTGTATCCGTTGGCGGCATGGGGCTTTCGGCGAGGCCGGAGGCCATACCCACCCATAGCGCAAGTACAACAAAAACGGGGTACTTTGTGCTAGTTTTTTTCATGATTCGCACTCCAAACAAGCATGGTTTCCATGAAGTCCCATGCTTTCAGAATCCTGCTGTGCCGTCAACTCACACTCCCTCTCCCCTTTGGGGAGAGGGAGTGTCTTCTCCTCCGCTTCTTCTTCCGAAGGATCCTCTCCCAAGCAAGTAATCCTGAAACGAATGGAGCGAGTGGAGGGCGCTGAGGCCTTCACCGACCTGTGTTGATCCCACCACACTGAGGGCAGCAACATTCTTTAGTGCTTCACTGCAACTAGTTGCCAATTAATAAGATGCTGTTCGGTTCCGCTCGTCATCTACTGGCACAGGGTTTGCGGTGGAAAAGGCCAAATGCGAGGTGTCATGATGTGCACGTCTCAATCTCAATCCCCCCAGCTACTGTTGCTCACCACTCAGCAACAAGTCCATGCATTCGATCTCTCCCATACGTTTCGAGTCGCTCTTGGACGCCATGAGTCCAACGAATTAAAGCTGCCCTCTCGCACCGTCTCGAACTACCACGCGGAGATTCTCATTGAAGCAGAGGGTCTCGAGTTGAGAGTACCTCGGGAGAGATCGAGATCTATTTGAGCATCATCCGATATCAAACGTTAGCAAGGGTTGTAGAAGAGAGTCAGATGACCGATGTCAAGGTGCTTCGACTTGCCGACGCACTGATTCGGAAAGGAGTATTCGGGATCAAAGGAAACGCCGACGCCTTGCTCGAGACAACTTCCTCTTACCGCCGAGAAGATCTTATTTCCTGAGATCGCATGATTAATCAGTGAGCGGATGGGACTAGAAAGATGTGCCCGACTATCGTCGGGGTTTAGCCTTGATTGGGATAGCCTTATGGTTCAGTGTTCTATTAGTGCGGGCGCATCGAGTCGAATTCCTTTCGAAGCGCGCCCGCCGCAATCCCCCGGCTTGAGCCGGGGGATTTAGTACTCCGATGCTTCACGGAACGAGCCGTATTTCTCGTAGGACTTGATAAGGGTGTTCAGCTTCTTGGTTGCCGCTTCCTTTTATGACCATACGCATCGAGCCGCCTCGCGCGTGATCCCAGTAATCCAGAAGGTAACGGCGCCCATCGGGCAAGATCACACGGTTGGCAATGTGATTCTTGGGTGCAACCACGTCGAGCGCTTCGGCCGCTTGGCCGGCCAAATCGTCGGAGCGCACCACATCCACGTAAACCCGGTCGATCACCACTTCGTCGGCTCGGTCTCCGTAGAGATCACGGATGTAGCTTTCGGCCCTGGCCTTTCCCATCTCGGCGAAGTCCTCGCAGCGCACCGCTTTGAGGTTGGGAACGAAGGCACTACGAAGGTATCGACGTAAAGGACAAGATCGTTCTTGCCTGGGGTTTTGCCGGCAGCTTGTCCAGGCTCGGTGAGGCTCACCAGGAGCAGCTTGTTGTCTTCTATCGGTCGGTGACCGGAGAAAGCACAGAGCCTGAAATCCGTTTGACCGCAAAGGAGATCGAGCTCCAAGGGCTGCTTCCGAGAGTGGTGGCGGGGCCGGCGGAGTTTCTGGGGGTCAGAAGGAAAGTCAAGGGGGTCGAAGGGCTTCACATGTTGATGGCCTTCGAGATCATGAACTTCATCGACGGGGAGCGGAGCGGCCTTCAGATTTACGAAGCCACCGTGGCCGAGGCCTTACAAGGGGGAGAGGACTATTACGGAACCGTCACACCCGAAAAAGTCGCCGGGTATCTCGATAACCTTGCCGAGGAAGGCTTGATTCAAAAGAGATGAGGGCCTGAGGCCAGTGCCAGGGGCTCTCGGACGTTGGGCAAATCCTCGAACGAAACCAAGAGGGAGAGCAGCTTTTCTAATTTTTCTTCCGAAAGAGTCGGGCCGGCGCAGTCTCGAAACTTCGCCCAGAGCTCTTCGTCGCTGACCGGATTCGAGGCACGGCCTCGGGCGGCATCGACCCGCCTTTTGTAAATCTTCCCGTCCTCTGTCGTGAGGGTAACCTTGGCATTTCCGGTTCCGCGGTATCCCAAGGGAGCCATGTCCCTATCGCGGTACATCGTCACTTTCTGCATCAAGCTTTTTATCCGCTCATCCGCCAAGCGATCCGCGGCAAAGTTCTCTACGGTGACGCTTCCGTCAATGAGTGCCAATGCCACGCAAAAGGGCATGCTGAAGCGGCATTCCGTCGTATCTTTGGGGTGGCTGTAGGCCAGGTTGTCCAGACCCAGGGGGACGGTGCCGACCCGCACCGCCTCCACCTTCTGCGGGTCGAGCCGGTGCTCCTTTCTCAACTGAAGGACGGCATCGATTGCCGCGTGGGCCGAAGCGCAGCAAGGGTAGAGTTTGAATCCGTTGGTTAAAATCTCGTAGCTTTTTGCCAGGTCGGAGACGAGTGCATCTTGGTTGTGGGGTGAGGAGAATACGTCACCAAAGGATTGCTTATCGGAGAAGATCTTCCGGTCACCATAAATGCCCCGTGAGGCGAGCAGAGCCGCTTTGAGCCCGCTTTGAGCCGCCTGCCCGGCGTGAATCGGTTTGGCCTGAGTCCCCATGTTTCGGCGTAAGCCGCTCGAAAAACTCGCTGCCATACCGAAGGCCCCGGCAAGTGCATCATTGTCGAGCGCCAGAAGCTTTCCACAGGCGGCGGCGGCGCCAAAAACGCCGCAGGTGCTCGTCGTGTGCCAGCCTTGTTGCGAATGGCGGGACTCCACCGAGTTGGCAATACGGCAGGACATCTCGAACCCGGCAACAAAGCATATCAAGATCTCGATGCCGGTACTGCCTCGCTTTTCCCCGAGGGCCAATAACGCCGGAGCGATAACCACACTGGCATGGCCGATATTGGACTTCACATCGTCATAATCCAGGGCGTGGCCGAGAGTCCCGTTGGCGAAAGCGGCCTTTTCCAATGAGGTCTTGCTGAAATTCCCAACCACCGTCGAGCTTCCCGTCTCTTCACCGAAGTAGCTTCTGAGCGCCCGGGCGACCGGCTCTTGTGAGCCGGCAAGCGTTACCGCAAAGTAGTCTACGAAGCAGCGCTTCGCTGCTTCGAGACACTCTCGCGGCAAAATCGCAAGCTCCAGCCCCAATACAAAATCAGCCAGTTTCAAGGTGGGATCGGATGTCATGAGTCTCTTCAGCGCCGGCTGATGAGCGCAAGGGTTCTTTGCATTTCATTGAACTCTATCATCAATCCCTCGTCGAATCCTTGCCCCGGTTTCGCCAACAGGAGTTCGGCTTGGGTTGCCAAAGCGATGTGGGTGGTTATCCTGGCAGACTGATCGGTTCCATTCACCGTCCCGCCGACATAGGTCCCTATTCCTCTTTCCTTGCAAAGCAACGCCGATCGGATCGAGTTGTTGATGCCTCCCATGTCGGGCGGTTTGACCTGAATGATGTCGGCGGCTCTTGCTTTCGAGAAGGCATCGACATCCTCCCAGGTGTTACACCACTCGTCGGCGATGATCTTCACGTCAACCGATTGGCTCTTTAGCCTGTCCAGCAGGTCTTTGTATAACCAGATTTGCTCGTCCCGGGTGTCGGCGATGATGGGTGTTTCGACCCAAAGTGGAAAAGGCCGACAGGCGCTTTGCAGTTCATGAATGTAGCTCGCTATTTTGGGGACATTCAGCTCGAAGGCCTCGCCAAGAGTTCCGTAGACGTCCAGATGGATGGTGGGGTGGTAATCCGGCTCGCGAAGCGCGTCAATCCGTCCTGCCAGCCAACGGGCATATTCCAGCAGTTTTTCTCCTTTGGCACCCAGGTGCTTTTCCTTGTTGCTGGTCGAACCGTGAGGCAAGAAGGGTACTTTTTTCATAACCATCTTGTCGATTTGTAGCTTTTGATCGTTGGTTGCGCAGCCCAGAATCGGAACCGGTTTCGAAGCCGCTTTGCATTGGTATTCGGACTCAATGACTTCGGTCATGGTTGTGTGATGGGCCTTGGCAACCGCGTCCAGCAGCGCCTGGGTGACCCCGTAGCGTACGGCGGTGTGAAGCCGCTTGCCGCCGACCTGCATGGAGTCAACCGTTTCGGCCAATGGTTTGAACTCTAGAACCGCTTTGCCCCTGAGAAAATCACCGACGACTTTTTGGATGGTCTCTTCGTGATCGGCGGATCGGAATATGGGATCCCGCCCCGCCGCCCCGGTAAAAACCACATCGACACAATCGCCGAAGGCGACCTGCCCGTCGCTCAAGAGGAGCATGACCGATAGGGATTGTCCCGGTTGCATGATGGCGTAGAAACCGGGGGTCATGGGTGGCTCTCGATACACGAATCCGTCCGGCGTTGCTCCCGCTTTGACCGCCTTCAAGTCCTTGTTGTAGTAGCCGGAGAGACCAGTGCTTGTGAGAATTTTTTCGATTTTCATGCTGCAGTGCTTCCCTTCAAACTTCGCTTCCGGTTGAGGTGAGAAAAGAGGATCGCGATGAGAATGATGAAACCCGCTGCGTTGAATGCGTCGGACTGGATGAACAGGGCACCCGCTCCCACTCCGAGAAAAATTCTCTCCAAAAGCCTGGTGGGTGCCAGGAGGTATCCATGCACCATCGCGCAGTACATGGCAAGCCCGACGCAAGCAAAGACCACCGTTTTTGCAATGCTGAGAGCGGGGCCGGTCAAGAGAATCGGGCTGAACACAAACAGGAACGGAATGATGTAGAGGGCCAGGGCGTAATGGTGGGCCAGCCATCCTGTTTTCAGGGGATTGCCGCCCGAGATTCCCGCCGCCGCATAAGCACTCAAGCAGATCGGCGGCGTGATGGTGGAATCCTGACTGTACCAGAACACCAGCAGATGGGTGGTGAGCAAGGGAATTCCGAGCTGGGTCAGTGCCGGGGCCGCCAGGAACACCACCATGATATAGGCGGAGGTTGCGGTGACCGCCATGCCCAACGCATAGGATACGAAAATGGTGAGGACGATGGCCACCGGTATGTACCCCATGGACCAGGTGTAAATAAGCTCTGAGACTTTGAGCCCCAAACCGGAAAGAAAGATCGAGCCGATGACGATTCCAACGACACCGGCAACCGCTCCCACCACCAGGGAGTTTCTGGTTGCCAGAACCAAGGTGTCCAGCAAATCGCGTGGCGACATCCGCGTTTGCTTGTTTACAAAACTCAAGACGAGAGACGCAATGATGGCAAATAAAGCCGCGTAGTGCGGCGAATAGCCTTTGAACAAAACGCCGAACAGGACGATGATTGGAATCAGGAAATACCAACCTGTTTTGACGAGGTCGATCAGAGGTGCAATCTGTGATCGGTCGGCGGGCTTGAGGTCGAGCTTCAGCGCTTCGAAATGGGTCATGAGAAAGACGGAAAAGAAGTAGAGCAGGGCCGGGATAAAGGAGATTTTGATGACTTCGAGGTACGGAGTCCCGGTGAACTCCGCTATGAGGAAAGCACCGGCGCCCATGATCGGGGGCATGAGAGAGCCGCCCAGGGAGGAGGCTGCTTCGATGGCACCTGCGGATTCGGGGGAGTAGCCGGCCTTTTTCATCAAAGGGATAGTGAAGGTCCCGGTGCTGACCACGTTGGCGGTGCTGCTTCCGTTGACCATACCCATGAAACCGCTGGCAAAAACAGCCGCTTTGGCCGGCCCGCCCCGGGCCCGTCCCGTCAAACTGAAGGCGAGTCGAATGAGAAAGCTGCCGGCCCCGGTCTTTTCCAGAAACGCACCGAAGATGATGAATTGAAAGATCACCGTGGCGCAGACCGAGGCAATCGGTCCGAATATTCCCTGCAGAGTTCCAAAGCTGTACGAGATGATGGTTTCGTAGCTGTGGCCTCTATGTGCCAACTCCCCTGGAAAATAAGGTCCCAGGTAGGTGTAAAGGATCGAAAGGACTGCGATGATGGGCAGTGCCAGTCCCAGCACCCTTCGCCCCGCTTCGATGCACAGAATGACGGCGACCGTTCCCAACAGGATGTCCCAGACCGAGGGCGCAAGCCCCACGCGCTCGGTCAGCGTAGGGATGCGGTAGAGCCAGTAAGCGGTTACCCCAATCGCGAGAAGAGACAAGAGCCCGTCGTAGAAAGAAGGCCTTTCGAGCGGAGAGCGCTTCCGCGCCGGGTACAGGAGAAAAATCAGGAACAAGCTGACGCCGACGTAAGTTCCGCGGTGACTGTAGACGGAGAAGATACCGAAAGCGGTTGTATAGAGGTAGAAGAGCGCAAAGGCTGCGGCAACGGCTTTCCACGTCCAGTCAATCGGGCCCTTCAGTTGTCGTCTTTTGGGACTTGCTCCCTCTGCGGTCGGCGAAGGGAGCGTGTGAGGGGTTGGTTTCATTCTTCGAGAGAGCTGATTCCTTCGGGAACGGTCAATCCGATTTCTCTCCAGTAACGTTCGGCACCCGGATGAAGCGGCCACGGCTCGTCTAGAGCTTCATCAGGATCAAACCGCGCCCAGTTGGGGTGGACCGAGGCTCCATATTCAATCCCTTTCCGATCGAACCAGTTCCGGGTGATGTTGTACACGGTATCGGCGGCAACGTCTTTGTGGGTGATGAGAACCGTGTAGGTGATGAATTGGTGGACGTCTTCATCCAGGCCTTTGTAAGTATCGGCCGGAATGACCGAGGGCGCGGTGCCGGGGATCGCCTGGATGACCGTCTCCATTTCTTCGAGGGTCAGTCCGATCATTTTGAACTCCCGCGTTGCCGCCAGGTCGGTAATAGTGGCCTGCGGGTACCCGGAGCCGGCACAGAAGACATCGATATGTCCGTCTTTGAGGGCTTGGAGGCCGTCCTTGTAGAGAAGGTACTGCACTTTTTCGATCTTGTCGTAAACGCCCAGAACCTCGAGTGCTTTTTCGGTTTGTGCGGTGGCACCGCCGCCCGGTGATCCCACCGAAACCACCTTGCCGGCAAAATCCTGAACGGTTTGGATCCCGGAATCTGCCAGTGCTACCCAGTGGTGTCCCCCTCGGCTGGTAAACACCCTGGCAATGACCCGAACGTCTCGTTGAGGGCCCGCTTCTTCGAATTGCTCCGTCCCCTCCCAGGCGGTGGCCATGGTGGCGGACATAGCATATCCGAGCTCGATTTCGCCCCGATTGACGCGCCTCAAGTTCTCGACCGATCCTCCCGTGGGGCGCACCTCGATGCGAAGGTCCGAAACCTCTCGGCTCAGGTAAGTTGCCATGGCGGCGGCGGTGGCGTAGTAGTTGCCGGTCGGATTACCCGACCCAAAAACCAGCCGTGAAACTTGATCCGAGGAGCAGCCCGTTAGTGAAGCCAGAAGGATGGAAGCTAAAAAGATAGACTGTACAGAAAATCCCGGTTTCATTTTTTTGTCGAGGGATTCTATCCCGTCTCGCAAGCTCGAAGCAAAGCGCGCTTGACTCAACAGCTTCCGCCTTCCAGTGGGTTGAGTTCTGGCACAGGGCGAGGACGGAGTTTTCGCGGAGCAAGCGAAATCTGCGTGTTGACGAGCATTATTCATACATGTAAAATTACATATATGAGCACCAAGAACATCGCCCTCAATTCCAAGGTTTACTCTAAACTGGCTCAGCATAAAGACGAGTCTGAGTCATTTTCCAAGACCATCGAAAGGCTTCTCTCCAGGCTGGAGTCCGATCATACAGGCGCTTATATTCTGCAACAGCTTGCAGGTTTCTCTCCTCTCAGTGAGGGGGAATCGGATACTATGCTGAAACGGATAGCGCAAAATCGGAAATCAGAAACTTGGGAGAGTCATGATCTGTCTTGATACGACTTTCCTGATCGATCTCTGGCGAAACAAAGGCGCGCAGGATCATCCGACGGTTGTCCTCCTGAACAGGTTCAAGGGGGAAATGTTCGCGGTCCCTTGCCATGCGGCAGGAGAGTTCCTCGAAGGCGCCGCCTGTGTCTCCGAGGAAAGGTTTCGCGATGCCATCAGATTTCTTCGCCTCTTCGAAATTGGAGCCGTCGGATTCGAGACGGCCGAGCACTATGCGCGAATCGTCTCAGACTTGAGGAACCGCTCGCGCCTGAATAGCGCTTCAAAACCTGACATGTGGATAGCCGCCTGGGCTGTCGAGCACGGCAGCGCTCTGGCCACAAGGAACCAGAAGCACTTCAATCATGTAACCGGATTGAGATTGCTTGCCTACTGAGAGGTGGTGGCTCTATTTGTGAACCGGCCGGATGTGCTGGAGAAACGGTGGTGGAAATGAAAAAAACCAAGCGCAGCCGTCCTCATGTTCCCGGCTACGGCATTCCCAAGAGCAAAAAGGGTCTCCTGACATGGGCCCACGTCTGCGAGCGGATGTCCGGTCCCCGCAACTACTGGGTTGGTACCACACGACCCGACGGGCGGCCGCACGCTGTGCCTGTGTGGGGCGTTTGGATCGACGAGACCTTCTATCACGGTGGCGGTCCCGATACCCGCAAAGCCCGCAATATAACCGTTGCCTTTGCCTGGACGGAATTCCCCAAAGACGCGACCCGCTGGGAGTTCGAATGAAATCCTTTCTCCATGAGTCCAGATTGTGGTAATTTCGGCGCATAGAAAGGAGAACGAAATGTCGGAATATATCCGTTTTTCACGGCTTCCTATTCTTCTCTTGATCCTCTTCATGGTTGGCCGATTCATCCTCGGCGGTACGGGAGTCCCCTATGAGCAAGGAACCTGGTTCTTCAGCATGGTTGTCTTGAGCTGGCTTTCGGCTTTTTACTTCGCCGGATTTTCGCGCCGGATGCTCGGATACAAGTGGTATCAGGGAATGCTCGTGGGGGCCACCATCGCGCTCAGTGCCCAGATTCTCATTCTTCTGGCCACGCTATTCTCTTACGTGGCCGGCGCCGAGACTTATTTCAACCATCCTACGGCGCTCAATGTCGAGGAGGCGGTGGGTATGGGCCAAGCACTGGGTATTCGCGTGTTCGGCCTCGTCGTCAACACCATCATGGCCTCGATCTGCGGACTGCTTGGATGGCTAGGAGGTAAGCTCATCCCCGAGTCGGCCTGACGCTGGCTAAAACCGGTAGGTGTAGTTGATCTTCGTGGTTGCGGCGCGACTCATCGTGATCATCTCGCCGATCTCGGACGTCCAGTTGTGGGTGTAGACGAAATAGAGATCGCTTCCGGGCTCTAGAATCCAGCGAAAGCGGGTGTAGAGGCCGGTGATTTGAGTGACGTTGTCGTACTGCAGGATACCGGTCACCGAGATCCAGGGACTGAACTGCCATTCTCCGTTCAAACGGGCTAGCTCAGTGGTAAAGCTCCCTTCCGGAAGATCCACCTTGTTTTGCTCCAAGTCGGTGGTGAAGCTCAACCCGGCGGTGGGCCTTACCGTGACACCGAGCTCGACCCCGGTGCGGTCTCCGGACCAGAACTCACCCCGGGTGAACTTGATGTTGGCTGCCAGGGTGCGGCGCCGGGCGCTCCGGAAGTTCACCACGAGATCGTTGAAACGGTAGTCGCCGGTCGGGATCACGATGTCGGAGTGGATCTCGAAATCTTCAACCAGGCGCTCGAAACGCGAGCTCACCTGAACGCTCAGGTCGTCCTCGCTATTGAACTTAATGCCCAGGAGGGTGAAGCGCAGGCGGCGGGTGAGCAATCTGTTGTCGAGATCGGTGAGGTACTCGAAAAAAGTTTCCCAGCGGAACTGGCGGATTGAAGCAATGCTCGCCGGTCGAGGCGCAAATCGAACCGACGGCTGAACCCGGCGAAAACCAATGCGCGGCACGAAGCCTACCGCGGGATCGTAGCTTTCACCGAGCTCTCGAAAGGAACAGTGGGCTCTCCAGCGGTCGTTGGGGAAGTTGATTCGGATGCCTCTGGCCGAGCGATCTCCGGCGGTGGAAGTGCCGTTTGCTTCGGCGTCGGTGGTGTAAACGTAAAAGGCTTCGAACTGGAGGTTTTTGTCACCGAGAAACCGTGAGGTAAACAGATCGAGATCGACCCCTGCGGTCTGTCGATCGGGCGTGGCGGCGACACCTTCCAGATCTTCGGTGCCGCGCCTCGTGTAAATAACACCCACCGCCGATTCCCGGAAGAGGTTGCGTTTGAGCCGGCCTACGGTGAAGTCCTCAGCAGGGTAATCTCCGTCGCGACCGGTGCGAACCTGCAGAAAGCCAATGTCGTAGCGGTTCGCTTGGCCTGCCAGTCGTGCTCCATAAACGATGGGGATGGGCATGCCCTCGACGAGGCCGATGCGGCGGCTGAAGTAGGGATTGGGTCGGCTGGAGGTGGAAAAGTTGAAAACGCTCGAGCCTTCCAGAAAAAAGTCCCTCTGTTCCGGGAAGATGAGAGGGAATCGTGTCAAGTTCACCCGCCGCTCGTCCACTTCCACTTCGGCGAAGTCGGTGTTGACGGTAAACGCCGCCCTCAGGCTGGGCGTCACACTGTAAGTCACGTCGGCTCCTATGTCGGCAGGTGTATCGGAGTCGAGAGCAAAAGTGTCTTCGTCTCGATTCTGGCGATAAGAGGCGGCGCCATAGGGTTTGACCTCCAAGCCCACACCTTGAGATATGCCGTTCAAACCGGTGACCCGGCCGGCATGGATGGGACGGAAGAGCCCTTGATTGAGGAGGTATCCGCTCCAAAGCGTTTCTTCGTTTTTTCGGCGGATGGTTCGCTGGAAGTTGATTCCCCAGGTATCGGAGTTGGGATCGAAGTTCAACGTCCGAAAAGGAATGCGAATCTCGGCCGACCAACCGTAATCGCCTCTCGCTACCTGAGCTTCCCAAATCCCATCCCAGGACTTGTTCAAGAACTGGCTGGCGGCGACTCGTAAGAGTCCGTCTCCCATCAAACCGGCGGGATTGGTCTCGAAAAAGTAGCCGGTGCGGCCGTCCATGAAGGTGTCGAGAATCCACATGAAGCGGTCGTCACTGGCAAGCGGAGCGTCTCGCTGTTTCTGGTAAGCGAGAATACCTTCCGGATCACTGTCATGAGCCATGACGCCTAGATAGAGGTTTTCCTCGTCGTAAGCGATGTGGACTTCGGTTCGTTCGGTGGCGGGCCGACCTTCCAGCGGCTCTTGTTGAAGGAAGTCGGTTGCGGGAAGGATTCGACTCCAGAAGGACTCGTCGAGACGCCCGTCGAGGTGAACCTCCTCGGTCTCGTCGAGGCGCACCGCGGCAACGGTTCGCTTTTCCGGAGGCTCTTGCGGAACGGCCGATGCCCAGTCTGCCGAGTAAAGAGTGGCAACAACGGCGGTTAAAAGAACCGAGAGAGCTCGTGCTTTCAACAGGAACAACGACAAATCTACCTTGCGATTGACCGGGCCGGCTCTCCGGCGATAACCTCGTCTCGATTTCGAGGAAAGGACTCTCCAATCTTACAGGAGGACCCGTCATGATGTCTCCCTGGCCTGAAATGAAGCTTTCCAGTGTTCTGGTGGTCATGATGTTGTGCGTTGGTGTGGCCGGCTCGACGAGCGCGCAAAACAAGCCCCGCGCTCGTGATCTTGGGGTTCCTTTCGAGGGAAGGCCGGGCCCCCTCAACGCCATCACCGACGTTCAGGGAGTGGAAGTGGGGCACTCCACCATCATCTCGGGTGATGGCCCGCTCGAAGTGGGAAAGGGTCCCGTCCGTACCGGGGTCACCGTGGTTCTGCCGCA
>SDBS01005617.1_pt1 | contig 12194 bp, 9 predicted proteins | sample 2277091 | NCBI WGS metagenome assembly SDBS01 (sample SAMN10404972, study PRJNA504765) | marine sediment metagenome | isolation source: marine sediment core GS10_PC15, 163 cmbsf | place: Arctic Ocean: Southern Knipovich Ridge | collected 2010 | reverse complement strand
GCGCGGGAACGTGCCGACGCGGGTGGAAAAGTTGAAACTCGGCGAATATGATGCCATTATCCTCGCTGTGGCCGGCGTCCAGCGGCTGGGTCTGAACCTTGATGGCTTACGTCGCGTTGATTTGGCGGAAAGCGTTTTTGTTCCCGCGCCGGCACAGGGCGCGTTGGCGGTGGAAACCCGCACCGGTGACGATGAGGTCAATTCATTGGTGCAACAAATCGACGACCCCGATCTGCGCGCGACCATCGAGGCCGAGCGCCGGGTAATTCGCCTGATTGGCGGGGGATGCCAACTCCCGGTGGGCATCTGCGGGACTCATCGCGACCACGGATTTACTTTATCTGCCTTCCTTGGTTCCGATCATGGGGGTAAAAGGTCAACGCCGCGACGGGTTTCGGTGACCGCGAGGACCCCGGATGAAGCGGTGGACATCGTCGTCGAGACACTCATACGATCGACCGTGGCCATAACGTCATCTAAATTCCATGGCCGGCAATTTGTCATCACCCGCGCGTTGGATCAGGCGACCGCCTTGCGCCGTCCGGTTGACGCCGCCGGGGGGAAACTGGTGTGTTTTCCGACGCTGGATGTTATCGAGGCCGGCGATCCCGTATTACAGAAGAGAACATTATCCACTCTGGGTCGCTTTGATTGGATCTTGTTTTCCTCGAGTAACGGCGTACAGATGTTTTTCAAACTGTTAAAAAAAATGCGCTTCACCGATGATCTCGTCAATCACATCGCAGTGATGGGGCCGGGAACCTCGGCGGTGTTCCGGCAACTGGCCGGTCGGCCGGTGGATTTTGTCCCCATTGTTTCCACCGGCGAGGGTTTTGCCGAGGAATTCGCCAAACAGCATGGAAAAGCCGGCCCGCGGTTACTTTTTCCCACGACTGCCGAACGACGCGGGGCGCTGGAACGCCTGTTGGCCAAGGCCGGATTTGGCATTGAGACACTGATTATATATAATACCGTCCGGCCGGAGAAAGCGCCCGCTTGGGACGGACGGGCCGATGCCGTGATTTTCACCAGTCCTAAGGCCGCGCGCCATTTTCTGGAACTGGCAAAACTCCCGCCGCGGGCGGGGATAATTTCTATCGGACCGGCGACAACCGATTATCTGGCCGAACGGGGATTATTGCCTGTTTATGAAGCGGTTACTCACGATATGGATGGTGTCCTGGAGGTCTTGAATGTCCACTTTGGGTAGACGGCCGCGCCGCGGACGAGCGGGAACACTAGTCCGCGAGATGCTGGCCGAAACAAGATGGTCCGCCGATTCGTTGATTCAGCCGTATTTTGTTATCGACAAACCCGGCGTCAAACAGGAAATCCCCGGTATGCCCGGGATTTTCCGCGAAAGCCCCAGTGAGTTTTTGGATAGTCTAGATGCTGATGTCAAGCTGGGCATTCGCCGAATCATGCTATTCGGGGTTACCGCTCGCAAATCCGACACCGCCGATTCCGCGTACGCCTCGGACAATCCGGTCGTTACCGTGACCAGGGAGATTCGCGACAGGTATGGCGAAGATGTCCTCATCTTTGCCGATGTCTGCTTGTGCGCGTACACCGACCATGGCCATTGCGGGGTGGTCATTGACGGCAAAATCGACAATGATCAAACATTGCCGATCTTGTCGCGCGTGGCCGTCACGTTGGCCGATGCCGGTGTGCAATGGGTTGCGCCGTCGGATATGATGGACGGCCGAGTGGGGGCAATCCGGAGCGCATTGGATGACGCGGGACACACCGACGTCGGTATATTGGCGTATGTGGCGAAGTATGCCTCGGCATATTACGGCCCGTTTCGCGAGGCCGCCGAATCGGCCCCGCAGTTCGGTGACCGCCGTAGCTACCAAATGGATTTCCGCAACCGTCGCGAAGCGCACCTCGAGCTGGAACTCGATGAACTGGAGGACGCCGACTGGGTGATGGTTAAACCGGCCTTGCCCTATCTGGATATCATCGCCGATTTCCGCCGGCAGACATCGTTACCAGTGGCGGCCTATAATGTTTCTGGAGAATATGCCGCGGTCAAACTGCTGGTCAAAACGGGCCTGGCCGACGAACGATCACTGGTTTTGGAAAACCTGACCTCGATTTTTCGCGCGGGCGCGCAGATTGTCCTGACCTATCATCTGCGGGACATCCTGCAACACGGCTGGATGTAATCAGGTTGTATTTATTATGGCAGGCCGGACCGATCGGCGTCGGCTGGATGCTGGGTAGGAGGCGTCATGAGTTCGAGAAAACTGTTTTTGCACCAGATTTATCTTTATTTGGTGTGCCTGGTCTCAGCGGTCATTTTTTTGTTCGTTGTCGGCAATGGGTTATGGGGTGTGGTGGAGATGGCAATACCGAAATTGACGATCAGCGAGTATGACTACAAAATTGTTTCTTCATATGAGCATTTCAAGACCTCGCGGCCCAAAACGGATCGGGCTCATCCCGCTGCGGAGATTGAGGTTGTGGACGAAGACGAACTCCGACGAAGATATGAAGAAGAGCGACGGCTGATCCTTGATGCCGAACGGCGCGGCGGCTTGCGTGAGTTCGTGCGCATGTGGGTGTGGATGATAATTCTCGTGCCGATTTATCTTTTCCACTGGCGGACAGCCCGCAAGCTCAAGCCGGAATCCGAAGATCCTGATACCACGGACACTGCCCGAGCGCGGGAATAGATCACCGCGGTCCGCAAAATCGTCGGGGGTTCGTACCGTGGGGATATTTTGGCGCAGAAATTGGCGGCTCCGTGGTCGATCTCGTGTCGCGGTGATTCTGTACAAAACCATTAACGACGGTCTCTCGGGCCGTATCTTTGTCGTCTCCCGCCGCCGACGTTTTATCCGCCCACGACTGTGGGAATAATCCCATATATAATTGATTTTTTCGTTCGGTCCGGGCCTTACACCGGCCAGGTTCACCGGCAGTTGAGTCGGACCCGGCTAACTAAAGCTGTATTAATAAGATGATTCGGCGGGTGGTGGTATTTCGGGTCAAACCGGGCAGAGGAATTGCTTTTGATCATCACGACGGAACAACGGGACCGTCGAAAAGTGGAAATAATGGCAAAGGAGCTGGAAATGAACCGCACAAATACCAACCAAAGCGGCATCACACTGATGGAATTGATGATTGTCGTGATAACTATTGGCATTATGGCCGCGATGGCTGCGCCACGGTTCCTTGATTACATTCCCACGCTGAAAACGAAGGCGGCGGTTCGGGAGGTTGTCTCGCAAATGCGGTTGGCCAGGTCTGCGGCAATTGCCGAAAAAACGCCGATCGGGATCTACTTTCACTCCTACGAGGGGGGATACACGGTCTTTGCCGATACGGTCGACGTAGGTTCCCACCTGTATGACGAAACGGACCCGATAATCAGACAGAAGGAATTTCCCCCCGAGATTGAGTTGGGGTATTTGACATTTGACGATAATGTGGTAATCTTCGATGCGGATGGTTCGGCTTCGACGTCGGGGAGCATTATATTTCTTTCTCCCGCCGGAGAAGAATTGTATGAAATCTCAGTCCTTGCCGGGACGGGCAAAATAAAAATGCAGGAAGTCGACGCTCTGGAGGGATAACCTCAGTAGTCCGACGAAAGATTAACTGCCCCCTGCTTTTGAGCTGATCGGCCGCGCGGAGATATCTCCGCGCTTTTTTTTGCTAATTACCGCATTTGTGCGTATAGAAACATGAAGGAAATATAACCCTGGACCCGGCGGGGGTTTTAATAATGCCGCCCATGATAATATAAAAACGGCTGGCAAGTTGTGCGACAGTTGATTAACTTCGAGAAAAAGCGCCACCGGTCAATTGTATTTGGCTATTGGAATTATACGGATGCCGGACAATAACAGCAACCCTATCTCCCGTACCCCGGATAAAAAGGACCTTTGGCTGCGCGCGGAGAACGATTCTTCCGGCGAATTGATCGTAACCGACCATGCGCCCGGTGCCTGCGAAGCTCTTGATTTCAAAGGGGAGTTGCTTGTCGGTACGGAGTTGCGAGCGGTGCTCGGTAATGTTTTACCGCGCGGCGTACCGCGTCGGTTGCGTGAAATTGCCCGGGACAAAGGCACGGCGTTTTTCCCTCAATGCCGGACATTGACCCCCGCCGGAGAGCGGTGGTTCTCGCTGGAATGCCGCGCCGAGGCCTCGGGACGGATTTTTCTGACTTTGGGATGTGCCGGAGATTGCCACTCCTGGGATGACGAAGCCGGACCTGCTCTTGACCGGTTCCCTTTGTGTATGCAGGTTTTTGATCGAAGCGGGCGGTCCACCGCGGTGAATGCGGCCTTTGAGCGGCTGTCCGGACTGAGCGCCGACGATCTCGCCGAGTACAATATCCGCTACGACCCCGCTTATCGCCGCAAAGACCTGGCGGGCCTGATCGAGCGTCTCTTTGAGGGCGAACAGGTTCGTTTCGACATTTTTGCCGGTCATGCCGCTCGCGATCCGCTGCAGCCGTTTAGCCGCGCGAAGCGGCAACTTTATCCCTCGTGGGGAATCCCGATTATCGATAAATCCGGCGCAGTCACCGGGGCGGTCATGGCCTATGAAGACATGGGGGAGGGAAAAGGACCCGCCGATTATCTGGCCGACGAGCGAAAATTATCCGCAGAAATTATCGAAACGGCGGATGCTCTAATCGTTTGTTTGGACACCTCGGGGCGGATTACACTATTCAATCCCAAGTGTGAGGAAACCACGGGCTGGAAAAAGGAAGAGGTGCTGGGTGCCGTTATCTGGGAAACCCTGATTCCCGCTCGATTTGTCGACCGCATCCGCGATGTATTCCATAGTTTGATCGAAGGCGGAACAGGCCGTTCGCGCGCAGTCAATCCCTGGTTGACTAAAGACGGTCGCGAGCGGATGATCTCATGGCATAATACGTACATTTATGCACCTGACCGGGAATTAGTGCGAATTACCGCGGTGGGAATCGACATCACCGATCAGATACGGATTGAACAGAAATTGCGCGAATCCGAGGAAAATTACCGTTCGGTGACCGAAAGCGCGCTTAACGGCATCTTTATCTACCGCGACGACCTTTTTATTTACTGCAATGCGCGGCTGGAGGAAATCCTGGGCCTGCACCGCGAAAAGATCATTGGCCAGCCGGTCTGGAAGTTCGTTCATCCGGATGAACAGGCAATGATCAGGGATCGGGCCAAACGTCGGCAACGAGGAGAACCTGACCTCCCGACACATTATACGTTTCGGGTACTCAACAGCGCGGGGGAGACACGCTGGCTGGAAATGAATGTCAGCACCATGGATTATCAAGGACGGCCCGCAATCTTGGGCAACGTGGTTGACATTACCGAAAGAAAAGACGCCGAGGCCGAACGCGACGCGCTGCGGCGACGGCTATTGCAAACCCAGAAAATGGAGGCCATCGCGACCCTGATCGGCGGCATTGCCCATGATTTTAATAACCTGCTGACCGGAATCATGGCCGGTACCTCAGACGTTCTCTCGCAGACCGAGCCGGATGATCTCCGCTTTCGACCGTTGGGCGATATTCTCCAGACTTCGCGACGGGCCAAGGACCTTATTTCGCAATTATTGACCGCCGGCAGCAGCGGTCCCTCGGCCATGGCCCAACTGGACATCAACGATATTATCAAAGAATCCGTGCGGTTTGTCGGCCCGACACTGGCGAAGAATATCGAGTTGCGGTTGTCGCTGAACGAAAGACCGATGCTCATTATGGGTGACTACAACCAGCTCTGGCAGGCAATCAGCAATTTATGTCTCAATGCGCGGGACGCCATGCCGGACGGCGGGATACTTGAAATTAAAACCGAAACCGGAGTCAAAGATGGGACCGAGACCTTCGCAATCATTGTCAGCGACACCGGCAAAGGTATACCTCCGGAAATCAAAGACCGCATTTTTGAACCGTTTTTTACGACAAAGGACCGCGGCCTCGGCATCGGTCTGGGTTTGGCAGTGGTCTATGGCGCGGTGAAAAACCATGGTGGAACAATTGAGGTATCGGATCTGCCGGGCGGTGGAACAGCTTTTCGCATTAATTTCGAGAACGCTGCTGCTATGGGGAAACCCGAGGAGAAAGCCATCCCACGGCGGGACGACCGGGCAGTGACTCGGCGAATACTAATTGTTGACGACGAGAATGGCGTACGGCACGTTGTCGGGCGCATTTTAAGCCGGGAAGGTCATATCGTACAAACCGCTAAGAATTCCACCGAGACTATGGATATTATCGCCGATGCCGACGGCAAGCTGGATCTGGTCATTCTGGATTTGGAAATTCCCGGGAAAAGCGGCACAGAAATCTTTGCCGAAATAAAGCGGGACCAACCTGATTTGAAAATCCTGCTGTCCTCGGGCCAGGCGCCCGGCCCCGCTGCCAAGCGCTTGCTTGCCAGGGGGGCCGCCGGTTTTCTGCAAAAACCTTATGACCTTTGGGAATTACGGCGCGCCGTCAAGAGCGCGATCTCACAGGCCTGATCTACGCCGGCATCGTCTCCCAGGCGTTGGTCATATTAAGATGTAAATAGTTAAAGCGGGGGACCCTTGTCGGGTCCCCCGCTCGTCCGGAAACCACCTGTTGCAGAGAGGAGGAACAACAGTCGAAAACTCTATAGTTACACTTCAACTCCATTCGTTAACTGTTTGGAATAAATACAGATGCAAATTACCTACCAGTCGATTCATAAAAGTGAGAAAAGATTTAATCTGAACACTAATCAATGATGCCATAATAGAATACGCTGGATTCAGGCCGGCGGGTCACTGTCCCGGCGGTCTGATTTATATCCCGATGGATTTTGAATTGGGGGCAATTGCCCACAGACTATGGGATTTAGGTCAGTTACGCTCTTATCGCCGCCATGTATAACATGCTGTGTTACAATACGATAAACGCATCTATTTGAGTTGTAGATTGCACGGCCAAAATCGGGGCCGTTATTATTGCAGGCGGTCGGTTAGTTCTGATCGTTGGGGAGATCAGTCCTGCCCGCGGCGGGTTTGAATCCCCAATTGAGCTTATCCCGCAAAACCTGGTAGAAGGAGTTTTCGGCAAAACGTACCAGCCGCGCTCTAATGCTTGCGCGTTGGATGGTGATTGATTCTTCATGATGCATGGTGCAGGCGATCTGGCCGTCAATGGTCAAAGTCGGATCCCTTCGCTTGGAGGAAACCACAATCTTCAGCCGGTCGTCCTGGGAAAAGACCATGGGCCGTTGGGCCAGCGTGTGCGGGGCAATCGGCGCGACGATAATTGCGTCAATTGTCGGATTGATGATCGGCCCGCCCACGGCGAGGGCATACGCCGTGGATCCGGTTGGTGTGGCAACGATCAGGCCGTCGCCGGCATAGGATGAGATAAACTCGTCATTGACATACAAATCCAGGTGGATTACCCGAACCACGGAACCTTTGTCAATCACCACATCATTGAGTGCGGTCATGTGATCGGCGGCGCCTGCACCACGCACCCACGTTTCCAGCATCATCCGTTTCTCGATAAAATAATCGCCCTGTTTGATGTGATCGAGGGTGCGCTCAAGGTCCACCGGCGTAAGCTCGGTAAGGAAGCCCAGCGAACCGAGGTTGATCCCGAGCACCGGGATGGCGAGCGGTCCGGCCGATCGCACTGCGGAGAGCATCGTGCCGTCCCCGCCGAAAGCGATGACTAAATCTACCTTGCCTTCCAACCGCTGGGGCGAAATGGTCACCGGGCCGGAATTCGGATCATCGGAGAGCCCCTCGGAAAACACCACCGCCCAGTCGTTGGCCTTGGCCCAGCGATTCACGATATCGATTGCTGCCTGGGCGTCGGGCCGGCGGTGATTGGCGATAATTCCTATCCTTTGTTGAATGGGCATAATCTCCTGAATTGAAAGGGCGCTGGGTTACCGGTCCCGCGAAATAACATAATCGGCCAGCGCCACAAATAGCTCGTGCCGGTGAGGGACACCGGCAATTGCCTGTTTGGCTGATTCAATCAATTCCGCCGCCCGTTCCCGCGATCTATCCATCCCAACGGCGCCGGGATAGGTCGCTTTTTGTTGTTTCTGGTCGGACCCGGCAGGCTTGCCCAACTGTTCGGTTGAACCGACCTTATCCAATATATCATCTACTATTTGAAATGCCAACCCGATATCATGGCCGTATGAGCTCAGCATCTCAAGGCATTCCGCCGATGCTCCTCCGATATATCCGCCTACCCGCAAGCTTGCGGTAATCAGCGAGGCGGTCTTTCGCAAGTGGATGGATGTAACTTGTTTTTCATCGGCATCGGTACCCTCGGCCAACAAATCGTCCATCTGGCCCCCTAGGATCCCGGCGGTCCCGATGAAATGCGCTACTTCACGGACAACGGCTGGACAGCCGCTGTCCGCCAGAATTTCAAAAGCCAACGCATGCAGCGCATCGCCGGTCAAGACCGCGGTGGCTTCGTCGAATTTCTTGTGAACGGTGAGACGCCCACGACGATAGTCGTCATCGTCCATGCATGGCAGATCATCATGGATCAGGGAGTAGGTGTGGATCATCTCGATTGCCGCGGCCGCAAGCAGGGCCGTTTCGGGCCTTTTACCCGACGCCTCGCAAGCCAGAAGTACCAGCACCGGACGCAATCGCTTGCCGCCACCAAGGATGGCATAACGCATGGCATCGATTAGTCGTCCCTCGGAATCATCCGCGGTACGCAAACTCTGATCGATTACCGCATCAACATGCTTGCGGCACCATTTGAGGTAATCGGCCAGGTCGAGATCACCGGCCCCACTATTCATCAATGCTTTTGGCGGGGCTGGTAGTAAGATTGCCCCGACCATCCTTGGTCAACTGTTCGATCTTTGCTTCGGCCTCGTGCAGCCGTTCCGAGCAGAGTTTGGCCAATTTGACACCCTCTTCGAACAATTCCGAGGATTTCTCGAGAGCAACTTCATCTTGTTCCAGATGTCTTACAATTTCCTCGAGACGTTGAACCGCCTTGCCGAAATTTAACTTATTTCCTGAATCCATGTGCGTAACTGCCTTCTCTGTATGGAATTACCTCTTATCTCTCGTACGCAATTCGGGAATGTTGGTTCCGATTACCTCGGATGTAATGCTACCCCGTGCCAAAACAGTCTGCAATGTCGCCCCGGCCGTGATCTCGGCGGCTGAAGTCAGAAGCTGGTTGCCCGGATACGTGCGGGTGATGGAATATCCCCGTTTCAAGACAGCTTGCGGAGAAAGCGCATGGAGGCGGCTACTAAACAGGTTCACGTTCGCCCGCAAACGCTCAATAATCCGCCCCATCCCGGCATTCAGGCCTCGCTCTAATTCATCGACAAGTTGGGACTTCTGGAACACAATATCTTTAACCCGCTTCATCCCATACCGACCCATAAACCCGTCCACGATTTCCCGATTTCGGGCCACTTTCTGCGTCATTAGGGCAGTCATAGTCTTAACCGCCTGTCGCAAAGTCCGCTGTATTTCTGCGGCGTCCGGAACAACCGTCTCCGCCGCCGCCGTAGGCGTCGGCGCGCGGACATCGGCAACGAAATCGCCGATAGTGTAATCTATCTCATGTCCCACCGCCGACACAATCGGAATTTGCGAATGAAATATCGCCCGAGCAAGGATTTCTTCATTGAATGCCCAGAGATCTTCCAGTGATCCGCCACCCCGGCCGACGATCAGCACGTCGGCCTCGCCCCAGCGGTTGAAATCCTCAATGGCCTCGGCGATTTGTTCGGCCGCTCCGGGACCCTGGACCGCCACGGGACGCACGACAATACGGATCGGCGGCCACCGACGGCGCAAGGTCACGATAACATCGCGCACCGCCGCCCCGGTGGCAGAGGTAATTACGCCGATTGTTTCCGGCCAGGTCGGAAGCTCTTTTTTGTACGCGGTATCAAAAAGCCCCTCGGCAGCCAGTTTTTCCTTGAGCTTGCGGAAGGCGATTTCCAATTCGCCCACGCCCTGCGGAATCATCTGTGCCACACGCAGTTGATACGCGCCATGCCGCTCATAGACAGTAATATCCCCGAAAGCCCGGACTTTGGCCCCATCCTCCGGCTCAAATCCGAGGTACCCGGCCGTCCCCCGCCACATCACGCAACGCAGCGTGGCAGTGCTGTCTTTAAGGGAAAAATAAAGATGGCCGGAGGTGGGACGCTTAAAATTGGAGATTTCCCCCTCAACCCAGAGCCCGGAATAGTCATCCTCAAGCGTTGATTTGATTTCGCGGGTAAGCTCCGTGACGGAGAGCACCTTATCTTCGATCAATCCCATAATTCCCTCGCCCGAAATAGTACACCGCGATGATATCCAAATCAAATCATTTTGTCGGGCCGATTATACTTGACAAAAACCGATAACCACTGTATCGTAATACGTTATTACGCATCGAGTTTACGATGCGTAAGCGCCGCCTAATAGAATATTATGCAGGCACGCGGTGGGTTTAAGGCGGTGAGAAGGCGGGAGGATCGTCAATGGCCCTGGGGAGGAAAACCACTCTTCTTTTTCTTGTCTCAGTATTTTTAATCGGCTGTGGCGGAAAACCATCCAGCCCCGATGGCGGCCGGCGCGAGATTGTTCTTTTTGACCGCGAGCCGGACTGGTCAAGTGATGGGGGCAAAATAGTTTATCTCTCCAAGGGTGAGCCGGACAATTACGTTTTTAGCGGGTTGTACGTCGTGAGGGTGGAAACGCGGAAGCGGCGGCGGATAATTGGTAATGATACCGACCTGCACGGCCCACGATGGAACCCCTCCGGCAATTGGGTGGTCTTCTCTCGCTACGGCAAAATCTATAAAACCTGGCACCGGGGCGGGGAGCCCGTACAGTTGACCTTTGGGCCGGGTGATTTGCATCCCAGTTGGTCTCCCGATGGGCATAACATCGTATTCGGCCGAACCGAGGGACCCGATGCGGGCATCTACCGCATCACCAGCGAGGGAAACTCGCCTACTTTTCTGCTGGCCGGCGCCCATTCTCCCGACTGGTTTCCCGACGGGCGTCATCTGGCGGTCCTGGCCGCGGATGACCTCGGCCAAACACAAATCGCCCGATTCTCATTGGAAAACTCAGCACTTGAGTTTTTAACCACTGGTCCGGCGAACGGTAGGGAGCATCTCCGGGTATCTCCCGACGGTACGCGAGTCATGTACGCCAAACGCGCCGGTGAGAATGCACCGCGCCTGTTCATCATCAATGTAGATTCCAAAAAGGTGGAGGAACTTCCCGGAAACGGGGGCTTCACCGGTACCTGGTCGCCCGATGGCAACGCTATCGCTTACGACGACCCCTTCGACGGCGCGATATATATCCGTGACCTGCTGGACAATACCGAAATCCAGATCTCGCCCGGCATAAAATCCCAGGACCCTGTCTGGGATACACTGCATGCCGAGCATAATCCGATTACTGAGCCATAATCCACTACAAGCAGATTGTTACCTTACAATTCAATTCGGGTTGCTCCCGCCTTTCAAGAGTTAACCCCGGTAGCCATTGGGCTGATAAAGCCACCTTGCCATCTCCGACCGGCGATATATATTGGCTCTTTCCCCGCCGTATCAGGCGTGGGTCGGGATAATTTGAAACCTCCGTGGTTTCGATATCGCGCTGGAGAAAGGAAAAAGCGGTGCGTGAACAAGCCGTAACCCCCGAGTTGGTCGCCGAACACGGGCTGAATGAGGAAGAGCACCGGCGAATCAAGGAAATCCTCGGCCGGGAGATGACGTTCACCGAGTTGGGCATCTTCTCGGTGATGTGGTCCGAGCATTGTTCGTACAAGAACTCCATTCTGCTTTTAAAGACCCTGCCGCGCACCGGACCGAACCTGCTGGTCGAGGCGGGGGAGGAGAACGCCGGGATTGTGGATATCGGCGATGGTCGCGCGGTAGTATTCAAAATCGAATCGCATAACCACCCCTCGGCGGTTGAGCCCTATCAGGGCGCCGCCACCGGTGTCGGCGGGATCCTCCGTGATGTTTTCACCATGGGAGCGCGACCGATTGCCTGCCTGAATTCCCTGCGCTTCGGCAACCCGGAAGACCCGAAGGTCCGCTATCTTTTGGATGGTGTCGTGCGCGGTATCGGCGACTACGGCAACTCCTTCGGCGTACCCACTATCGGCGGCGAGATTTATTTCGAGGATGCCTACACGACCAATTGCCTGGTCAATCCGATGGCGGTGGGAATTG
>SDBS01005615.1_pt1 | contig 12199 bp, 12 predicted proteins | sample 2277091 | NCBI WGS metagenome assembly SDBS01 (sample SAMN10404972, study PRJNA504765) | marine sediment metagenome | isolation source: marine sediment core GS10_PC15, 163 cmbsf | place: Arctic Ocean: Southern Knipovich Ridge | collected 2010 | reverse complement strand
TTTTCATCCTTTATTTTTCCAAAATAGTTAAAATCTTATGTCTTTTTAAAGTATGCTATTTTTTATCAGCGATGTCACTTATCAAAGCTCCCCCTATTGGACGCCTTTAGAACTTTTAATTGGATGAAAATTGAGAAGGAATTAAGTTTTGTTGCATAAAAAAAGCTCAGAAAAAAACTGAGCTATTCACAATATCATTGGTGAAAAACAATAATCTGAATACGGGACTTTTATGCATCCTCTGACTCTTTTTCCTTTTCACTACTAATTGCTTGAGATAATTTCTCTAAGCATTCTTCGTGAAGATCAGATAATTGTGCCGAGTGGTTGTCAGAAATAATAATTGGTTTCCCACAATGACTGCAAACACTGACCTGCATAACAAAGCCTCCTAAAAAAGTTAAAGTACTAACCCCATTAACCTAATCTTTACTATAAAACCCGTCAACAAAAAAACATCTCAGAATAAAATGGTTTTACTAGCTCCCCCTATCGGACATGTTCAGAACCCTTGATTGGGTGAAAATTGAGAAAAACCTGGTAAATCTAGGTTATTTGAACCCTTCTTTTGTATAATCAAAAATACGATGCATCAACCCACGAAACTTTAAAGGACTACTTCCCTATATCGAATACTGTAACTCCGTAACCATCTCTTTATTTCTTCCAGCTGGTACATGATAAATTTCTACAAAAGGATACTTGATTGCAATTCTGTTTTTCTCAGCAATTTTCTCCATATACAAAGAAGCTTCACTGATTAATTCATAACCGCCCCTAAAAGTAACGCTAATAACATTTTCTACAGACAACACCTTAAACTGAAATTTGCTACTACCCTCTACTAAATCTGCTACCTGGTAACAAGCGTCCTAGTTTACCTTATCAGCTCCCACCTCATTTCTATTTAAATAAAATATCCCTACTGTTGGCTCAATAGCATTAATATTTTTACTATTTAAAAATTCTTTTACCTCAAATAACTTTTCATCAAAATATTTCTCTGGTGTACCCGTAAAATTAGTAAAAGCAACGTTCATCGCTGGTCGAGTTTTTAAAACAATACCAGTTACAAAGCTAGGTTTTTTTATTCCTGTTAATTTGAGTATTTCCATTCTACTCACCTATAGATTCCTTAATTTCCCGAAAATGCTCTAGATAGTGACTGTCATTGCCCTCATCCAACACCCATTCAAAACCCTTTGCTTTTCTTATTTTGCCTATCCCAATTTTGTTAATCTCATTATTAAAAACTTTTTGCCATTTTTGCCACTCTCTCAATAACTCGTCAGCTGACAGCTCTCTAAATTCATACATGTTTTTCTGATTAAATTCATTATAATCATCGGTTTTCATAAACCACGGCATAATTTTCTTGTCCCAAACCTTCGGTAATGTTTTGGCACACTCTCGCTCCCAACCCACCAAATGAGCAATTACATTTTTAACGGTTTTCGTATCATCTATTTTTACCTGCCATCTTTCTTCGTTTAATTCCTGTAGATAATCAATGAATTCATTTGCATCCATAAATTAAATATACCACTACCCATCAAATCTATAAAAATACTACAACATGAATTGTCTGTTTTGTCTGCTCCCCCTATCGGATTCGAACCAACACCAACAAAACTTAATATAAAAACCACCACCTCAAACCTACAAACCCATACCCCTCTATAAAAAGTTGACTTTCATCCCTACTAGAGGTATATTACTATGTTCTTCTTTTCCCAACTGTAGACATTGTTTTGTGGGGTTTGCGTCTAGACTGGAAGTAGGTGGTACCTCAAATACGACCTCTCTCCTCGGCACTTACCTTCTTCTTGTCTACAGTTGGCAGAAGGAGAATTTGTCTGTTATAGACAGTATAATAAACATATACACAAGGTCTATGCGTCACTTATCAACAGCCCTACTTATCACCTTTATACTATTACTCCCTATCTTTATCTGGGCTGAACGAACGAATGCCGAAGTTTGGCAAAACCGCCTAGCTATTCCGTCTTTTGAAAACGAACCCAACCGCCACACGCCCGTTCACTTTGCCGGCACATTCCTCCCACCCACCATCAATCACGACCTAACCCTCACTTCCACTGACAACCCCATACTACTCACAACTACTACACGCATTGCCCCCAACGCAACCCTCACCTTAAAACCAGGCACCACCATATACGCTCACGAGTTTGCCTCCCTTATTATCGCCGGACAACTCATTGCCCAAGGCAGCGCCAAGCAACCAATTCAATTTATCTCCAACGAAACTCACCCACTCAACCAGACATGGGGAGGTATTACTGTTACCGAAAATGGACAAACCAATATTACCCAGGCCCTTTTCCGCCACGCCTCCCCCGCTCTCACCTGCCTGCCAGACAGTAGCGCCAACCTGTCTAACGTCCACATAAAAGACACTTCACTTGGCGTCTTCACCATGAGCCCTACCTGCCGCATCAGCCATAGCCGAATCAACAGCACACGCAATGGCATCGTAGCCGTAGGCGTCGAACCATCTGTCATAGATACTAAGATTTTTGCCGCTGATAATAATATTACAAAAAACGACTAATCCATGTCCGGACACTCTAAGTGGTCTCAAATTAAACACAAGAAAGAAGTAACTGACGCTAAGAGAGGTCAACAATTTACTCAGCTAGCTAACCAAATAAAAATTGCTTCTCGTGCCGGCAAGGACCCATCAACCAATCGTGCCCTAGCCGACGCTATTACTCACGCCAAAAAAGCCAACATGCCTCAAGCCAATATTGATCGCTTACTCTCAAGTGAGAACGAAAAATCCTTCAAAGAAATTACCTATGAAGCCTTCGGACCAGGCGGTGCTTCACTATTAATTATTACCGAAACCGATAATCACCGTCGCACTGTGGCTGAATTACGAACCATTCTCACTAATCACAACGGCACGCTTGGCAACCCTGGCAGCACTCTTTGGAAATTTACTCCCCAACTTAAAATCACCACCAATTCAATTCCGAAAAACCACGAACAATTAGAACTTGAACTAATTGAACTTGGCGTTACTGATATTATAGAAAACAAAAAGCACCTCAATATTACCGCTGCCCCTAAAATGCATGATGCTATCTTGTCCACGCTAGAACAGCACAATCTAACTGTCCGCAACAGCAATCAAACACACCAAGCCGCACAGCCGCAAACCATTTCCGTTAAAGCACAAGAAAAATTGAACAGCTTGCTCGACGAGCTAAAAAACCACCCCAACGTCACTAATGTCTACGCCGACACCATAGATTAAAAAGTAATTAGCCGCTCACACAAACACAGTTCGAGTCAGTCTCAAAAAAAGCTATAATAACATAGCTATGATAATTCTTGGACTAGACCCCGGCATCGCTCGCACCGGCTTTGGTGTTATCAACACCACTAAGCCTTATCCCTTTATCTGTTGCGGCTGCCTAACAACTCCCTCTCACCAACGCACCGCCGACCGCCTCCTTACACTTGGACAGAACCTGAATGATTTAATAAACAAACACAAACCAGATAAAGCAATTGTAGAAAAAATATTTTTTGGTGCCAATTCTAAAACTGCCATTCTCACAGCCCAAGCCAGAGGTGTTCTTCTTTACATATTAAGACAGCATCACATCACCACTCAGTCTTTAACGCCCCTTCAAATAAAATCACAACTGACAGGCTATGGACGAGCCGATAAAAAACAAATGCAAACAATGGTTATGCGCCAACTAAACCTCAATACTGTTCCTAGCCCCGACGACGCCGCAGACGCCCTTGCCGCCGCCCTCTGCTTAATAAACACTAAACAGGGCTTGCCAAAAACAGTAACTCGTGCCAGCCTAACACATCCTTAATAGTCTTCTTTACTTTCTAACACCTTACAACCATGACACAAAAAACAACCTATCTATCCTTTATAGTCATTCTATTCGGCCTCCTTTTTGCTGCTCCCAGTTTCGGACAACAAACTGATAGTTCAAACAATGAAAACTCAACGGAAACCATAGATATTACAATTGATGCCGGGTCTCCTCGCCACACCGTTATTGATCAACCTGTTTCATTTGAAATAAATATACCCCCTCTGCCGGACGACACTGTTGTTGAAGAAATTCTATGGGACTTTGGCGACGGCACTAAGACCACCGGCAACGCCGTTAAAAACACTTATTCCAAACCCGGCACTTTTCTAACCACCGTAAGTCTCACCACCAACCAAGGCACATTTTCAGACACCACTGAAGTTAATGTTTACGAGTACTCAATCATACTCGCTACCGACAATAGCGCTTCAAAAGAACAAGTCGAAATACTCCGTCAACAAGCTGCAAAAAAAGAAATTTTACTCGTTACCATACAAGCTCGAGGCAATGGGCCGGAAGTCTTAATTGAAGAAGAACTAACTAAACACCTGCTCGATATACGCACCCGCATAGATAACGCTCATTCAATTATTATGTGGACATCAGGTGGAGTAGGAGCCAATGTGCTAACAAAATTTTCACAACACACCAGACTTTCTGAAAGCTTTCCTCAAAACCAACTCAGCCTAGGCAACAAAGGCATTATCCTGTTATCTGAAACCCCCTTCACATTACTGAAACCCTCTGCCCAATCAGCTTTTGACCAACTTCGCCCTAACTACATCCTTCTAGCTCGACCTCAAATTTTAGATCTCCTCCTAACTTCTACCTCAACCGAAGAAGCTAAAAATATTATTTTAACTTCTCCTCTTAACTACCGCCTTTTAGGAACATTTAGCGCACGTACTGTCTCTGACTTTAAGATAACCAACTTTATGTCTTTTGGTATTAATTTTCTAGTTAATCGCGGCGTTCCAATAAATAGCATTATCCTCATCCTTATGCTGCCCGTTATCGCAACGATTCTCTCTTTTGCCCGCCAAGTTATCGGCATTAAAACATTTGGCCTTGTTACTCCTGCCATGACTACTATCTCATTTCTTGTCATGGGATTACGCTATGGACTTATTGTTTTTGCCTCTGTTCTACTGGCAGGAACACTCACCAGGCTTGTTTTGCGAAAACTACGCCTCCTTTATCTCCCTCGCATGGCTCTTGTTTTAACCAGCGTCAGCTTAGCCTTGCTGGTGTTACTCGGTCTTGGTGTAGCCAATGACCGCAGCTCTATTTTATCCTTTTCAATTTTTCCCGCCCTAATCCTTACCATTCTAGCCGAAGAATTTATAGCCGCTCAATTCAAAACAAACCTTCGCTCTGCCCTTACAATTACGGCTTGGACACTGGCCCTTGCCACTCTCAGTTACTTTATCGTCAGCTCAGAAATATTTAGAACTCTTATCTTGTCATATCCTGAAATTATACTGCTAGCCATCCCTATTAATATCGGACTAGGACGATGGACAGGCCTAAGACTGTCTGAATACTTCCGTTTCCGTAAACTATTGCGCTATGTCAAAAACACTCCACCGACAAGCTAATCAAGTACTTGGCTTTAACGCTCGCGCACTCTTCTATACCGGGCTTGATGACACAAAAAAAGCCCGTAAAACTGCGCACAATAAACTAGCCACTAAAAGGCTTCTTCAACGCGCCGGCATTTCCACGCCACGCCTGCACACAGTTATCAGCTCACGCCAAGAACTGAAAAATTTTCGCTGGACTAAACTACCTCCTTCCTTTGTAGTCAAGCCCAACACGTCTTATGGTGGCAGCGGCATTATCGTAATTTTCGGACGCAACAAAAAAGGAAACTGGGTGCAGGCAGACAAAACAGAAACTTTTATCCCTCAGCTTAAAGACCACGTCCTCGACATTCTCGATGGAAACTTTTCACCCTCCAACATTCCCGACATCGCCCTCTTCGAACAACGCGTTAAAATACACCCCGACCTCAAACCATATAGCGTACGCGGCGTGCCTGATATTCGTATTATTGTTTACAACCTAGTCCCTGTTATGGCCATGCTGCGCTTATCCACCATAGAATCTCGCGGTCGCGCCAATCTTCACGCTGGAGGAATCGGCATTGGCATAGATCTTGCTCGCGGCTTCACAACCACCGCCATCTACCGGGGCTTTCCCATCGACACTTTACCCGGCAAACGCCTTCATTTATCAGGTATACGCATGCCCTATTGGGATAAAACCTTACTTACTGCATCTCAAGCAACTAAGGCGGCAAACCTTCCTTTTGCTGGTGTAGATATTGCTATTGACCGTGACGACGGCCCTGTCGTTCTGGAGATTAATGCCTATCCAGGCCTCGGCATTCAGCTCGCAAACATGGCGCCCTTACGCTCGCGCCTTAAACGCGTAGAGGACCTGGCAGTCTCAACTCCCCAAAGAGGTATTCGCATCAGTAAAAACCTCTTTGGCAGCGACATCGAACAAGAGATAGAAGAACTTTCTGGACATATTGTCCTCGGCATAACCGAACCGGTCCAAATCATAGACAACAACGGTAACAACCACTCTATTGTTGCAAAAATAGACACTGGAGCATGGCGCACCACCATAGACGAATCCCTTGCTAAAAAGCTCGACCTTCACACTAACATCTTAGACAAAAAAAAGGTTCGAAGCGCCCTTGGACAAGAGTCAAGACCTGTCGTTGAACTCAGCATGACAGTTCGCGATCACACCATTAGAGCACAAGCCTATCTCGCTGATCGATCTAATTTAAAATATGACATGATTATCGGTCGACGAGATCTAAAAGGCTTTCTTGTTGATCCGTATAAAAACACTCGACGCCCCCTCGCTGGACCAAAACGTGCGGCACCATAAAAGGCTTATTGTTCTAATTAACAAGCCAACCTTCCAATTACGCGCTAGTATTATTGCAGATCATATTAAGATAATAATTTGACTAACTTTTTTTATGGCAACCCGCTACACACTATCAAAACGCAAAACCCGCCGCCCACGTAGCTCTAACAGTCTTGCCCTATTTATTAAACGCCGAGCCCTCCCTGTCATTCTTTTCATAGCGGGTGCCTCTTTTTTATCTGCTGCCACCCTTGTTTTATGGTGGAGCAAAGACCTGCCTGACCCCCAAAAACTTAGCTCCCGAGAAGTAGTTGAATCAACTCGTATATTTGACCGCACAGGCACACATCTGCTTTATGAGATTGGCGAAATACGACGGACCACCGTACCCCTTGATCGAATTTCCCCCTACATAATAAAAGCCACTATCACTGCAGAAGATGACCAGTTTTACAAACATCATGGCATTGACCTGCAGGGCATTGCTCGCGGTGTCATCTTAAAACCCTTAAGTGGACGCCGAGCACAAGGAGGCTCCACTATTACTCAACAGCTAATTAAAAACTCTATTTTAACGCCAGAGCGCACAGTACGGCGCAAAATAAAAGAGGCTGTTCTAGCCATAGAACTAGAACAACGCTTCAGTAAAGATGAAATTCTTGAGATGTATCTCAATGAAATCCCCTACGGCAGCCAGTCTTACGGCGTACAAGCAGCCGCACAGGCTCTCTATGGCAAATCTGCCATGGACCTCTCGCTGGCAGAGGCCTCCATCCTAGCCTCTCTACCTAAAGCACCAACATATTACTCTCCTTATGGATCACATTTTGAAGACTTAAAAAAACGCCAAGAGCACATTCTTGATCGCATGGTCTCCCTTGACATGATATCTGAAGACGAAGCCGCTCAAGCCAAACAAGAAGAACTTCATTTCCAACCCCGCACTGAATCTATATTAGCTCCTCACTTTGTCTTCTATGTAAAAGAACAGCTGGACAAAGAATTCGGTGAGCGTGTAGTTGAACAAGGAGGGCTCAATGTAATAACTACTCTAGACTTAAGACTGCAAACATTGGCTGAAGAAGCTCTTACTGACCGCCAAGACACCTTAAAAAGTCTTGGCGCCTCCAACGCTGCCTTAGTAGCCATTGATCCAAAAACCGGAGACATTCTATCCATGACCGGCTCTATCGACTATTTTAATGAAGACATCGACGGAAATGTTAATGTATCAATTCGACATCGCTCACCCGGCTCATCTATTAAACCCTTTATATACGCCGCCGCCTGGCAAAAAGGCTATACGCCCAACACTATTCTCGTCGACGCTGAAACAGATTTTGGACAAGGCTACGAACCAAAAAACTACGACCTAAAACAATCCGGCCCAGTTACTATGCGTACTGCACTCGCCAACTCAATGAACATACCCGCCGTCAAAACCCTTTATTTAGCCGGCATAAAAGAGGCTACCAGTCTTGCCCAGCGCATGGGAATGACTTCGCTTAACGACCCAGATCGCTATGGGCTCTCACTCGTCTTAGGCGGCGGAGAAGTGCGCCTACTCGACGAGGTGTCTGCTTATGGTGTCTTTTCCAACGACGGTCTGCGCCAGCCTCAACGCGCCATCCTTAGAGTTGACAACTCTTCAGAAAATCTTTTCGACGCCAGTGAACAGGATCGTCCCGGTGAACAAATTATTGATCAACAAATAGCTCGACTTGTTACTAGTGTTCTTTCTGACAATCCAGCTCGCGCAGCCGCTTTTGGAATAAATAGCCCTCTACAGTTAGGCAGTCGCCCAGTTGCAGCAAAAACCGGCACCACTCAAGATTTTCGCGACGGCTGGACCTTGGGCTACACACCATCTCTTGCCGCTGGAGTGTGGGTTGGTAATAACGACAACTCGCCTATGGGAAAAAACTCACCAGGCACAACTACTGCCGCCCCCATTTGGAACGCCTTTATGCGACAAGCATTAGCCAGCACTCCAATCGAACAATTTGTTAAGCCTGAACCGCTCCCACCAACCTCACACTCAGTTCTCCGCAATGAACTACCTGAAATAAAAGTTAAATGGGAGTCTGAAACAAACATCTCCTACACTATTGAATGCCCTATAGCTATTGGTAAACCAACAACCTTTAAAGAATTACACAACCTACTCTTCTATATTAGACGGGACAATCCACATGGACGACCCCCAGCCCAAGCTGAAGCTGACCCTCAATTTAAACGGTGGGAGGACGCTGTTGCTGTATGGCGAGATAAACACAACGAAGAAAAAAAAGGTGACCCGCAAGAGCCACAGTATGTTGCCTCCTTACCTATCCCCACATGCGATGCCGCAAACGCTAAAGACCTGCCCAAGATTAAAATCATTGAACCAGAAACCTCCACACTAAGAGATTCTCCCACCAAAGTTACTGTTGAAATAGATTCACCTCAATCCCTCAAAGAAATACGTTTTATTTTTGACGGCAAAGAGATAGCAACACGCAGCCCCGACCAACCACTAACTGCTTCCCTTACTTTTGACAACACCTTCTCCGGACGAAAAACCTTACTCGTTCTCGCCATCACTGAAAACAACCTTATAGGTCGAGCTCATCGCACCTTTATTATAAATCCAGATGACAACCTACCTTCTATCACACTTCACACACCAAAAAACGGCAGAGTATTTTCAGCCGACAACTTTCCCCTCACCATAAAAACCACCGCTCAAGACGCTAGCGGTATTGAACTAGTAGATATCTTATACCAACAAAAAGAAAAACAAGGCACTTCACGTATTGGCCGAACCTCTACCACTTCCCCCATCGCCCCCGACCGATACGAAGCAATTTGGCAGAACTCACCTGGCCCTGGAGAATACACTATCTATGCAGTAGCCTACGACAAAACAGGCAACACAAAAGAATCAGCCAAGCACTCTATAACTATCAAATAAATAAACCCTACCCCACCCTCACCTTAAGACGCTTCAACCTATACTTAGTCTCTTCGCTTAGCTTCTTTTTTAAACCAATCTTTAACAAATACACTTCTTGCTGCAAAATCACTTCCCCTACTCGAACTGACACCTCTCCCCCTTCTACTCGCTCACAATACAAATTATACGTATCAAGCTCGCTTCGCAGATAGCGCTCCACCAAACACTTAACATCAACTTCATCTAAAACAATCTTCCGATTTTCAAATAATGCCCCAACCGAACGAAACATAACTTACTATAATTTAAAAAATACTTCTTAAGCCTAGTCACTAATCTCATCCACCTCACTTATTTCAAGTTCTTTTTTTTAAACACCACCTTCTCTTTACTTGACTGCTTCAACGATACAACAGATCTTAAATCCAGCAAATACACATCGTCTCGCGCACGCAGTGTACGCGGCACAGACGTACAAGTCAGTAGTGTTTGTGTTTTAGGCAGATTGTCCAACAAAGCTTCTCTGCGCCGTCCATCCAACTCACTTAACACATCATCCAACAATAATAATGGTTCCTCTCCTGTAATCTGCCCCATATAACTATGTGCCACCACCTTAAGAGCAATAACCAAACTTCGTGCTTGCCCTCTAGATAATACCGTCTGAGCCTCCCTGCCCTCTGTTGTAATAACCATATCGTCCCTATGAGGACCATGCATCGTATATCCTAATTTTCCCTCATATGAAAAAGCCTTTTCCAACTCTTTCATAAATCCAACTACATCAGAAGAGCCATGCGCCATCACCACTTCAAACAAGCGATTCTCACCGCTTAAACGACCATACATATCACTAAGCCTAGAATTAATAAAAGAAACAAAATTATCCCTGTGTTGCCACACCGTTTCCGCTTGTTCAACTAATATTTCCGTCCACCCCTGAATACTACTAAAGCTTTTAGCTTTTTTTAATGCGGCATTTCGTTGTCGCAACGCTCGATGATACTGAACTAAAGCAGCCACATATCGAGGATGACAAACCAATACATGATTTAAAAAGTTGCGTCTATGAGCCGGCCCACGGCTTAGTAAAAAGGTATCCTCCGGCAAAAAAAGCACGAATGGATAATGTGAATAAAAAGAAACAACTGAAGCAGGCTCTCCGTCTTCTTCAATGCGCATTTTTCGTGACGGACGATAATAGCGCACAGCTACACTACTTTTTTCTCCTGCTCGCTCAATCTCTCCTTGAATAATAAAATTATCTTTCCCCCAACCAACACATTCATCTATTCGAGCCCTAAAAGACTTACCTCTCAACAAAACTGCCACACTCTCTAAGAAGTTTGTTTTTCCAGTCGCATTTGGCGCAGCCGCCACTAATAAACCCCCGCTAGGCAGCTCAATTTCACCGCCTGATTTCAAATTGCGAAAATTAGTTAATGATAACCATTTAATATCCATAAACTCCCCCTTTAATATACTTTTAGGCTTGAATAGGCATTATCAAATATTTATACTGCATATCACTCTCATGCGGACTAAACATTATTGGATCATTCTCTCCGCCAAACCCTAACTCACACCTATCCCCTCCACCTCGCTGTGCCCCATCAATCAAATAATTAATATTAAACAAAGCTTTCACGTCTTCACCTTTTCCTTTAAAAGGCACAATCACCTCTCCTTGTCCGCTCTCCCCACCCTCTATTTTAAGCTCCACTATCTCTTTGGTTGGTTGTACTGATAACAATACCCTTCTCGAATCCTTCGTTAAAAACACATTCAAAACTTTTAGCGCTCTTAATAACCTGTCCTTCTTCACTACCCCTTGCGTAACAAAAGAACTTGGAATTATTTGATTATAATCAGGGTACTTACTGTCAATTAATCTTGATGATAAATAAATACCATCTCCATTAAAAACTATATAATTTTCTTGTGTTATTAAATCCAACTGCTCACAACTACTAAACAAACGAATTATTTCTTGTGCTGCTGACACGGGAAGTAAAAAGGAAAATTCTGCCTCTGTGTCATTAAGTGGAGCCCCCTTGGCTCTCATTCTGGACACCAGGTCTTGCCATTGAGCCCCAGTGTATTGGGCGTTGAGCGGCCTATCCAGTCCATGGCATTGCTGACATTTGGACTCAAAGGTCCGCTTGGCGTTCGCCGCTCGGTCCGCCGAATCCTCTGGTGCATCGGAGCTTATCTTCCCGGATGCCAATTTACCGTGCAGGTAAATGAAATTATTGTCATGAGGCACCCCGGGACCATGACAGTTCTCGCAAAAAGACTTCTGGTGACACAAGACACAACTATCCAGGTCCGCAAGGGCATGGTTCTTCTCGAGGTCAGAGCTATGGGCGACCCCTAGTGCCGTCTCTGGGTCGCTTGGTATAACCCCTTCAACCTCAGTCTTGTGGCACGAGGCGCAGTCATTCGAGGCGCTGGACTCGCAGTCACACTTTACCCACAAATTTTTCGTCATCTGTCCACCGCGCCC
>SDBS01005614.1_pt1 | contig 12202 bp, 9 predicted proteins | sample 2277091 | NCBI WGS metagenome assembly SDBS01 (sample SAMN10404972, study PRJNA504765) | marine sediment metagenome | isolation source: marine sediment core GS10_PC15, 163 cmbsf | place: Arctic Ocean: Southern Knipovich Ridge | collected 2010 | reverse complement strand
GGTAGAACCGCAAAAAACCCTGAAGTTATTCAAGCGGAAATCGAGGAATTACTAAAAACAATTGAAGGATAAACTAAAAATTTTGTTTTTCTAACTTATTTTTTTATTAGAATATAGTAGATTTAAGATTAAATTTTTTAATTCAAATGTAATTTATCAAAATATTGTTTATCAGCTCTAAGAAGCTTTTGCTCTTCTGCAATAATTTTTTTTACACTTTACATCTCTTTAAAGTCTAAATTATAATATATTTGGGCCGTTTTCTCCTTTAATTGATTCTGATAGTACACCCATATATCCATATCCCAATTTTGTTATTATTTGCGGTGTTTTCCGTAATATCGTGTTACTAAAGCTTCTATATCCTATCAGTATCCCAACAATACTGGTACTTACTTTATTTTTAATTAATTTTCCATTTCTAACATAATTCAATTTGATTCCCGCATTAAATGACTCAAGGCTCGAATTATATAAAGTGTATTTTTCAATTTCGAAGTATAAATTGGGATAATTTTGTTGGGTGAAGATTAGGTTAAAAATATATGAAAAAAAAGGAAATAAAAAAAAATTAGTTAAGTTTGTTTTTTCTAAAAACTATTCTTTTTTGTTATACATATTATCAGAGTGTATATGTGAATTGGTATCATTATTAGGGGCATAACAACTTGCAGTACTATCGAGACTTTATAATTCAACGAATAAAGGTCAAAATAATTAATTATATTATAAAAATTACTAGGCAAAGTCGAGATACTCACTAGGAGAAAGATTAAGGATAGTGCTAAAAGAACTGGCAGGGATGTACGAGTTAATCTGAAAAATAACCATCTTGCACTGGGATCTTCATTGTTTCTAGAATTGTTCGCTGCTATTATACCCATTACCAAAAAATACAAAGAAAAACCAAAAATAATAGATAGGATGAAGAATTCTAATCCATTTCTTGCCATTGCGAGCAAAAGATCTATTGAGAATGAATTTCCAATTAAATTATATATGTCTAACCATTCTCTGAATAAAACTGGGATATAAAGAGCAATGGAGATTAGTGCAACATAAAAAAGAATAGCAGCAGCAGTGTTATTTAACCCAAAACCAAATATATTTGTTTTAATTTCATCATCGTTATTCATATTAACACCGTTAAATGTCGAAATTCTAAAAAGATTAACATTTCATCCTTTTTTAAATTAATCATATTTTTGAAGTATCCTATAGCTCTATTTCGACTTACATTTTGATTGTATATTTAAATTTAAAAATAAAAAGAGCAAATTGGGAGTTCACACAAAAATATAAATAATAAAATATCATAAAATTATTTGAATTACCAAACATGGTGATTTTTTGCCAAGATATGAAAATAAAATAAAAATTGAATCCTCTCCCGAAAAAATCTATAATATTGTAGTAGATGATCTTAATAGACCAAAATGGAATCCAGCGGTGAGTGGTGTAATTGAGCTTGAAGATGATAAAACCCAATTGAGCACTGATCTTGGAGGTTTTACAATTATTAATAGTGAGACTGAAGAAAATGAAAGTGTAACATGGCATGTAGAGGAAAGTGATACGAGTGCATATGGGTATATTTTAAATCCTAAACCTAAGGTAACAGAAGTTTTTATTTGGTTCGAATTTGATGATAAAAAACTCTTAAAATTATTTAAAAAAATGGTAGATCTAAGTTTAATGGGATTAAAAAATTATATTGATTTTATCGAGAAAGGAGGGAACACTAAGTTATATAATAAATGGGATCTTTTGGTTACTCCCTAATTCTCTCATTTTTTTTTATTTTTAGATGATTATGTTTAAGAACTCTTATGAAGATTAATCTGTATAGAGTCTTTTATTGAATTAATTTTTATATAGTAATTTTCCAACGTGTTTTATCTTCTCCATCCTCAATTTGAAGTCCTATTTTTCTCAATTTTTCTCTGATTTCATCACTTAGCTCAAAATTCTTTTCTTTTCTAGCTTTATCACGTATATCAATGATTATTTTCAATAGTTCATCTATTTTTTTATTATCAAATCCTTTCTTTTTTGTAAAATCAAGCCCTAGAACACCCAGTAATTCTATAAGAGTATCTCCTGCTTTATTGAGTATTTCTTTTTTATTATCCAGTGAAGAGTTTATTTGTTTTATAAATTCATAAATTGCTGCAAATGCTTTTGGAGTGTTAAAATCATCATCCATGGCTTCTTCAAAGTTTTTCTTGACTTCTTCTATAGATTGATTTATGGTTGTTTTAGTTCCTCCAGATGACTCCTTTAGCAAGTTTAGGGAAGTTCTAATTCTTTCCACATTCTTTTTTGCATTTTCAATTACATCTTGATTCCAATCGACTGCAGACCGATAATGTCCAGAAATTAGACCCATACGCACAACAATCCCTGTAAAGTCATCAATTAATTCACGAGCAGTCACATAATTTCCAAGGCTCTTACTCATTTTTTTCCCATTTAATGTGATGAATTCAGCATGCATCCAGTATCTAACAAATTTTTTCCCTGTAACTGGTTCAGCTTGAGCAATTTCATTTGGGTGATGCGTAGGGATATGATCAATTCCGCCACAATGAATATCTAAGGTATCTCCTAAATATTTCATACTCATTACCGAACATTCAAGATGCCAACCTGGATATCCTTCACCCCAAGGAGAGTTCCATCTCATAATATGGATATGATCGCCTTTTTTTGCATTTAACCATAGAGCGAAATCAAAATAATTCATTTTTAAGGGATCTTGAGCTATACGTGCTCTTGCTTGTTCCTCGTCAAGTTTTAATTTTGCTAGTTTTCCATAGTCCTTAAATTTTGAAGTATTATAATAGACGTTCCCTTGTATTTCATATGCATACCCTTTTTCTAATAACTTTTTAATGTGTTCAATCATTTCGGGAATAAGTGCGGTTGCTCTAGGAATAATATTTGGTCTGTTAATGTTCAAATCGTCAATATCAAGCCAATATTTCTGTATTTGTTTATCAACCAACTCCCAAGGATTGATTTTTTGCTCTCTTGCTCTCTTTTCAACTTTATCTTCACCTTGATCGGCATCGTCAGTTAAATGTCCTACATCTGTGAAATTCTGCACATGGAATACTTTATAGCCCTTATATCGTAGATAACGAATAACAACATCCCAGAAACTGTAAGTTCTTGCATTTCCAATGTGCACATCATCATATACTGTCTGTCCACAAGTATAGATCTTTACTTGACCTTCTTCGAGAGGAGTAAAAACTTCCTTCTTTCTTGTCATTGTATTAAAGATTTTGAGCATAAAAAAAATAATAATAGAGAGATATAATAATTTTTGGAGATTCAGACTTTTTAATTAGATATTTTTAAAATTTCTCTTTAATTTTAACAATTAAATTAACTCTTTTTGTTTGGATAATAGAAGATGGTCAAAGCAAAAGCAAATAATATTGAGATTGAATATGGGACTTTTGGGGAACCCTCATTAAAACCTTTACTTTTGATTAGAGGTCTTGGAACACAGATGATATCATGGGAAGAGGAATTTTGTGAAGAACTTGTCAAACGGGGTTTCTATGTGATTCGATTTGATAACCGAGATGTGGGACTTTCGACGAAATTTGAGAATGCTGGTATTCCAAATATAAAAGAAATAGTGGGAGGGCTCCAACTAGGAAAAAAACACGTTCTTCCATATACATTAGAAGATATGGCTAATGATGCTATTGGTCTTTTAGATTTTCTTAATATTGAAAAAGCGCATATATGTGGTGCTTCAATGGGTGGTATGATCGCACAGATTATAGCATTCAGAAATCCATCAAGAGTTCTCAGCCTTACTTCAATGATCAGTAGTACAGGAAATCCTAATTTACCCCCAGCAAAGCAAGAAGTTCTACAATTGCTAATTATACCTCTACCTAAAGAACGTGAAGAATATATTGAAGAATCATTAAAACGTGCTCGTATTTTTTACGGTACTAAATTTCCATTCCGCGAAGAAGAACAACGAGAATTAAGGGCAAGGTCATATGATCGCAATTTTTATCCTCAAGGAGTTGCTCGCCATTTAGCAGCAATAATAACTAATGGAAATCGTAAAGCTAAACTCTCTACTATTAAAGTACCCACTCTGGTAATTCATGGAAAAAATGATCCACTTGTTCCTGTAGAAGGGGGTATAGATACTGCAGAATCAATACTTGGTGCAGAATTAATATTAATTGATGGTATGGGACATAACTTTCCACGTGAAGTATGGGCTCAAATTACTGATGCAATAGCTAAGAATGCAGCAAAAGCAGATATATAAGAAAGAAAATTTTTATCGAACATAAAAGCTTACCTATATTAATTTATTTTAAGATGTTTGACGTGTTTTATTAACTTTTATAAATAATCTTCTTAAACAATCCTTTTGAATCAAGAATTTAAGAAAATATAATTATGAGCGATTTTTCTTTTATCCCTTCCTGCAAGGATATGAATTTGCTTGATAGTTTTAAGAGATTCATTACTATAGTTACCCAAAGGGATGTATAGCAAATCTCGATTTTTAATCCCTGCCAGAGAATAAAAGTACTTTCTTGGTGGGATTTCTGCTATATAAGCTATATATCGTTCTTTTGAATAAAGAATAGCAGCTTTAAGAAGTCTTTCTGCTTTATTTTTAGTATCTTTATACTCATAATCCATAAATGGGTCAAAAATCGACCGCAAAAATATTGCTGGAAAGATAGATAATAAACCACCTACTTCAACATGTGAAATACCTGGCCCTACCAAAAACGCTCCAGGAAAAGTACTATAAAACGCCATGTCGCTTTCTCTATCATGTTCTGCCCACCAAGTTAATTTATATGGATATTTCTCTTTTTCTCCATCATCCTTATCAAATATTACAACAATAGTATCAATTTTTCCATGAACTTGTTGAATATGTCTTACAAATATTTTTTTTTTAAATGCCCAGTTTCTTATTGTTTCTTTAATTGCAATTCCATCCATTAAACTTGATTTAAATTCTTCAATCTTGATTCTCTGATTTTTTAAATTCTTGATTGCTTTCTTTCTTAAAAAGTTAAAATAATCCTCCTCGATCAAATCCTCAGGCGGCCAAGAAACGGTATTATATTCACCTTCCTCCCACTTGTTTCTCCATTCTCCAGGATAATTCTCCTCAGGTCTTTTTTTTAGAGGAACCTCTTTTTCTTTTCCATAAGTGTAAGGATGATGTCTTTGTAATTTTATATATCTACCATTCGGATCATATCCACCCTCAATACTCATTTTTAGGGTTTCATATTTATCGCTATCATCGCTATAAGGGTATTTTGTTGCATTATCCATAACTTTCCAAGCATAATCATCGTCAACGACATTTTTTGAGGCAATTAATAATTGATATAAATTTGGCAACAACCTTTGATCCATCAATGAGAGGTTTCTTAAATATTGAAACAATGTTTTCAATTTGTGAAGATCCACAAATTCTTTGAATTCCTCTTCATATTCATATTTTGATTTTAAAAGAATTTTTGAAATATGTTCTATTTTTTTATAAGAATTTAAAATACTGTAGAGATCTTCTGGTTTTTCAAGTTTTTCTAAACTCTCTTTAGAGTAGCTTTTCCGAAATTTTAACCATTTATAAGTATGATAAGGTAATTCTCTTAAAAGAAACCTTGCATCTGAATTTTTTACATTATAAATCTTTACATATTGATGTGGAATGAGATCTAATTCAACATCTTGAACTTCTTTTGGATTCTCAAGATAATATTTAATATTGTCCCAATGAGCCATTCCAACTATGAATAAAACTCTATGGTATACTGACATTAACTTTAAAAGATGTGCAGCCATGAATTTTTCTCTTAAGACATCCTTTTCGATAATATCATATTCTTTCTTATGATTCTGTTGATTTTTAAGAAAATTTTCTAAGCTTACTTTACCCCTAATAGCCTTTTTCTTTTTACTATAATTTTTATCAAAGAATTCCGATATTTTTTGATGAAATTCGGATAATCCTATCTGATTTATTGCATAATCATCGGGAAGTTTAAGAGTTGGTGGTAAATACTCTGTAACTGAAAGATCGATGAATTCAATTGGGGTATTATACTCAAAACCTATTCTTATACTTTCAATTATAGAATCTCCTGGGTCTATTGGGATAAAGTTTAGTTTATCTGGATTTAAAGTATCGGCATAACCAATTAAAGATAAAAAGGGTAATCGTTCAATCGCTTCTAAAACTTCTTCTTTAACATTGCTGGGCAACTCAACAGCAATTACATCTGGATAGACCTTAAAAAAAGCTGTACGGACTAATTTTGTAAATTCTATTCGCGAATGAAAAGTGGGTATAACATATACATTCTTGAACTTAATATAAGGGTTGTTATCCATTAGAATCGTTATTAAGAAGATATCTTTTTATATTCTCTTTTCAAATGACTAATTTAAATATATATTTATACATGGAATTAGATCTCTTTTAATCTTATTTGTGAATCTCAATAAATAGAATTTTCATAAAAATATTTCTTATTAAAATAAAAAAAGTATTATAATATATAAAAAAAAGATTATGGATTTATTTGTTATTAGTTATTAGTTATTGATACCTTCTTCATTTAGTTTAACAAATTTTTTAATTGAATGTTTCTCGATATCCATGCTTCCATTGATGAACTCTTTTATTAAGCGATATGCCTTATCATCGGTGTATTGTATTGGAGGGTGTTTTGTAAAGTATGCAGAAGGAGAATATAAAACACCACCTTCATTTCTATCAATGGCTAATTTACAACATCTTATGGCATCTATTACAATACCCGCCGAATTTGGTGAATCCTCAACTGAAAGGCGTAGTTCGAGGTTAATGGGAATATCTCCAAATATATTACCTTCCATTCGGATAAAACAGATTTTATTATCTTTTTGCCAAGGAACCCAATCACTTGGTCCTATATGAATATTTTCATTACTTAGACGTTCAGCTGTTTGTGATTGAACAGCCTCAGTTTTAGAAATTTTTTTAGAGGTTAATCTACTTCTATCATACATATTAAGAAAGTCTGTATTCCCTCCTGTGTTGAGTTGATAGGTCCGCATCAGTTTTACTCCTCTCTTTTTGAAAAGATTAGTCAAAACTCGATGAACTATAGTAGCTCCTAGCTGAGATTTGATATCATCTCCAATTATTGGGATTCCCTTTTTTTTGAATTTGATGCTCCATTTAGGATCACTAGCAATGAAGACAGGAATACAATTTATAAAACCAACTTCTGCTTCTAAAGCACATTCCGCGTAAAATTTTGCAGCTTTTTCAGAACCAACTGGTAAATAATTTATAAGTATATCAGCTTTAGAATTATTAAGGTCTTGAACAATTTCTTTCATTGTTGATTCTTTTTGAGTAGATAAAATGAAAGTATACTTTTCATCATAATTTCCCATATGTTCAGCAAAGCTATCTAAAATTTGTCCCATTTTGACAATAACGTTAGTATTTGGAATTTTTGGGTTAAATATCTTTGTACAATTTGGTGCTTGAAAAATGGCTTCTGCAACATCCTTTCCGACTTTTCTTTGATCTATATCAAATGCGGAGACAACTTTAATATCTCCTGGCTTATAGCCCTTTATATCCCAATGCATCAAACCAATGCAATTGTCTTGATTTTTACTTTTATAGTATTCAATACCTTGAATTAATGAACAAGCACAATTGCCTATTCCTGCGATAGCAACTTTAATTTTACTCATTAAACCATCTCTCCTTAAATTTTTATGTTATTTTATTTATATACAAAATATCTACTTTTTTCATATGTTTAATTGCTTGAATAGAATAAATTATACTCGTGATGATTGCGTGAATACAAATTGAAAAAATTACGAATTCAAAATGACCAAAAATTCCAAAAATTAATATGTGTAGAGTAAAGATATTTCTTCTTCCATCAAATTTTCTAAATAATTGATCAAATTTACTACTATCCGCCAGTTCTATTTTCATTACTTCTTTATACTGCATTGAACAATGGCGATTAAATGAATCAGAAAGTAGCATTATAATTAATACTATAATGACAAAAAATTGATCAATTATAAAATATGCGGCAAGACCTACACCTACGTATATTGCCTGTTCATATAATTGATCAAATGAATGTTCAATATGACCAACTGTACTCTCTTGGTTTTTTAAACGAGCTAGTTTACCGTCAACTCCATCAAGAATATTTACTAAAATTAATAGAAAAAGACCAATCCACCAAAATTGTATTAAAAATAAGAACACGATAAAATATCCTAATATATTTACCAATATCGTAATATGATTGGCAGTTATACTAGTATCAGCAAATAGATAAACAAAAATATTTTCAAAATGTCTATTAAAATACCATGCAATTAAGTCCAATGTTCCTTTTTGAGTTCTTTTTACAAGAAACATTTTAGCGGACTTAAAATCTTGATAATCGCGAAAGGAATAAATATAAAGGGGTATATCTCTTCTCATATCTGGTTTATAGGTAGAAATCTCATCTGAGGAATGAGAGATTGTTTTATTAGAAGATAATAAAGAATTGAATAAGTCATGAAAAGAACCTATCTTTTTTTCAAAAATATACTCGTTGGATTTAAGGTTGATTTTACCTCCTAAAATATTAGATTGATTTTTATTGGTATCGTTTGAATGAATGCTATTCCCTTTTATGAATAAAATATCTTCTTCATAATTTAATAATGAAGAAACAATTCTATCATCGATTAAAACTCCACCATCTAAAAAAACGGCATCATTGTTCACATAATTAATTTCTTCCTTTCGATTAAAATGTTCTTTAACATGATTAAGATTGCTGATCTTTATGATTCTTACAAACTTCTTTCTATCAAAATTCATTTCATTATTAAAATCTACTGAACTTTTTGATAAAATAAATATATCTCTTATTCCATTTTTAGTTAAAATATTAATATTTCTTTCTAAAATTGAAACTCCACATAATTTTTTTGTATAAAAAGGCTGATTTTTGAAAAATATTGGATTTTCTGGTAAAATGATAATACCCATTATATTATCAATATTTTGATTTTTTCCGATATTTTGAATATATTTCTGTTGCACTTTCGTATTTCTTCACGTTTTTTCTTTTTTTCCTTATAAAAGGTATTTTTTGAGGTTATAGACCAAAAGGGTGTAAATTAGAAGATTCGCTAAAAATTTCTTTTAATTGATGATATAAAGAAGAATTATCTACATCTAACCAAAAGACATTTGGAAAATCAAAATAACTTACATTAAGTCCAGATTCAATAGCTGAAAGAATAACATTTGTTACTCCAAATTTATAAGTATCTAATTTTATTTCTTGACAAATATTACGAATAACTTTCGTCCTTAATAGAAAAGCTCCCATATCTAATCGGTTAAACTCAGGTATGTCTTTACCAATATTGGTAATAAAAGAATTAAGGCCGTATATTTTAGTGGCATCTTCTAATTTATTAGAGTCTTTTAAATTTATGGGATCTGTAGCTAAGAGAATATCATATTTGTGATAATTCATTACCAATTGAGAAAAAATATTTTCTGAGAAAATATGGTCTGCCATTGATAATAATGTATATTCAGAGGAGATCGTATTTAAACCTAAAAAAAGACTATAACCGTTTTCCCTTTTTGGACTTGTATTTTCAATTATATTTAATTTAAAATTTTTAAAATCAAATCCAAGTTTTCCTATGGAATTTAAGAGAATTTGTTTATATTTTGATTTATTTGAAACTTTACTAGCTATAATATTAATTTTACTAATTCCAGCTTTAATCATTCCACCAATAATATAACTAAGAATATTCGAATTATTTACTTCTAAAAAATATTTTTTAAAGGCATTATCCATTGAATTAAATCGACTAGAACAACCCGCTGCAAGGATTAAACCCTCGATTTTTCTATTCCTCATTTTTAAATTTGTTTTGGTTACTAATACCTTTATTAGTTTATTTAGGACTTTTTTTACATTAACAATATAAAAATTTGAGTTAAATTAATTAATCCTTTTAAGCTAAATGATCAATAATTTAGGAAGTTTCAAGATTATGAACAGAATCTCGGTGAATTCTTATAAATTCACGAAACTTTAAGGATATTTAATTTATTTTTCCTAGAAAATGAAAATCAACTTTAATTAAAAATTTTTTCATAAAAGAGGTATTTATTCAATATTTATAGAAATTATAAAAGAAAAAAAGGAATTTATAATTAAGATTTTATCAACATGATTTATAATGGACATTAAATTTAGTCATAGAACTATTACTAACCTATTCATCGTGTTTTAATTAATATTTTACAAGTATATTTAAGCATATATTTTTACTTAAATTGAATCTATAAGTGCCTAGAAAATTTTTTAAGCGAGTATTCTTTGTCAATAATTTTAAAGAGCTAAAGAATTTAAATATTTATCTATTCTTAATAAGGAAAATGTTTTTCTAAAAAAAACAAGTTCGATCTATAACATAGAATAGAAAAAAATTTAAATAAAAGCTATGTCTTGATTATCGATGTTAGCTTTATTTTCTTTCCCAAGGCCCAGTGCCCTTACTTCGTGATTTAATTTTATAAACGCATCTCTTACAATTTTTTTATTCTTTGCTCCTGTACAAACTACTTTTCCCGTAGAAAAAATTAAGAAAACAGTTTTGGGATCTGGTATACGGTAAATTACACCCGGAAATACTTCTGGCTCATACATTACATTTTCTAAAACAATCGCAGCCATGTTGAGATCTATGAAAGTGTGTAGGTCCCCCGAAGCCACAATATTCTGGATCGTTATTTCTGGATTAGATACATCAATTCCGGCCTTTTTAATATATTTAATTACTTTTTTTACTCCAGGACTTGCCTCATCTGCTCTTCTAAGTCCTGTGATCACCATTTTTCCCGTAGTGAAGATAAGAAATGTTGCTTTAGGTTCAGTGATTCTCATAATAAGACCTGGAAACCTTTCGGGATTGTACTCTACATCCTCATACTTACGGGAGATTTTGGTAAGATCTATCTTTTCAGTAATTTCCATAATAACTGTTGCAACTACATTTTCGATTTTATAGTCTAGTTTAAAATCGGATTCATCTTTTTTTTTTTCTTCTGACATTATTATTAACTAAAAGAAATAATTGTTAATTAAACATCTCTAAAAATTTATTTATATCTATAGAATTTAAAAATATTATTAAATAAAAATAATGCTCTTCAATCCCTAACTTTCTATAAAAAATATATTTGCCAAAGATTAATTTTCATCATCATCTTCTTTATAAAACAATGTTTTATCTAAAATATTTCCTAATTTTTTTATATATTTCTCATACTCATCTGAACAATAATTTATAGCATTCTCGTCTAAAATAGAAAGAATAACTTTTTTAAAATCTTCTTCATCCAAAATATTTCTATCTTCTCTTTTCAACACTCTGGTTTTCATATAATATCTAAGTATATTGATACCATCCCTTACAACATAGTTTTCCTCGTGTTTGTGAGCGTTCTGGAGGAAATTTACACAATAATCTAATATTTCCTCTGAAACAAATGGTAAATTGTATTTTATAATTTTCATCTCATCAACTTTACTTGGAAATTCTATTAAAATACGAGGATTCAATCTCGACATAATATATTCCGGAATCTCATAGGTTGATGCATCTACATTCATGGTAACACAGAGTCTGAATTCGGAATTGGCGTAAATTCTAATTCCTGCGATAATACTCTCAACATACCTTCTTTTATCCATTAACGGTGCTAATGAAGCCCAACTTTTTTCACTCATTCTATTTCCCTCATCCAGCAGACATACCCCTCCTTTTATTATTGCAGATAATAAAGAGCTAGCAACATAAACTATTTTTTTATTTGAAGCTATAACTGGACTGATTAATAAATCTTCTGGGCGTGTATCCATTGTACATTGAAAAATATATACATCTTTTTCCAATCTTTTTCCCGTCGCATAAGCAAGCGTTGTTTTACCAACACCTGGTTTACCTAAAATCCGAGGATTTAGAGGAAGATCATCCTTGTCGACAATCATCCACGCTGCTTTCAATTGTTTAATTAGATCATCATTACCAACCCATTGCATATCAACTTGGGCTGGTTCTGATAACA
>SDBS01005613.1_pt1 | contig 12205 bp, 16 predicted proteins | sample 2277091 | NCBI WGS metagenome assembly SDBS01 (sample SAMN10404972, study PRJNA504765) | marine sediment metagenome | isolation source: marine sediment core GS10_PC15, 163 cmbsf | place: Arctic Ocean: Southern Knipovich Ridge | collected 2010 | reverse complement strand
GCTAAATTAATTTTCTCTGGAAAGTGGAATTTGAACGATGTTGAGGAACTTACAAAAATTATGGTTCAAGAAAAAGTGTCTCTATCGGGAGCTGTTCCAGCTGTTTTTATGGCAATGCTTGAAGTTATCAAAAAAATGGAACAGAAACCAGATTTTTCTAAATCTCGTTTGATTTGTGGTGGCTCTGAACCTCCAATTACATTAATGCGTGGTTTTTGGGATGAAACTGGAGGAGAAATAATTCATTCTTATGGTTCTACTGAAGCTATGTCAAACAGCACCCTAAATTCATTTAAACCATGGCTTAAAAGGGATCTCTCAGATGATGAACTATGGGAACTTAAGAAAAAACAAGGTATAATCGTCTCAGGGCTTGACGTTAAAATTGTTGACGAGGATGGAAATGAACTCCCTAGTGATGGTAAGTCTTCAGGAGAGATTCTTTTTCGCGGACCTTGGATTACGAGAAGTTACTACAATGCTCCTCATACAAGTAGTAGTTTTACTGCAGATGGATACTTTAAGAGTGGTGATGCTGGTTGTCTTGACTCAGAGGGATATCTTAAGATTACAGATAGAATAAAAGATGTAATTAAAAGCGGTGGAGAGTGGATTAGTTCAATTGATATGGAAAATTCATTAGTATCTCACCCAGGAGTCCTTGAAGCAGCTGTCATTGGGATCCCTCATCCAAAATGGGATGAAAGGCCTCTAGCTCTAGTTGTTTTACGAGAAGAATTTAAATCTATAAATAAAGAGGAAATTCATGGATACCTTTCAAAAACGTTTGCTAAGTGGCAATTACCAGAGAAAATTCTATTTGTTGACTCAATCCCTAGAACTAGTGTAGGAAAACTTAATAAAAAGGTAATGCGAGTTGAACATAAAGATTTATATACAAAAAGTTAAATATTTGAAATGAAGTGAAGAAAAATTCCAATATTTAAAATCTCAAAAATTCACCGGCCTGAAATTCTTAAGGTTCTTGAGTCAAGCCAAAAATTAGCAGATCAAGCTAATATAGAATTTTTCAAAGAAGAGGAGAACCAAATAATTGATTTTTCTGTGCTATGGAAAAAAGTAATGAAGGGGAATAATCGTTGGTTTAATGGTGAGGAGCCACGAAATTTATTAACAATGGAAGAAATGCGTTTCATCGCAAAATTGCATCGAAATGTAGTGGAATATAGATCAAATTTTGCTCAAAAACAGGCGCCTTTTATGAAACAGGTAAGAATTGAGCCTGTTGATGTAGATGGTGTATCGGCTGAATGGCAAACTGTTCCCGCAGCTGTTGAGGATAAAGTTATCTTATACTTTCATGGTGGAGGTTATATTATGGGATCACCAAATTTTGGTAGAATTATTTCTGTTAGACTTGGACTGGCTACAAAAATGCGTATTTTAAGCATTGATTATCGTCTCGCTCCTGAACATCCATATCCTCAAGGTTTAGAAGATTGCATTAGTTCATATAAATGGCTTTTATCAACTGGGATTCACCCTAAAAATATTATTATATCAGGAGATTCTGCTGGAGGTTATTTTACATTAATAACACTTGTGAAACTTCGAAATGAAGGTATTCCTCTACCAGCAGGGGCAATTGTTTTCTCTCCAGCAACTGACATGGCAAAAGCGGGAGAATCTATTATAAAGAATGCTCCAACTGATCCTATTCTTGCAGACTTAGGAATTTACTGGTGGGTGGAATGCTATTTAGCAGGAGCAGATCCGGTTAGCCCTGACGTCTCACCTCTTTATGCTGATTTAAAAGGTTTACCGCCTCTTTTAATTCAAGCGAGTACAAGTGAAATGCTTTATGATGATGCGAGATTGTTTTTTAATCGAGCAAAAAAAGAAGGAGTAGATGTTACCCTTCAAACTTGGGATGCTACTTTGCATGTATTTCAGTATTTTGATTTACCAGAGTCCAGAGAAGCATTCTTTAAAACAGGCAAATTCGTTGAAAGATTATTTAAATAATTTTTTATTATCCATTTACAATTTTAGATAATATGAATATTTCTTAAAGGAACCCAACCGCTTTTCCCTTGTTGATTTGTACTCCATATCCAACCAGATTCTTCTTTTTCAATCATTAATCCCTCTCCAATTTTGACAGAGAGCTCAGTTGCATTATAATTTTGCAAAGCCTTGCCTGAATTTTCATAAATTTCAAGATAATTTTCAGGTACCCAACCTTCTTTTCCACCTTTATTTCTGCACCATATCCAATCAGGCCATTCACTTTCTCTTTTTTCTACTATTAAAATTTCTCCTTGAGTTATAATTAACGGATCTGAACAAGTTGATTTATAATCTTCAATAACTTTACAATACTTTTTCTTCATTTTTATAGAGAATTTTTTCTAATTTTAAAAATTGAAAAAGTTCCTATTGCTTTAGCTACAAAAATCCCACCATTCATAATTTCTGATTCAAGAACACTAATATTTTTCCCTTTATGAATTACTTTTGTATCGCAGGTAAGAGTTCCACTTTTAACTGATTTAAAATATGAGATTTTAATTTCTATGGTCGCGCACGACTGATTTTTTTCTAATAAAGAATATGCTGCTCCGCCCATACCGGTATCTGCCATTGAATAGATAATGCCTCCATGCAATACCCCATGTGGATTAAAAAGTTTTTTATCATTTACATTTAAAACGCATTGAGAATATCCTTTTTCAAATTTTGTAAACTCTAACCCTATTAAATCTCCAAATGGGTGAAAACCTTTAGTTTTAAGAGGAAATGGTTTTGGCATACTCTAAGTAAAAATCATTTCAATTTAATTTTTGTTAAATCAAGAAGATTATAAATAAATGCAGAATTGAAAGGATTTAGAAATTTTTTAATTCATCGTTATGGAAAAACTCAAGATGAAATTGATTTTGGGGGCATTATAAAAGGTATTTCTAATTTTAGGTTCTTTAAAGAAATGTTATAATATTTTTTAAATACAATTAAAGGAATTACATAAGCTTTTTGTAAGATTTAAAAAGGTTGATGTTAGTTATAAGAACTACTTATCTAAATAAATAGTCCATTCTGGTTTTAATACAAAATATTGATCTATTGCATCCCTCATAGTTTTTCTGCAAATTTCGATTTCTTTAATGGTAGGTGGTTCAATTTGTTTCACTTCTTTAGCTATTTTTAAATCCCAACCAGTATTCTCTTTCACTTGTTCAATTGTAATATTTGAATGCAAAGCGTCCAGATAGGCTTCTTTGGTGATGGGATCAAATCGCATAATGCAGAGAGGGGTTATAATTGCTTCTGGACCAGTATCAGGAGGATATCCTGCCTGTATTCTACTATTATTGCCATCTAAATAACCTGGATCAGTAATGAAGTCCAGCTTATCCATGAATCTACGTTTTGAATGGTCGTCTAAAAGCCAGATCAATCGTTTTGATAACCCTGCAATTTCTGTTGCTCCTCCTCCCCCGGGTAATCGATAAATCGGTTTTTCATAAGGACCAATTACAGAGGTGTTACAGTTTCCATACTTATCAACAATAGAAGTGCTCAATAGTGCTAGAGTTATTTCTCCACGTTGGAGAACAGATAATGCGTCAATAGAATCACCAACATATAATGAATTTGGGATCATCACAGGATCACTTATCGAATATGGCATTTTATTAGGTTTTTGAAGCTCATCATGAAACAATCCCACTTCCAAAACTGAGAAAAGATCAGGAAAATGAAGGAGTTTTGCCATATGGACGGCAAGAAAAGGCCAATGAAAAGCATTAAACACGAGATCGTTTTTCTTAATTTGTCTACTTGCAGAAACTAGCATCATTTCATAGCCAGTATATTCTTTACAATATTCATTTTCAATACCCATAATTAACAGCTCCCTGAATAAGATCTTTTGCTTTTAATTTCATAATTTTTTCTTCCCCAAGTACTTTCATATATTCTTGTCGATCATTTACTCCAGTTACCCATTTTTCAAGCCAGTTCTCCCAGCCTTCTATTGTTTCAGTTTCTTTAGAATAATTAAATCTAAATTCCAAATCTGTGTAATAAAAACCCTGCACATAGCTTGGATGTGATCCCCAAGGTTCATGTACAACCGCATCAACCTTATGGGCAGATACAATAGTTCGTTCAGGAGATTCCATAATAACTTTTTTATCTACAATTTCTTCTGCCGCTACAATGATTTTTTTACAAGCATTGATACCAAATTTAGTGTCTCCAATTAATCCCCACATTTGAGCATTGCCTTCCTTATCTGATCGTTGAACTTGGATTACTCCAACATCAGGGTTTATTGCTGGAACAACACAGATTTCTTCCCCCGTAAATGGACATTTCACCTTAGCTGCTTTTAATCCAATTTCTTTCGGGTGATCAAAAATACTAGTTCCAATAATCGAACGGATTGGCATAAATGGAACTCCCATATACCCCGCAAAAAAAGACATATTAATCATAAAAAGTGATTGTTCATTATATAAAATTTTTTGAGGGATCCCTTCTTCCATAGCTCGTTTAAAATTCCATGTTGGTTGTGGACCAGTTCCGTTCCAGCAGTGTGAAGTAATTATTTGATCTGTTGTACCTGCACCTATTAATTGATCAAAGAGAATTCCTCCTGAACATTTGCATACTTTAAGATTTCGTTTATTCTGTCTAATTATTTCATGACCAGCTGAAAACGTAATACCATTACCAAATCCACCCAAAAAAACTAGATTATCGTTATGAACAAATTTTTTTATTGCTTCTTTCATAGACATTATTTTATCAGAGATTTTTAACACCTCTCTATATTAGATTAGAATTTAAAACTTTTTTCTACAATTTGCTTTTTAAAAAAATAATAAACTCTATAACTGTTTTTTTAAATAGTATATTTTTAAAATTTTTTAGGTCTTAGTTAGATATTATTAGAATTTCAGAATTATTATATTTTAATTTATTCTTTTTATGGTACGTATTAATTTTAATATTCTTGAGTTCAGTTTTAAAGAAAAAATGTTTTTACCTAAAGCTAAAGATATAGATTTGACTATAAACAATTGTAATTCACTCTATTCCAATACTCATTGGCTTAGTTTTTTAAGACTAAATAATTATAACTTCCGGATATCCAGAAGTTATGAATATTCAAATTTTATCCCTCAAATTCTTATTCACTTTTTTATTGATTCTAAAAATTATATAAAAAAAATATTATTTACGGAAATATCGGATATCCGGAAAATTTAAATTTAATAAAAACTATTATTTATATATGAAAAAACAGGTAGATCAAGATTCATGTTGCGATACAAACGAATACGACTCAAAATCTGATTGTTGCAAAGTTGAGGCAGTTGTTACTGTTGATAATAAAGGGCAAATATATCTTTCTAAAGAAATTAGAAATAAATTTAAAATTGATAAAGGTGACAAATTGGTCGTAGTAAGCATGATTAAAAATGACGAACCTTGTTGTATGAATTTAATAAAAGCAGATTCATTTGGAAATATGGTGCGTAATTTTCTTGGACCAGTAATGGAAGGAATAATACAAAGTAATGACCAAGTGGATATTATAAAAAAATAAAAAAATATAAAAAAAAAAATAAAAAATGAAGCGAAAAGGAATCTTTAAACCAACAATAGAAGATGTTATTGAAATAAGTGGAATTGAAGCTCTACATCCTGGAGGAATGGCTCTAACAAAGCGAACTGCTGAGTTAGCAGAAATGAAACCCGGAATAAAAGTGTTAGATGTATCAAGTGGAAGAGGTACTCAATCAATTTTTTATGCCAAAGAGTATGGTGTTGAAGTTACTGGTTTAGATATTGCTGAAGAAATGATAAACTCTGCTATAAAATATGCTGTGAGTGAAGAAGTAGATAGTTTAACTACTTTTAAGTTAGGAGATTCGCAAGCCTTACCTTTTGAAAATAATTCTTTTGATGTTGTTATAAATGAATGCGCTGTTGGAATACCTGATGATTCACAAAAAGTGTTAGATGAAATGGTTCGCGTTGCTAAAAAAGGTGCCCCTATCCTAATGCATGAATCAACTTGGCGTAAAAAACTCACCGATGATGAGAAAGAAGAGCTTTCTGAACGATATGGTACAACACCATTGGAATATGATGAATGGATTTCGATGCTTAAAAAAGCGGGAGTTGATAATATAATTACTGAATTTGATGAGTGGAGTAAACCCGAGATGTTTTGGAAAATTCGAAAAGATCGTGATGTAAAAAGTTTTTCAAAAGTATTAACTTATTCTGAATTAGCAACCACAATTAAAAGAATTACTGAGAAATATGGTGAACAAGGTGTAAAAACCTCACTTGAAAATCAAAAAAGATTTTGGGATGTAGTCTTAGACGGTAAATTAGGCTATTGCCTATTTAAAGGTATTAAAAAGTAATTTAACAAAGAATAAAAACAAGTAAATTGTGATAAAATAGATGGTAGAATTAGAGGATGAAAAGATAAGGAAAGTTGTAAGAGAAAGTTATGGTAAAGTGGCAGAAAATGCAAATATTTATAGTTGTTGCGGACCTACTGTGATTCCTACTGAAGTTTCTTCGGGTTCTTGCTGTGGACCATCAGTAACTCCAACTGAATCTTCTTCGGGGTCTTGCTGTGGGTCATCAGTAACTCCTACTGAATCTTCTTCGGGGTCTTGCTGTGGGTCATCAGTAACTCCTACTGAAACTTCTTCGGATGGCAGAAGTGTTATTGCCAAAGATAGGAGCTTAAATACACAAAATTATAGTTCAAAGATGAGATATTCAGAAGAAGAACTTAAGAGCGTTCCTAAAAACGCTAATTTAGGATTAGGTTGTGGAAATCCAACGGCTTTAGCTTCTGTTAAAGAAGGTGAAACTGTGATTGATCTTGGTTCTGGAGCAGGAATTGATTGTTTTCTGGCTGCTAATAAAGTTGGGAAAACAGGGAAAGTAATTGGTGTAGATATGACTTCACAGATGCTTGATAATGCTCGAGAAAATGCAAGAAAAGGTGATTATGAGAATGTTGAATTCAGATTAGGTGAAATTGAAAATTTACCTGTTGCTGATAATACTGCCGATCTTATAATCTCTAACTGTGTTATTAATCTTTCACCCGATAAACAGAAGGTTTATCAAGAAGCATTTCGAGTATTAAAACCTGGTGGGAGGGTAATGGTCTCAGATATCGTTTTAAATCATGAATTACCACTCTTACTGAAACAAAGTTTAGAGGCTTACGTGGCCTGTGTTTCGGGAGCAATGAAAAAAGAGGACTATCTGAATATTATTCTAAAAGCTGGATTTCACGACGTAGAACTACTAAAAGAAACTAATTTTCCAATTGCAATGATGATAACAGATCAATTCATCAATGAACTACAAGAAAAACATAATTTAACATCAGAACAAGTAGGAGAAATTCGAAATTTTAAAGGGTTAGCAACTAGCATGGAAGTTAGAGCCTTTAAACCCCAATAGAAAATATATTTATTCTTTTTTTTAGTTTTCTTATTTTTTTTGAAAATAATGCAAACTCTAATATTTTTCATAGACTTATTATCAGAAGAAAATTAAGCGATTTTGAAAATAAAAAAAAAGAAATTATGTATAAGTATAGACAACCAACAAACCATCTTCAACTCTTTCTGATCCATTTTCTGACAGTACTGTAGCTTGGACTTTAAGTTCATAAGTTCCTGCGGCTAGATCTTCGATGATAAAATGTGTTGTTATGCTATTACCAACAGAAATCCCCACGGATGAGTCAATAATGAAATACCTTTCAGATCTGGGTATTTCAACAGTATCTCTCATTATTCTTACTCCACCTGTAAGCCATCCATTACCCCCACTAGGACCATTTGAAATCAGAGCATTGAACATGACATAAACGGTTTCTCCTGCCTTAACTGTTATGGTAACATCCATGTCCGTCATGTCGCCATAACTACTTCCAGTATAAAAAATCCCTACTTGTTCAACAGTCCATATATGGGTAATCTCAGAGCTTCCAGAAGCCTCTTCTACAATTGTATCTGGTAGAATAACTACTGCATAGACGCCAAAACCAACTCCTCCTAATGCAATTATTAAAGCCACAATTGCTAATCCACTACCTTTTCCCATTTTTTTTTCACATTTTCAGTTTTTTAAAAATTTTGAATTATATTACAATATCAACTTTGGAATTTAAATATATTTTTAAAAAGCCTAGGCAGTCTTCAAATGGTAATTAACCCATATCTGAATTTATCCATTTCTTTTTTTTTAATTAAGAATGATTTTAGGAATTATTTTCTAAGTTCATAATATTATGAACAAAAATAAAAAAATAATAGTAGTTAAGTAGTTCCTTATTTGTACGTTCTTAATAGATTATCAGAAAATCCTTAGAAATCCCATACTTGGAAGGAAAAGCATAAATTGACATTAAAACAAATAGAGGAAATTCGGAATTTTGAAGACAATCCTTTATGAAATGTTAAAGTCTTCACTTAACGGTTTTTAATAATATTTAAAAATGTAAATCTGTATTATATCAATATGTTTATATTTGCATTAAAAATACTAAAAATTACTAAAAATTATAAAAGAAATTAAATAGATGGAGTTTATAAAAATTGGTTGGAACTAAAGTATTAGTAAAATATTCACTTGATGAAAAACCCATAATTGTGAAACCAGGCCATAAATTAAAAGGTAAGGTTATCATAACAAATGGAGAAAAGAAGGATAAAAAGCTAAAAAGTGTTTTTATTGAATTGTTTGATATGTATCAAGCATTACTAACAAGAACAGACGCTCAGACTGGTGATGAGGAAGAATATTGGTCATCTATGAAAAAGGAATTAAAACAATGGGATCTTGTAAAAAAAGGTAAAGATAAAATAGAATCAGGTAAAACATTAGAATTTCCATTTGAATTAGAACTACCCAATTGGGAGAGAAAAAAGGGTAAAGGCAAGGAGGATGATAAATTCAATGATTGGCATCTTGAATTGCACTTTAATCAGAAAACGGCTATGGTCGCTTCAAGAGGTGCTGATAAAAAGGAAGCCACATGTATACTACCTGTAAAAGGTACAAGAATTAAACCTTCATTTGGAGATCCTAAACTTTACAAGAAACAGAAGAAAGATCAAAAAAAAGCGGAAAAGAAACCTAAAGAAAGTTGAAAAAAAGGCAAATCACTCAATAGTTTACCCTTCAAGTGTTTAATAAATCTAAAAATATTAGAAATTAATCTTTATACTTTTTTCTTTTTATTTTCAAAATATCATCTCTTTTTATAAATATTCTAAAGGTTTAAAACAATAAAAAAATAATAAACTAATGAAAACTAATTAATAAGGAGTTTAACTCAAATTGGTATCATTTACTTTTGTAGTTTGCACTGAGCCTTATAAATATGAAGCTATGGATACAGTAATTAATTTAGGAGAAGCCATTATAAAAAAGGGTCATAAAATTATTGGAATCTTTCTATATGGAAGTGGAGTATACAATGTTAAAGAGAGAGATATAACAGCTAATTCTATTCGTAATTTATCAAGTCGTCTTGGAGAATTTTGTAACAAAAATGATGCGAAATTAGCAGCTTGTAGTACTTGGATAAGTTTCAATGGTATGACTCCAACAGAATTTATAAAAGATGCATGTCAGGAGGGCTTAGGTGGGCTTTCAGATTTAATTGCAAGATCAGATAAAGTCATATTTTTTGGTCCTGGAGGATAATGGGATGGTAAATTCAGTAGTAATTATTTGTGAGGAATCTCCATTTGGAAAAAATTCAGTAGTAGAATCAATCAGAATGGCTACAGGATTACTGGCTATAGGGGATCTTGATGATGTTAAAGTTATTCTAATGAAAGATGCTATATATTTCTTAAATAAAAACTTAAATCCAGAAGCAATAAACGTTGACAATTTTGATAACATTATAAGATTAATAGAACTTTCGGGAATTGAAATTTTTGTTCATGATGATGCTCTAAAAACAGCAGGACTAGAACCTTCAGATTTAACACTTAATGATAACATATACATTGCTGACATAGAAAAAATATCAGAGCTAATATTAAAAGCTGATATGAGTTTTAGATATTAAAATGGAAAGCGAGTATTTATGAATGAAAAGAATACAATAGTTTATTTATATGGTTTTAATACACGACGGGACGATCTTTTAGAAAGCTTGATTAAAATTTTAAATGAGCAGATTCAGCAAAAAGTAAACATCAGCATAATTTTAATTCAAGATGGAGTCATCGGGACATCTAAAAAAAGTAAAATCCCTCTTGCCTTAGAAAAATTAATGAAATTACCCTTAACTATTTATGCAATAATTCCAGATTTACAAGCTCGAGGGATAGATTCAACAGATTTAAGAAATAATATCAAAGCAATTGGTTATGAAGATCTTGTAGATATTTTAGTATCATCTTCGAAAATAGTGTCATGGGTATAACTCTCATCTGTTAAACTAACAAGTTTCTTAAATGTTATTAATTAAAAATAAACTTTTCAAAAAAGAAAAAAAATTAGAAGATTTATAACTGAACTGTTTTTTCTCCTAGATAAAACAAGATTGCTGTTAGTAATCCACCTATTACTCCCCCATAAAATCCGGCTCCAAACCACCACCACCAATCTTCTTCCCACGCGACTGCTGCAAAAACAATGCCGTTTATTATTGAAAGGATGAATGCTCCAACAGCAATAAAAACCCCATACTTAACATATTTCCTATCTGGAATTTTATCAGGGAATCTAAGAATGAGAACCGATATTAATGTGCAATAGATGAGTAAAATAGCATTAATTAATATAGGTACACCTACTAAGGACCAAGCCCATACTGCACCGTATATGTATACACCTAGATAGTAGTTAGAACCATTAAATCCAGAGAAGGGGGTTGCCAAAAGCAATATCCAGCCAATAGCACTAGTGATAAGTGCTCCAATAAAATAGGGTATTTTTTGTTCTTCTGCCATTTCAATCAATTCTAAACTCTTTTTTTGAAAATAATCTACTTTTTAATAATAATTTAGGTTCATTCTGTTATTTAAACATTTATTTTATAATCTATTAAATATATGATATTAATCATTACAAGCGTTTACTGCCTCTTTTGGAATGATTTGAATAGTTGATTCAATAATTTTATATTTTTTTAATAATAATTCATTCATTTTAAAAACAAGCTCTTCGCAACTAATATGTGTTATATCATCATTTAATATTATATGAGCGGAATATACAAGCATGTCCGGAATAATTGTCCAGAGATGAACGTTAGATAATTCAATGATTTCGGTAAATTTTTTTTTTAAATCTTCATTAATAATATCTATATTTAACCATTTTGGAGTCATTTCAAGTAATATTCGAGTTGACTCTTTTAGGATTCCCCACGCCCAATAAAGAATTATTAAAGATATACCTACACTTACTATTGTATCTAAAATAAAAAAATCGGTAAAGATTATAATAATTGCTGCGATTACAATTCCTATTGAAGAAGCCGCATCTGCTATCATATGATAAAACACACTCCTTATATTTAAATTGTTATCTTGGCTCCCATGAAGAATTATTATACTAGTTATGTTTACACCAAGTCCAATAAAAGCCACTATTAACATATAAAATCCAGCAATGTCTCGTGGATTTAAAAATCTAAGAATCGCTTCATATATTATTATGCCTACAATCGTAAGGAGAAATAGACCATTAATAAAAGCAGCTAGAACTTCTGCTCGATATAGTCCAAAAGTTTTTTCGGGGCATGATGGTTTTCTGACAATAAATATTGCAAGCAAACTAATTGATATAGCAAATGCATGAGTAAACATGTGACCCGCATCACTAATTAAAGCGATGCTATTTGTAATAAATCCTCCAATTATTTCAAAAATCATGACAATTGTTGTAATTGTCAGCGATAATATCAGTTTTCTCTTTTCTACTGAACGAAATTGAAATAGATGATCAGTATAAACACTTTTCTCTATTTTAGTCTCAGTCATTATGAATAATATAATTGAAAGAAGATTTACTATTCAATTTTATTCTTTTTTCTTTCCTTCTCTTCTCGTCTCTTTCTAGTTACACAATATACAGGTCCACCCTGCAATGTTACATAACAAGAATTGCAACTAATACATTTAGCAGGTGAAAGGTCACCATTTTTCCATCGATTAGGAAG
>SDBS01005612.1_pt1 | contig 12205 bp, 9 predicted proteins | sample 2277091 | NCBI WGS metagenome assembly SDBS01 (sample SAMN10404972, study PRJNA504765) | marine sediment metagenome | isolation source: marine sediment core GS10_PC15, 163 cmbsf | place: Arctic Ocean: Southern Knipovich Ridge | collected 2010 | reverse complement strand
ACATTTTGATTCATCTGGCTATATCAAAATTTGACTTATCACCAATGAGGTGACAACGTAAATTTTGATTACGCCATCTAAATCAACCTGTTACACCAGATAAGCGCGCCCAACCGCGGTTTCTAGGATAATCAAAATTTTTGAGTTTACCCTCGGTTCAGCAATGAAATGCAGAATGAGCAGGGCTGTCCTCGGAAATGTTGCCACAGGCGGAATTATCTGTGGATCTACGGGGTTCCATGAGGGTGAAGATCGAGGGGCGGTCATTAATCTCTTAATTGAAAAGTATTTCCTGGGGTTTCTTCTGATGAAGTCTGCTGAATAAAAGTCGCTAGTAAGGCGATAAATAAACTTATCGTAATCAAATTCTTCAAAAAAGTAATGGATGCAGGGCGATTATTCGGACGATTAAATAGCCCAAAATTCCCAAAATAAGCAGGCTTGTGTTTGTTAACTGCTTTTTGGAGGTTTTTATCAAGATCGTTTTGTTGCTCTAATGCCTTTGATGTCTTTGGAAAATCATTCACACAATCAGGTTGATTAAAAATCTTAATTAACAAATCATTTGCTGTTTCTTTTTTTGTATTTTTAATATTTAATTTTGCGCCTTGTGATAATAGTTTTGATGTGAATTCATCATTTTTTCGAGACAGTGCAATATGCAAAGGCGTATTTTGTCGCGTATCTGTTTCATTAATATTTTTAACATTCTCACAAAGACGATGAAAATCATCTTTATTGTTTTCTTGTATAGCAGAACACAATGCTTGACTAGCCGTATTAACTAAATATTTTGCCCTCATAAATTGTATAAGTTCTTCTGACGTTAAGGTTCTAAAATATTGGCTCTTTTTAAATTGATCGATGACCATTGAATAATTCTCTGAAGGAATCCAGTTTTCTTGTTTGATGCAATTGTCATAGATATAAGGGTTAATCAGCAGCATTACAATCACCTGTTCTGTTAGTTTGTGGGGCAAATAAACATGGCTATCTGCAAAACGCACCGGGCGAAAGTTACCTTCGCTCGCGCCTTCTGGCCCGGTTGGATTGATTGTCTGTACTTTGATGAAATTCCAAAACAACCAGCATCTTGATTGTTTGATAATGCGAACCACATTGTTTTGTTTTTTTAGTTTGGCAGTAACTTTTTCTGAATAAAACACAGGGATGTCTACTGTTGGAATATTGGGTCTATCTGATGAGTCCCAGCAGTTCACCATCAAGCATTGTGGTATTTCATATGACGAAAATTTTTGTATGATGTGCTGTAAGTTTTTGTTTTTGCCCGGCTTAACAATTAAATTACGATAACCCTTATCCCATTTAAAGCCTTCAATGTTTTTAAACATTCGTTCGCCAAAAGGACCAAAATAAAATGGATTAATGCCGATATAAGCTTTGGCGCCAGGATTGTTTGTCAGTGCTTTTGAAATCTTGGTTAACGCTTGAATTTTCTTTTCAACATAAACCAAAACATTCACCGAAATAATCAAATCAAAGCGTTTGAAATAATGATCAGGTAAATTTTCGATGCGTCCTTGAATAAAAGTAAATTTGTCACTTTGTTTTGTCGGCTTGTTGATGTCTAATCCGTAAAGTTGAGCGGATGGAAAATGACGTTTTAAATCTTTAAGTGCCAAACCTTCGCCACAACCGATATCCAAGACAGACGCAGTTGGATTTTGTCGAAGATATTGAAATATCGCTTGTCCATGTTCTTCAAGACTGATTGCTGAATACTCAGCTAGTGAGTGTGTTGTAAATGTCATGCCTTGCATATATTCGACCTTGTTTAAATAGAGTTGAAATTATCAAATGATGGTCGATATTTTAACAGCTAAATCTTAAGGAAATCTTAACAGGCGGTAAAAATATAGGTTATAATCACATGATAATTTGGATTATCTCTAACCCATTGAAAAAAAAGAGCATAATTTATGATCGATGCAGATCGGTTGACAACAACCGAGCCTTTAAATGAAGATGAGGTGTTTGATCGGGCTATTCGTCCTAAGAAGCTGGAAGAATATATCGGGCAAACGGCCGTCAAAGAGCAAATGAGCATTTTTATTGATGCGGCTAAAAAGCGTAATGAGGCTTTGGACCATGTATTGATTTTTGGGCCGCCTGGTTTAGGTAAAACAACGCTTGCGCAAATCATTGCGAATGAATTAAACGTTAATATCAAACATACGTCAGGACCTGTGTTAGAAAAAGCAGGGGATTTGGCAGCGCTTTTAACAAATCTTCAAGAAGGTGATGTGTTGTTTATCGATGAAATTCATCGGTTGAGTCCAGTGATTGAAGAAATTTTATATCCCGCGATGGAAGATTATCAATTGGATATTATGATTGGCGAGGGGCCTTCGGCGCGTTCGATTAAACTAGATATTCCTTCTTTTACTTTAGTTGGTGCGACAACTCGCGCAGGATTGTTGACGTCACCATTGCGTGATCGTTTTGGGATTGTGCAGCGTTTAGAATTTTATGATAGTGATGAGCTTTCACAAATTGTTAATCGATCCGCTAATATTTTAAATGTGCCGATTGAAGATAAAGGTACAAAAGAAATTGCAAAACGTTCTCGTGGAACACCGCGGATTGCGAATCGATTATTGCGCCGAGTGCGTGATTATGCTGAAGTCAAAATGGATGGTCATATTAATGAAAAGGTCGCACAAAAAGCATTGAACTTGCTTGAAGTTGATGCGCACGGTTTTGATATGATGGATCGTAAATTATTGCTTGCGATCATTGAAAAGTTTAATGGTGGTCCGGTAGGCGTTGATAGTTTGGCAGCAGCGATTAGTGAAGAGCGTGGGACGATTGAAGATATGCTAGAGCCGTATCTCATCCAAAAAGGTTTTATTATGCGAACACCACGTGGAAGAGTGGCAACGCAAAATGCTTATCTTCATTTTGGTTTTAAAGTGCCGGTATCCGCGCAACTTAAAAAAGATACTGATTTGTTTGCCGAAGAAGAGAAAATCTTATGAAAAAAATTCTGATTATATTATTTGGCTGTTTGTTTTGTTCGACTTTCGTGTTTGCTCAAGCTGTGCCACAAAATAGTGTTAAGAGCACGCCTGCTCCTCTTCAGGAATCTTCATATGGTCAAGCGCAAATCATTGTTTTAGTTCAGCGGTTGCAACAAAGGTTGGTTGATTTGCAGTCGTTGATTGCGCTCCAAGGAAAACAAATTCAGACTTTAGCAGGTCAACAACAGAAATTGTATTCCGATCTGAATAATAAGATTTCAATGTTAGAAGATAAAGTGAGTGATAAGCCTTCAAGTGTTTTGCCATTACTGAATCCTTCACAAAAAACATCTAAGCCTGTGGCGCCAGCAGCAGATGCCGCTCAATATCAAGCGGCATATAATTTAATGAAAGCTCGCCAATACGCTGAAGCTATTCAAAGTTTTAATCAGTATGTTGATAAATTACCAAATGGTTATTATATTTCCAATGCGCACTATTGGTTGGGTGAGCTTTACGCGATTGCTGGCGATAATGATCATGCTAATATGCAATTATTGATTCTGATACATCGATACCCCAAATCAAATAAAGTGCCTGAGGCGATGCTAAAGATGGGGTCAATGGCTTATGATCAAAAGCAATATGAGCAGGCTAAAAGTTGGTGGCAAAAGCTCGTTAATAAATATCCCAAGAGCGCATCAGCTCGTATAGCGACGACGAGTTTGCAGCAGCTGGCGAAGGTTGATTGAGGTTTTGGCGGTGCTTATTGCTTGACACACGCCCCTGAATCGGTATTATTCCATCCGTTCTTAACGAAGCCAGGATGGCTGAGTTTAGAAAACTTGTTTTAAGGATGAAAATTTATATTTACTGTTAGATTTAGTTTGGGTCGTTAGCTCAGCTGGTAGAGCAGCAGGCTTTTAACCTGTTGGTCGAGCGTTCGAATCGCTCACGACCCACCACCTTCCTCTAATAGCCTCTTGCTAAAGTCGTTTGATAACGGCGCCAACGGCGGTTCCGACGAGTCTTTTTTGAATAAACATTTTTTGAAATAGATTGTATTCTTGTATGCCAATGGCAACAACTATCACAGTCGCAAGCAAAACAAAAACGAGCCATCTGATCTTGAGATATTTTTTAAGTAGAGCAAATATTAGATATAGCATAAAGCCTGCGATCAAATAAAAAGATAGAAAAATTTGACTGATATATCGGACGTTTTGAGAGTAAGGAACAATGCCTGCGATTAAAGTGAAAGCAACAGTAATCAATAAAATGCCCAATAAAATTTTGTATTGAGTCTTTTCTACATAAGGTCGATGAGAAATAAAGCGCATGATGGGTAGTGCCATGAAGGCGATTGCAAACAATATTGCGTTACTTTGACCTAACAACCAATAGCCAACAAAGATGTGATACCAAGGTCCCATTTGATCCCTAATTACATAAAGATTGGTCGGCATGGCGTTTTTCCATTGAGTTAAAACCGCGATGAGATTTGTAATGCCGCCCATATAATTAATAAGAATAAGTGAGAATAATAAGATGCTTAGGCCAGCAAATAGGCTTAAACGAATTGCTTTAGCATAGTATTTATTAAGAACAACAAAATCCCAAAGAATCCAGATCATGCAGAAAGCGAAAAAAACAACCAAAGAAGATTTGATTAATAGTCCGAGCCCTCCCAAAAGAACTAGTAAAAAAAGCCATGATCGTCTGCGTGGGTTAGTGATAATTTCACAAGTAATATATAACAATAAGGCGCCAAAAAACCCAGTCATAGCGTCTTGCCAAGTTCGTCTTGCTAGTGCGATTGCTATAGGAGATGTCGCCAAAAAAAGAGTTGATATCAATGTGCTCCACGGGTTAAAGAAGCGTAGTCCGAAAATAATAATAAGTAGTAGTGATAGAATGCTAAAAAAACAAGATAAGTTGGCGCCAAATCCAATCGAATAGTTGTGTGTTACTTTCATCATCAAGGATAGTAGAGACGTATAACCTATGCGAGAAGGTGGTGGATAAAACGCGTGTTTTGGTTTGTTTATTCGAGCGGCAATTAAGCGTTGTATGCCCTTCGTTCCATATGTGGCAATATTGTATGCTTGATAAGTATAAATATATTCGTCTGTATGACGGAATTTTACGGTTGAAAGGTTGTGAATTCTTAATCCTACACCAATGAACAAGATAAGTGTGAAGGCGAGAAATAATACAATATTTTTTGTTGTTGAGTGAGAAGAAATATAGGCGCTTAATTGGAGTTTGGAAATCAATTTCATTTTTTAGGCGTTCCATCTAATGAATTAAGACTAGCATTGTTCGCTTAGCGTGTAAATAAAACGTTTCAGGTCTCGATAGGACAAGTCACAATTTGTCTCTACAATTAATTATCAAACAATCAACATAATTTTTTGTGCCTTACATAAAAAATTATTCTAAAATTTACATATGTTAATGGTACACTAGAACTTTTGTAGGGGGGGTTATGTCGATCAGATCTAACATTTTAAAACGTCAACAAGATCTTCTTTGTTATAAAAAACATTTTCATCGTGGGCTGAATTCAATTGCTATGTTGGCCGTTAGCAAAAAACGTTCAGTTGATGAAATTCGTGAAGCAATTGATTCAGGAGTGAGGCTTTTTGGTGAAAGTTATGTTCAAGAAGCTTTGCCAAAAATTGAAGCGCTTTCAGATGAAGATGTCGAGTGGCATTTTATAGGGCCAATTCAGTCAAATAAAACACAACAAATCGCTCAGTATTTTGATTGGGTACAAAGTGTTGATCGGATTAAAATTGCAGAGCGATTGCATGAAGGCCGTTCCCCTAATAAACCTGCATTAAATATTTGTATTCAAGTGAATATCGGTGGTGAGGAAAGTAAATCGGGCGTTGCTCCTGAGGATGTTACATCTCTTGCGCAAAAAATTGTCAGCTTGCCTAATCTTAAATTGCGAGGGTTGATGGCTATTCCTCCTCAGGCTGATGATTTTGATGTTAAGAGATCAAATTTTCATCAATTGAAGCAAATATTTGATAATTTAAATCAACAGGGATTACAATTAGATACGCTCAGTATGGGAATGTCTGATGACTTTACAGCGGCTATTGCTGAAGGTGCAACAATTATACGACTTGGTACGGCAATTTTTGGTCCGCGTGACTAAAACCTATGAATTTTTAATAGTAAAAATGTGACATTTTATATATCATCACAATTATTCAAAATAAAAGATTTAAGAGAATTATGGATAAATTACTTATTATTGGCGGTGAACCGCTAAGAGGTGAAGTGCGTATTTCTGGTGCAAAAAATGCCGCGCTACCTATCATTGCCGCGACCTTATTGGCAGAAAAGCCTGTAAAGCTTGCTAATCTTCCTCATTTAAAAGACGTCACAACCATTATGGAATTGCTTGGGTTGTTGGGCGTTAAAATCATGTTAGATGAGCATTTTCACGTTCAAATTGATGCTGGCAATATTGAATCTCTCGTTGCGCCATACGATCTTGTGAGAACTATGCGGGCTTCAATTTTAGTTCTAGGGCCTCTGTTAGCAAGATATGGCAAAGCAGACGTTTCGTTGCCCGGTGGCTGTGCGATTGGAACGCGTCCTGTTGATCTTCACATTAAAGGTTTAGAAGCACTGGGCGCAGATATCAAGCTTGAAGATGGGTATATTAAGGCAAAGGTTAAAGGCAAGCGTTTAAAAGGCGCAACCATTCAATTTAAAAAAATCACTGTGACTGGCACTGAAAACATAATGATGGCTGCTACTTTAGCCGAGGGCACAACAATTCTTGAAAATGCGGCTTGTGAGCCTGAAGTTGTCGATTTGGCAAATTTTTTAAATGCAATTGGCGCTGATATTCACGGTATAGGCACAAGCACGATTACCATTCATGGCGTGCAGCATTTGAATGGTTGCGAATATGATATATTACCTGATCGAATTGAAGCTGGGACATATTTAGTTGCAGCTGTCATGACGCGTGGAAAAATTAAAATTAAAGATGTGCGACCTGATACGTTAACCATTGTGATTGAAAAATTATTAGAAGCTAGGGCGGATGTTAATATTGGATCGGATTGGATCGAAATTGATATGCATGGAAATCGTCCAAAGGCCGTTGATATTAGCACTGCGCCATATCCAGGTTTTGCAACAGATATGCAAGCTCAGTTCATGGCAATGAATTCAGTTGCTGAAGGTAAAAGTTGTATCACCGAAACAATTTTTGAGAATCGTTTCATGCATATTCAAGAATTATTACGTATGGGCGCAGATATTGATTTGCAAGGCAATATGGCTTACTGCACTGGTGTTGAAAGATTGGTTGGCGCACCGGTGATGGCAACAGATTTGAGAGCATCAGCAAGTTTAGTTCTAGCGGGCTTGGTTGCTACGGGTGAAACCGTTGTTGATCGTATTTATCATATTGACCGGGGCTATTCTTGTATTGAAGAGAAGTTCGCTCAATTGGGCGCTCAGATTAAGCGAATCAACTAAATACTCACCGAAGCTTTTGCTTCGGTGAGTATTTAGTTGTCCCAGAAATTTCACGTAGTGAAATTATCTGGGATCTTGTATGAATGAGGAAAATTTTCAAATGATCTTGCGAAACGACTTACTCCAATATCTCGATTCCATTTTAAAGCCCGAAACTTTTTCAGACTATTGTCATAATGGTTTGCAAGTGGAAGGTTGTGAAAAAATTAATTCCATTGTGACAGGTGTCACAGCATGTCAAGCGTTGCTCGATGCCGCTTCCAAAAAAAACGCAGATGTTGTATTAGTTCACCATGGTTTATTTTGGCAGAATGATGCGATGCGCGTGGTTGGTATTAAACATCATCGTTTAAAAACGCTTTTAGAGGATGATATCAATCTTATTGCTTATCATTTGCCATTAGATGCGCAGCCAGATTTTGGCAATAATGTTTTGCTTGCGAAAATGCTAGGTTTTAATATCGATTCGAAAATTATTGATAAAGCATTGGTTTTTTTTGGTCATTGTGAAGTGCCGTCATCAGGTGAAAATTTAAAAAAGCAAATCACAAAGAGTTTAAATCGTGAGCCGCTTTATATTCCGGGGAGTTCGACTGAAATTAAATCGATTGCTTGGTGTTCTGGTGGTGGTCAAGATTATATTGAGAATGCTGCTGAGCGTGGTGTCGATGCTTATTTAACCGGTGAAATTTCAGAACGCACAGTTCATATCGCGCGTGAAACTGGCATGCATTTATTTGGTGCAGGCCATCATGCAACTGAGCGTTGTGGTATTAAAGCATTAGGCGAGAATATCGCGAAACATTTTAATCTTCCTGTTGAATTTATTGATATCGACAATCCGGTCTAAACTTTATGTTTTAACCTAGAAACCGCAGTTGGATCACACTTACTGGCACAACATCTTGATTCATCTGGCTATATCAAAATTTAACTTATCACCAATTAGGTGACAACGTAAATTTTGATTACGCCATCTAAATCAACCTGTTACACCAGATAAGCGCGCCCAACCGCGGTTTCTAGGTTTAATCATTACCAGTAACAAAAATCCTTGTCGATCTCGATGGCACAAGATAATAGTAAATATGCGTCATCCCGCGGCGAAGACCTCGGGATCTGTCGTTAAAACATCTAATCCGACAAGATGAAACGAGTTTTGTAACTGCTTGTTCTTAAAAAGAAAAACAGAGTTTTATCATGTCTGACACCGTAAAAGAGAGCTTCTTTCGTCATATTCTTTGTCGTTGATCTCTTCTTTTCCGTTAGGAATATTAATCACAACGTCATCGTTTTGATTTTTAATTTCTGCGGCTTGTTTTGTTTCGAGTTTTTCTAAGGTGCTATCAATGTTGCTTAAAAATTGATTTGCTTGATCGATGATCTTTGTTTTTGGTGTCTTACGGTCTTGCAGATACATTAAAGAATAGACATTTTTGCTTGCAATTTCCAGATCTATCAGCGCGATTAAGCGATGTCCTTCAGACAGTAATGTTGATTGCTTTGGCAAATCTGTTAATAAATTTTCAAGAAATTTATCAACATCATTTACTTTTTTAAATTGGGGTATTTGTATCTGTAAGTTACTTAATTGTTTTGTTATCGATGTCAGGGTGTTTTGATGTTTTTTTTTCATTTTTCTAAATGGATAATCGAGATATGTAAGCTTATCAGAATACTCAGACAGAGCGCAGAATTGCGCACAACATACCACGGGAGTAGTCGTAGGGAGAAGGATGGCTGGTATCATGAGTAGAAGCGACATAGTCTCTAACGGCGACGTACTGAATAAGTAAACCGATGCAGCCATGGCTAACGTTTCTAACACCATCGCAAGAGACAACATTCCGTACCAAGAAAGAGGTATGAAACAGCAATCTTTTGGAGTATTGGAAAGCTCATCACGAAAGTTTTCTATTTTTTCATAAACAGCAAACTGGGAGCTTGTAAAGTTTTCGATACGGCCTGTTAAGTCTTCTTTTAATTTTTTCCAGGCAGCTTTTTCCTTTTCCTTACAAGAATTGGTAATTTGGGGTGGAGTTTTCGTGTAAAATTTGTGATTGATAAAAAAATCCCAATTTGGCGAAGCTGTTTGTCCGTCAGGATTTTTCTGTGTTATGTTGAGATCATTTAACATTTCGTTAAATTCAGAGCAAGCTAGAGATAAAGAAATAATATCAGTGATCTTTTTATCTAACCAGGGCAATGCTAACGTCAAGACAGTTCTGTTATGATCTTTGTTCCTTTCAAAAAAGGATGTTGAGTTTCCTTGCATGTTGTCTACCTCATTTTTTTAATGTTTTTGGACGCCTTAAAATACAGGCTTTGTGAGCATCATACATATAAATTATTAAGGAATTCTTAGTAAAAGCTTAAGGTTTTATTAAGAGTGCAGATGTTTATGTTTAACTGTTTGAAATTTAATAGGAAATATTTTTTAAATTTTTTGTTTTATTTTTGGGATAAATGCCACGGGCACATTTTTTGGTACATTCTTTAAAATTCTGTTGCCAAGATTGGGTGGCGTTTGAATAATTGTATAGTTTGTTAACCAACCTTTTAAAATTGGTAAATAATTTTTCCCAATGACAATGATTGTATCTGGATCATGAGCAATAAGAATCGGAAAATCTTTGCTTAAGTTTTCTTTGGTCGGATTTTTTGAAGTTTCGGGTCTTGCTTTCTTTGCAACAACTAGGTGATTTGACCGCATGTAGTAAGTCATATTATCACGTGTGGCAAGCACTTGGACTTTCCATTTATTCCACGGTTGCGTTTTTTCTGCTTGTTGTTTAACAAGTTTAGTGAATCCAGATGCGCCGCCAGAGCTATAAGCAAGCGGCATCACGACAACAAATGCGAGTAATACAAGTATTGTGAAAATAAGCGCGCAAAGTCCGGCAAGCTTATTTACAAAATTTTGTTTCGTTGCTTGTAAGCTAATCCAATCAGCTGTGAATAATACGGCAAAAGGAATCATTGGAAGCACATAGTAATCGCGTCGTGACCCGCTGATTGTGAAAAAAAGAAAAATAATAATAAGGGACCAAAACATCCATCGTGAGCCAATCGAAATAGATCGCCAGCGACGGGGTAAAGTAATCAATGCAGGAATGGTAAATAAAATCCAGGGCGCGATGGCCAATGGAAGATATTTAAAATAAATGTAAAAAGGTTGTTTGTGGTCAAAGGGTGCGATGTAACGCAAAATGTTTTCACGAAAGACTTCGATGAGTCCGCTTTCAGCGTATTGATGTGGATTCATATAAGCAGAAGCAATAAAAGGTGCCAGATAAACAATTGCAGCAGGAATTAAAGCTAAAAAGACGCTAATGTTTAAATGTTTTTTCCAGTTTTTTCGATATAACAAGTCAGGGATGATGACGAGAAAGGTAATTGCGGCGGCGATTAAGCCTTTAAGTAAGCAAGCGACAGCAAGAATAAGAAAAAACACTGCATAGTTAAAAAATCCTGGCGCGTTTCTGTGTTTAAAATACCACACTAGTGCGAGCATAAAACCCGCAATATTTAACATGTCCGAGTTTCCAACTCGAGCCCAAAAGATAAAGTAAAATGAGCTTAACAACATCCATGCGGCAATGATGCCAGTCCGGCGTGATGAAAGTGTTTTACCTAATTCAAACGTTGCCCAGATTGTAAGAAAGCCTGCAATGGCGCTTGGGAGGCGCACAGCCCAAAGGTTAAAATGTTCGATGAGGTAAGAAACACCAATAATGAACCAATAGGAAAGTAGTGGTTTGTCATAGTAATCAGTGCCGGCGAGATAAGGGTGAAAAAAATCATGGCGTATGATCATTTGATGTGCGATGTTTGCCCAGCGCCATTCTTGAGTCCATAATTCTTTAGCACCCAGAAAAGCAAATAATGCAACAAGTGCTATTAAGAGAACAATATAAATATCACCGTTTTCACCCCAAAGTAAATTGGCGAGTGATTTTTTGTGTTGCGGTTTTTGCATTATAGATCATCCAAAAAAAGGTGTCAGACATTAGTTTTCTTGCAATTCATATCATCCATTGGTTTAGTATTGTTTATTGCAATAAAACTAATATCTGACACGCTGAAAAATGCATATCTTAATTTTAGTGCACATTATGTAATTCTGCGATAATATCACCAAGCTGTAATTAAGAGAATACTTACATGAATCATTTTGAATTGCTTGAATTTGATACGACGCTATTTGGATTTAATGTTGCAAAAATTTTGCCAAATAAGCTTTCGTCTGATGAATTAGCGCAGATTATTGAAAATTTAAAAAAGAAAAAGGTGCGATTGGTTTACTGGGCGACTGATGCTGAGGATCAGTTAACTCAAGATGCTGCTAAAAATGCCAATGGATTTCTGGCAGATCAAAAAGTGACATATACTATCGATCTAACGACATTAGATCCTGATTTATTAGAAGAATCGCGACAAATCGTTGAAGATTATCCTTATCCTGAAGTTAACAATGAAATGAAACAATTAGCATTTCAAATTGGTAAGCCTTCTCGATTTGGTGTTGATCCTAATATGCCAAATATTCTGATGGAAAAAATGTATGAAACTTGGGTGACAAATTGCATTAAAAACGGCATGGCTAAACATGTGTTTGTGATTCGACGAGGACAATCAATTGCAGGCATGGTGACATTGGGCGAAAAAAATGGACGCGGCGATATTGGATTAATTGCTGTATCAGAAAAATT
>SDBS01005611.1_pt1 | contig 12206 bp, 10 predicted proteins | sample 2277091 | NCBI WGS metagenome assembly SDBS01 (sample SAMN10404972, study PRJNA504765) | marine sediment metagenome | isolation source: marine sediment core GS10_PC15, 163 cmbsf | place: Arctic Ocean: Southern Knipovich Ridge | collected 2010 | reverse complement strand
CTCAGTATGCTGGGTATATTGGAGAACACTGTTCGACATGAAATGGAGGCAATCGCCGAAAGGGCAGGATTGCGTGCCATTCTGAATACAGTACTGGATGCTAAAGGAAGATTGGTAAAGGCTGTCTATGGAGATCCCAGAGCTGCCTTTCGAGAAGGCGTTGAGCTATCGCGCAGTGTGTATGGTGTGTCCGTCGCTAATAAGACTGATATTGTTGTCGCTGGCTCTCACCCCTGTGATATTGAGTTCTGGCAGGCACATAAATGCCTCTATGCGGCGGAGCATTGTGTGAATAATGGTGGAACTATAATCGTGGTAACTCCCTGTCCCGAGGGTTTTGCCGTGACACATCCTGAGATGGTTCAGTTTGCTGGACATAGCATGGAGGAGATAGACACCATGGTGCGGTCTGGAGAGATTAAAGATTCAGTTGCTGGTGCCCTGACAATGGCATGGGCGAATACACGGCGGCGTGCCAGGATATCTCTGGTCTCTGGCGGAATCAGCGATGATGACGCGATAGCGGTGAAATTTACTCCGTTTTCCACCGTCGATAAGGCGCTTGAAGACGCCTTTGTACGCCATGGGCAGGAGGCCTCAGTTTGTGTGCTCCCCTATGCGCCTGATACCTTGCCATTGCTAAGCTGAAATAGCGTTACCCTTCGAGACAACCCTTTTTCTCTGTCGATTCCTTTGTTAAGCAGGGACGACAAATGTTGCTGCCTTGGGCACGACTTCTATAGTCAGTGGAGTTTCTCCTATGATATCTCCATCTGCCTGTACTATCAGCGGCTTTTCGGTTAACACGGTGATATGTTTCCCCTGTCCGATGAGCTGGAATCCTTTCTTTCGCTTTCTGATGAGAATGTCCAGCAAAACGTCAACTATTCCCCTGATCGAGGCCTCGCGGACGATGCCTACTTCCAGTACTCCGTCGTCAATCTTGCTGTCCGAAACGGTGTATTGTGATCTGCCCAGTACACCCGAATTGACCACAAATAACTCCGCCGCTTTTACCTGTTGCCGTCTCCCATCTATTTCAATGGAGAATGTATGTTGAGTCGTTTTCGGCAGGTGTAGCAGTCCGGCAAATATGTAAGCAAAAATTCCAAGCAGAGATTTCTTGGTGGAGTCTAATTCATTTACAACAGATGAGGAGAAGCCCGTAGAGACGTTCATGAAAAATAATCTGTCCTCTATCCGTAGGGCGTCAATGGTTTTCGTTTTCTCGAAATGAATAAGTTGCTGGACGGCTAGTTTTGCGTCCAGGGGGATGCCCAGTATGTTGGCCATAGTGTTGCTTGTACCTGCCGGTATAATTCCGATTGGTTTTTTCCAGTCCTGAAGGTAACTGGCAAGCAGTGCTACCATACCATCCCCTCCCACGGCTATATAGAGGTCAAAATGCTCCTGCTTAGTCTTCTTTATCCTCTCTGCCAGTTCCTGCTGGTTTATGAAGTGATATATTTCCCCTGAGATATTTTCTCTGGATAATAAATCTGCCAGGTACTCGTAAACAAGATACTCATCGTAACGCCCCGCCTTAGTATTGACTACGATGAAGAAGCTCCTCTTCGTTGTCCCTGGCTTATCTGTTTTATTCATCAATGCACTGAACCATTTTTTACTGCGGGCTAACTTAAGCTCACGCCATTATTAGAGCCATCTTTTTTTCTCCTCAAACTCGCCCGTTATTGTATCAGCCTTAAGGGAAAATCTCTCCCATTCCTCAGTAAGCAAATCAATATCTTTCTTCAGCTTTTGATGGTTATGGATGTTATTAACCACATTGGTACTGTCCTCGTAGTGGGTAGAGCTGGAGAATGTATCCTCAATTTCCTTCAATTGTGCCTCCAGCGTTGATAGACCGGCTTCGAGTTTGCTGATTTTCTGCTGGATAGGAGACAGTATCCTGTAGTATGTGTTTCTCAGTTCTCCTTCCTTTACTTTGCGCCGACGTAAATCCTCTTTACTATTGTCCTTGCTAACGGCTTTCCCCGCTGATTTCTGACCTGTCCCCGAATTTTTTTCAGGTCGGCTTTCCTTCCAGTAGAGATAGCTATCATAGTCTCCCTGAAATACCTGAATTTGGTTTTCTGCAACCACAATGATTTTATTTACGATTTGGCGAATAAGAGTACGATCGTGGGTAATAAAGCAGAGAGTACCTTGATAGGCTTCAAGTGCGTCGGTGAGCACTTCTCTTGAAGCGATGTCGAGGTGGTTAGAGGGTTCGTCCATTAGCAAGAAGTTCGTTGGTTGTACCAGTATCTTGGCTATTGCCAACCGGCTCTTTTCGCCGCCAGACAGCACTGATACCTTCTTCGTTACATCGTCGCCACTGAAGAGAAAGCCACCCAGGATGCTGCGTAATCTTTGTTCTGTATCGTCAGGAGCGACACTGCGTAGCTCGGATAGTACGCTATTTTCAGGGTTGAGAATTTCGAGTTGATGCTGCGCATAATATGCGGTGCTGATGTTGTATCCTAATATGCGCTGTCCCTTTTCGAAGGGAAGAACATTCGCCAATATTTTTAGCAGTGTTGTCTTTCCTGCACCGTTATGTCCTAGCAGGGCCACCCTGTCTCCTCGCCGGAGTACCAGGTTAAGGTTTTTATATACGATGTTGTTTCCATAGGCTTTCGAAACATGGGAGAGTTTAATAACTTCCTCTCCTCCTCTCTCAACGCCGGGGAAAGAGAAGTGTATTTTCTTGCTTGTTCGGGGAACCTCCACTGTTTGTATCTTATGCAATCGTTTTATTCGACTCTGGATCTGGGTTGCCCTTGTGGCTTTATAGCGAAAGCGCTCTATATATCGCATCTCTTGCTCTGTCTTACGTTTCTGTCTTCTGGCAGTTGCCTCACTGGTCTCAAGTTCATTTTGTCGTGTCATTATGAAGCTGTCATAGTTGCCATGGTGATGGATAATCCTGCCTGGCTCGATGGCAAGAACACTGTCCACTATATTATTAAGGAACTCCCGGTCGTGGGAAATTACCATAACTGCACCATGGTAGCTCTTAAGATAGTTTTCAAACCAGATACATGACTCCAGGTCAAGATGATTTGTTGGTTCATCGAGCAGTAACAAGTCAGGATTGAGCAAGAGCAATTTGGCTAGTTCGGCGCGCATCAGCCATCCTCCACTGAATTCATTCAGTGGGCGGCTAAAGTCAGGGGAGTTGAATCCCAATCCAGAGAGGACGATTTTCGCCTCGTATTCAATGTTATATCCACCGGCCGCTTCGAACCTGTGCTGGAGTTCCCCCATTTCCTGGAGCAGTTTTGCCGATTTACTGGCATCTTTCTCCTCTGCCATCTCTTGCTGGACAACGTCAATAGCATGTTTCAGTCTCATAGCCCCTGTAGGGACATCTGTCACTGCATCAAGCAGAGAGCAAACAAGAGAGGGCATAATCTCCTGTTGCAGACAGCCTATGCTGATACCCTGTCGTTTGCTTATCTGCCCTCCATCAGGGGTGACATTACCGCGGATTATTTCGAACAGCGTGGTTTTTCCTGCACCATTTGCTCCAATTACTGCCATGCGCTCTCTGGCACCGATATTGAAGCTGATGCTACCAAACAACAACTGCTCACCGTATGATTTGGAGATTTTAGAAACGCTGAGCATATTATATCAATCAGTTACAGCGAGTTTAGAAGCCAACTGCCTGTCCGTCTTTTCTTGGATCGGAAGCGCCACAATAACCGTCAGTCAATTTATATATCAGTTGTCCTCCCCCGAACCATGTGGGGTCTGTTTTTAAGGGATTTATCCTGTGCCCTCGCTGGGTCAGTTCCTCCAATACATCTGGGCTGAAACCAGGCTCGAAAGCTACCTCCATGTTCTCGAAGACCCGCCAGCGGGGGGCGTCGCAAGCTGCCTGTGGGTTCTGATGATAATCAAAGATACGAACCATCATCTGCGAATGTCCTTGTGCCTGCATTGCTCCCCCCATCACTCCGAAACTCATCACAGGCTTGCCGTGTTTGGTCACGAATGCTGGGATAATCGTGTGAAATGGCTTCTTCGCTCCATCAACCTGGTTGGGATGCCCCTTCTCCAGGCTAAAACAGGCAGCCCTGTTCTGCATGCTTATGCCGGTGCCCGGCACTACGATGCCTGAACCGAAGCCCATGAAGTTGGATTGGATGAAGGAGACCATCATGCCATTGGCATCAGCCGCGCTTAGATAAACTGTTCCACCATGGGGGGGCACCCCATATCCCGGGTTTCGGGCATGCTTGATATCAATCAGTTTGGCACGCTGAGACAGGTAATCCGCCTGTAGCAGGTCGTGGTAGTCTATATCCATACAGGAAAGGTCAGCAACGTAGCGATAGCTATCAGCAAAGGCCAGTTTCATTGCCTCGATTTGCAAATGCAGGCTGTCTGCCGAGTCCACTGGATAGTCCTGGACGTTCCAGTGTTCCAGGATGCCCAGCATGAGCAACGCTGTTATGCCCTGCCCGTTTGGGGGGATTTCATGAAGTTTGAATTCATGGTAGTCATTGGAAGCTGTTTCAACCCAGTCCGGACGATGTTTGTCCAGGTCTTCCTCCGTAAGCATTCCACCAGTGGCTCTGGAGTGGGCAGCGATTTTTTTTGACAGTTCGCCTCTGTAGAAGGATTCGCCATTTGTCTCCGCAATCAGTTCCAGGGTCCTTGCCTGTTCCTTGCAGTTGAATTTTTCACCTGCTTCCGGTGCTCTGCCATTTGGTAAAAAGGTGGCTCCAAGTTCCGGGAAATCGCCATATATTTCGGGCACAGCTTTCCACCTGGCAGCGGTGATTGGGGAGACCAGGAAACCGTTGCAGGCATATTCTATTGCTGGTCCGAACAGTTCTCCAAAAGGCAGGAAACCAAATTGTCTTGATAACTCCACCCAGGCGGATACTGCGCCTGGAGTGCTTACTGAATCCCAGCCATACTCCGGCATTGAAGCAAGTTTGGAGAAATGCTCGAAGGTCCATGCCGCCGGGGATCGTCCCGAGGCGTTGAGACCGTGCAGTTGTTTTCCATCCCAGACAATGGCAAAGGCGTCGCTACCGATTCCGTTGGAGGTTGGTTCTACCACTGTTAGCGCTATGGCAGTGGCGATAGCAGCATCCACTGCATTTCCGCCTGCCTGGAGCATCCTCAACCCAGCCTGGGCTGCCAGCGGTTGAGAGGTGGCAACTATACTGCGAGCCATAACTGGCATACGCTGAGAGTGATATGGAAAATCCCAACTGAGAGACGTCATTCTATTTACCTCCTGAGTGACCTGAGCAATATAATATATTTGTCAGCACTATGATAAATCATAGGAATCTTCCCACCAATGACTGATAGGAGTCAGTTGAAACACAAATATCTCCTGCTCCTCACAGCCTGTCCCTAATCTTGTCACCTACTAATGGGCACGTCAAGACTGCAGAAGATATATTGCGGATGCTCTACCTGTGGGTAGGGCTGGAATATCATTCTTAGTCTAAGGAATAATTAATGAACGTAATGGCTATTATGGCTGCAAAGTATATCAGAGGATGGTTTCCCCCTCTGGCTTCTATCCCCCGCCAAATACGGGGATGATGGCAAGCTCTCCGCCGTCTTTTACCGGCATAGCCATTCGTTTATAGCTAAAGCTATCCGGAGAGTTCACGTATACGTCGAAGCAACTCCTTAATTTCCCATCTTCCTCGAAGATCTGGTGTTTTATTCCGGGAAATTGAATCTCGAGATCTTCGATACACTCCGCGACGGTAGATCCTGAGACTTGGACTTCTGCCTGTCCTCCGGTGAATTTCCTCAGTGAAGGAATGATTCTCATGGTTGCGCTCATCTTTACTTGCTCCTTAAATGTTTACATTCTTGACAATCAGGGTCTCTGGCTATTGCCAGCTCCATGAATTCAAGGCTAAGTCCATCGTATATTAATAGTCTGTTTGTAAGCAGTTCCCCGATACCAACTACGTACTTAATGACCTCGGTAGCCTGGATGCTACCTATGACTGCGGGAGTAACCCCGACCACTGGTGGGGCTTTCTGCTGAGGGTCCTGTTTGTAGAGGCAGGTCAGGCAGGGAGTAGCCCCTGGTATTATTGATGTAGCTGTTCCCTCAAAACCATGTATTGCCCCATGGAAAAAGGGTATCCCTCTGCTAATGGCTACCCTGTTGAGCAGACGTCTGGCCGGAAAATTGTCCATTGCATCAACTATCAGATCGTAATCGCCTACTAACTCAAAGACATTATCCTCGATTATGTTCTTGTCTAGGGCCTCTATTTCGATCATTGAATTGAACGACTCCAGATTCGCTTTGGCTGAAAGGACCTTGGGCTCTCCAATATCTTTTTCGTGATATAAAATCTGCCTGTTCAGGTTGCCAGAATCCACGCTATCGTGGTCTATTAATCGTATCTTACCCACTCCAGCGGCAGCAAGATAGATGGCAATAGGAGAGCCGAGTCCTCCAATTCCAGCAATCACCACCCTGGCGTTTTTTAGTTTCTGCTGTCCCTCTTCACCGAAGCCGGCGATAGCAATCTGCCTTGCGTATCTCTGCAACTCGTATTTACTAAGCATACTTATTGGCCCAGTTTTCCATATTGATTATCCTGTTATCCGTCGGCAGTAAGAGGATAGCCTGTTAGTAATGGGGATTGATTAGACGGCTACGATTTCTTTTATCTCTGGAACCTTCTCTTTCAGGACCTCTTCAATGCCGAACTTCAGCGTCATTTTTGCCATGGGGCAGCTGCCGCAGGCCCCTACGAGGCGTAACTTGACCACACCGTCGTCGCTGACGTCGACCAACTCGACATCACCACCGTCTGCCTGCAAATTCGGTCGTATACTGTTTAAAGCCGTTTCTATCTTCTCTTTCATTATGCTATATCTCCTTCTATGTTATAAAAATTTCTGTTCCTGTAATTTGCCGTCTATAACTCTTGAAATCTGTTAAATCAGCGGACTGAAACCCGTCGCTGATTTATTACCATCATTATCGTATTAGTGATATTGTCATATCTCGATAAAATTATCAAATTCAGACTGGTTAATCCACTGCTGGCTAAAACGACGGTTTCCCTGTGTTACACTTTGATTAGTGGATAGAATTTCTGTTGAGAAGGGTAATTAATAATCGAGCAGGAGCAGTATAGTATGAGTAACTTAACGGATATTTTCGATAATAAGACTAGTATTTCTAAGCTCAGGCAGTTGGCACAGGATTTCGTCGATGAGCGGGATTGGAACAAGTATCATAATCCCAAGGACCTGGCCGTCTCGATTGCTATAGAGGCAGCGGAATTGATGGAGCTATTCCAGTGGATGGGGCAGATAGAAATGGAAAAAATGGCGAAGGACGATGATAATCTACTGCGGATAAGAGAGGAACTTGCTGATGTAATGATACTCTGCCTGAACATGTGCAATACCCTGGGCATAGACCTGTCACAGGCTATTGTAGAGAAAATAGAGAAAAATAAAGCCAAGTACCCCGCCGAATTGGTCAAGGGGAATTACCGCAAGTACACGCAGATCAAAGGTTGATTTCGCTAACCTCTATCAGTTCACAGCAATAGCATTGCCGGGTATGACTTTAGACAGAGATGGGGAGATTGCCGTATTTATCGATTAACTCAACTATTCTGCCTAAACGCTCTATATCTCCGTCAAAAGGAAGGTTGTCACCCATTCCCACTATGAAGTTGTAGCCAGGCGCTATCTCCTTAATCATGTCAATAACATACTGGTCAAACTCCTCGTCGCTATAGGTGGGTTCAAACAAGATAGAGGGAATCCCACCCCAGATGACTCCTTTATCCCCTACGGATTCTCTGAGTTCTGTGTTAGTAACCGAGGTCATCGGTACAGGTGTCCAGGCCTCCCATATATCAATACCTGTCTCCTTTAAAAAGGGTAGTAGCCGTCTATTCTCTCCATCTGCGTGGGCTGCAGCCAGTTTGCCATGAGAATGTAGGAATTCAGTTATTTGCTGGAACCAGGGTATAAAAAACTTATTGAAAACCGGGGTGTGGACGTCATCGCTCCAATTGCTACCCACGTAGTAAATTTCCAGGTCTGACTCTACTGCCACCTTGTGTTGTCGCATAACCATGTCGCTCATAACCTCAAACAGGCTTTCTACTTTTGTGGGACGGTCTGCCAGTTCGTAGAAAAACTTGTCAAAGCCCATCAGATCTCGCATTATACGTTGTGCAGGAGAAGCTCGTCCTGCCCCCGTCATCATGACACCATCGTCCCCCACCGCGTTCTGTGCCTTGTTAAAGTTGGGGTCGAGGACCGGGGTTGTATGCTGGAGGATATACTCGATTACGGGGTAGTCTTTTTCGCTCTTGAACATTTTTTCGGTATCGTAACCAATCCATGGACCCTCTGCAGTGGTGAAAAGTGTCCTCCTTGATACCGTCCCAATGGGGGTAATGTACTCAGTCTCAATGTAAGGTGGATTATTCTTTTCTATTACCTCCACGCCATCGTATTTGTCCTTCACCACGGTATGAAAGCGTGACTGGGCACCGGCTCCCTGGTCACGGATGATGGCTGTTTGCTCCCAGCCCTTATATTTCTCAGGCAGGGTGTCATGGGCAGTGTTGTAGTTGTACCAAAGGTCGATTCGTGCTCCACAAGGTAGTTTGTCCAGCTTCTCTCCATTCGATGCTGCCAGGAGCTGTTGCCTCTGTGTCATGGTCACTAGACTGCTCCTCTGGCTGTCATTAGTTCTTTACAAACCTTGGTTGCCTCGCCTCCGTCATGGGCATAAGCATCCGCCCCGATATGGGCTGCAAAATCTCTTGTTACCGGAGCCCCTCCAACTATTACCTTGATGCTTGAGCGCAAACCAGCGGTCTCCAATGCTTTTATTACAGTACCTATAGAAGGCATGGTTGTGGTAAGCAGAGCGCAGAGACCCAGGATGTCTGCCTTGTTCTCTTTTACTGCTTCGACAAATTTGTCATCAGGCACATCCTCTCCAAGGTCAATTACCTCAAATCCCACTCCTCCCAGGAATGTGGCTACGATGTTTTTGCCGATATCATGGATATCTCCCTTCACGGTGCCAATCACAACCTTCCCCAACGTTGGCATTTCAGTGTCGGCAAGAAGTGGCTTCAGTATCGCAAGGGCGTTATTCATTGCTCTTGCTGCCAGCAGCATGTCCGGCAGGAAAAACTCTCCGCTTGAAAATTTTTCTCCTACTGTGTCCATTGCTGGTTGTAGTACCTGTGAGATGACATCACGGGGACTGGCTCCCGATTTAAGCGCATCGGTGGCTAATCCTGCCGTCTGATCTCCCTTACCTTCGATTATTGCCTGTGATAGTAGAGAATAGTCTGCCATATGAAGACACCTCCTTTGTATTAGTTTACCATTTTCAGAACTAAGAGTACATATGACAAAGAAAATGTGGAGAGGCCTGGAAAAGGCTATTGATCCGTTGCTTAACTATAACTCACTGTGTACAATACTCCGCAAGCAAAGCAATAAAAATCATACCGAAGGGGAAAAGTAACACTGGTGTCGTATCTATCTTCTTTGTGGTAGAGTGGTTATTATATTTGAATGGAGAAGGTGAGTATTATGGATAATAGCAAGAAGAAAAACAAGCTGCAGGTGCCATCCAGGATGACAGGGGCTCGCTTTATTGCCGAGACCTTCAAGAGCTATGGAATGACGCATGTCTTTTATGTCGAAGCGGTTCTTAGAAGGACCCTGATTGAGATGGAAACTCTGGGTATCAATAAAGTGATGGCTCATACGGAAAAAGCGGCGGCTTATATGGCTGATGGATATGCAAGAGTGAGACATGGACCGGGTATCTGTTTGTCTCAATCGGTTGGAGCTGCCAATCTTGCCGCCGGACTTCAGGATGCCTTTTTAGCGAGGTCACCTGTAATAGCAATTACAGGACACAGGCCTCCGATTGCTCGCTATAGCAACGCATATCAGGAAATCGTCCATAGCCCTCTGTTTGCCCCAGTCACCAAATATAACGTAGAGGTTGAGGTAGCGGAGCAATTGCCTAAGTTGTTGCGACAAGCTTTTCGTGAAGCTACTACAGGCTCTCCGGGCCCGGTGCACCTTGATATTATGGAATATATTAAAGATAGCCTTGAAACAGTCGAGGCGAACATGGAAGTGGTTGATGAGAAACTTTTCTCTTTCTATCCTCCTTATCGTCCAGCACCTGAAAGAGAGAGCGTGGAGGAAGCAGCACGGCTCCTGGAAAACGCAGAAAGACCTGTTATCGTCGCCGGAGGAGGGGCGACTGCCTCTACAGCAGGCCCCGAAATCGTGAAACTTGCCGAAAGAATGACTATTCCAGTAGCCACTTCTCTTAGTGGAAAAGGGATAATTTCAGAGGATCATCCCCTTAGTATAGGGTCGGTAGGTACCTATTCTCGTTCATGTGCTAATAAAATAGTGTTCGAAGCGGACCTGGTACTCTATATAGGAAGCCGTACTGGTGACCAGGTGACTAATATGTGGAGAATACCACGACCAGGTACGCAGATAATACACATTGATATCAATCCTTCGGAACCGGGGAGAAATTATCCCAACACGGTCTCGGTTATCGGGGATGCAAAGGTCTGTGTAAACATGCTTGATACTAGTGTTACTCGCAAGGCAGTTGATGATAGCTGGGTAAGCAGGACTCGGAGTCTGGTTCAAGAGTGGCGTAACAAACTGGAGCCATTGCGTAATTCCAGGGACGTACCAATACGCCCTGAGAGACTTTGCGGGGAACTGACTAACTATCTTCCTCCAAATGGCATTCTTGTAGTAGACACAGGCTATTCCGGTATATGGACAGGTACTATGGTGGATATTACAAATCAGGGACAAAGTTATATTCGAGCCGCCGGATCCCTTGGCTGGGCTTTTCCTGCCTCTCTTGGTGCCAAATGTGCAGCTCCTGACAGGCCAGTGGTTTGTTTCACTGGAGATGGAGGGTTCTGGTATCACCTTAGTGAACTAGAGACCGCCAGGCGGTATGGAATCAATACTGTCACCGTGGTAAACAATAACTCAGGATTAATGCAATGCGCGAATGGAGTTGATGCTGCCTATGGCGATAGACCAGGAAATAGGGAAAGTTTTTATCGCTTCAGTAATATCAATTTTGCCAGGATAGCTGATGAAATAGGTTGTCTGGGGATACGGGTGGAACAACCGGAACAAATAGCTGGAGCACTGGAGCAGGCCCTGTCGGCTGCAATGCCAGTTGTCATAGATGTTGTTACCGATCCACAAGGGAATCCCCCTGCGCCATGGACCCCAGCCTGATAAAAAAGAAAAGTATCTATTTAGAGTTCGTCAACTAGATTGAACATCCTGAAAAAAGAGCCGGAGGAGTGAGCATGAGAGCTGCTGTATTTAAGGAAAAAGGCGTATTAAAAGTAGAGGAGGTTCCCAGACCAGAGCCAGGCGTTAACGACGTGTTACTTCAAATAACTCACTGTGCTGTATGTGGGTCTGATCTTCATCGATACCATTATGGAATGATGTCACCCGGGACTATCATGGGGCACGAATACTCTGGCCGGGTTGTAGAGATAGGCAGCGAGGTAAAGAACTTTCAAGTTGGGGACCGTGCCGCACCATCGGGAGGAAAAGTTAATCCTGTGCAGGATATTTTCCGTTATCCGCCACGTTACAGTGCAAAGGAGCGAGGGTTTATGTCAGGTCAAAGGCCCGGTGCTTATGCAGAGTTTATGGCAATAGATGCTGACAGGCTGATGAAAATACCGGAGACTGTGAGCAACCTGGAGGCTTGTCTTATAGAGCCATTGACCGTATCACTCCATGCGGTGCGGCTTTCGTCTATCAAATTGGGCGATCGGGTACTGGTGATTGGAGCAGGCCCTATCGGGTTATTGGTCCAGCAATGTGCCGCCCTTTCCGGGGCTGGTGATATATTCGTTTCTGAAACCAATCTCGCCAGGAGGAAGGTTGCTTCCCTGTTGGGAGCAGATGTGGTTATTGATCCCATGCAGGAAAAAGTGATAGAGGAGATAACTCGTAAAACTGGCGTTGGGGTAGACCTGGCATTCGAATGTGCGGGTGCTCATGCCACGCTACATGAAGCACTGGGCTCATTGCGAGTAGCAGGTAGAGTCATAGTTGTTTCCCTGGCATGGGAGCCAGTTAGTTGTACCCCTGTTGATTGGGTGGGGAGAGAAGTAGAG
>SDBS01005610.1_pt1 | contig 12207 bp, 7 predicted proteins | sample 2277091 | NCBI WGS metagenome assembly SDBS01 (sample SAMN10404972, study PRJNA504765) | marine sediment metagenome | isolation source: marine sediment core GS10_PC15, 163 cmbsf | place: Arctic Ocean: Southern Knipovich Ridge | collected 2010 | reverse complement strand
AACTTTCTTGTTTAAAATAATTTTTGTTTTTGATTTTTTGGCCCTCCATCCTTTTGGGATGTTCAGTGTCGGGGCACTTCCTCGAAGTGAAGGCGTACTTCTTCATCGAAAGATGGGAAGTACAATCAGGGAATATAGGGGGAAATACTCCCTGATTGCACTCTCCATTTTAGAATCAAGAGAACGCTTTTATTTATTTTTGAAAGAACTTTGACTATGACAGTCCTAGCTGCTGGACGCGATCTTGTCTCACTAGAACCGTATTTTGTTTCGCTTGTTTGTTTTGTGGGGCGCACATTATTGCAGTGCTACTTACGAGTATAGCAGATTTTTGCGCTTGAGTCAAAAATGTTGGGTCATTTTTGTACACATTTTTTGTTCTTCTTTATTATTGTTTTTTTGTTGTGTTGTTCTCCAACTTACGACGCCAGCTGTTGAGCGTGTCAGCACCAAACCAGTCAGTGATTTTTCTATTGAGGTCCGAAGCAGAACCAATATGTATGGTGGCGGGAGGGAAACTTTTTAAGACCTCGTCTCCATATGATTTTTTTAAAAACCTGGAATCAAGAATGATGATGATGCCTTTGTCGGATGTTGATCTTAGTAACCGTCCGATACCCTGACGAAGTTGGAGTATCATGAGTGGCATGCTTAGACGGTTGAAACTTTCCATATCGTTTTGCTCAGCCAGAGCTTCAATTATTGGATCATTAGGTGGAGGAAATGGTAATTTTGAAATCACTACAGAAGACAAACTATCACTCGGCACATCTATGCCCTCCCAGAAACTATTAGTGCCAAGCAGGATACTGGATTTTATTTTTTTAAATCTAGTTGTAATATTGTGACGTCCACCAGTTAATTTTTGTGCCATTGTCTTAATATTCGCTTTGTGTAGCTGTTTAGTTATTCTCTCATACACATTCCGTATGCTTTTATGTGAAGTAAAAAGACCTAATAACCGCCCTGACAGCAATATTGCCACTTGTTCAATAATTTTTGCTGAATACCTATCGAAATCAGGAGTAGCTGGATGCGGTCCATCCTCGATAATATATATGAGCATCTGCTTACGGAAATCAAAGGGTGTATCTATGTGCTGTTCTATTGCCTCTGGAATACCTAATTGTTCCTTAATATAGCTAAAATTTCCGCCTGTTGTTAGAGTGGCGGATGTAAGCGTAACACTTGCTGAGTTTACAAATAATTGATTCAACGTCGAATTAACTGATAATGATAGGTCATTAATGACAACTTGTGCTTTTTCTTTGTCGGAATTAAATGGCAATTCCAGCCATTGGATTCTACTAGAGCCTCCGGAAAGAAACATTTCTATCTCGAGATTGAATCTGTTTGCTTCTCTGATGGCCTCGCGTAAAATTTCTTTGTTTTTGTTGGGTAGTTTCTTTATACCTGACAGGAGTCCGGTCATAAATTGCAGTCTGTTGCGCCAATGTAAGCCCTTGCTCTTGATTTTCTTCCAGCCAGCAGTATTGCGCATGGCGTCGGTTAAACGAAGCCTATCAGATGAAGAATGAATGGTGGTAAATTCTGTTAGTTGCTGGAGAAGAGACATGTAATCAGCAAGTAGTGCTTTTGATTCGTCAATAAGGTGGAGTTGCTGGGTTGCTGGTATTTTTTTAGCCAGCTGTATAATGGGCGCGATCAACTCTTCAACACGGTGATGGCTGAAGTCAGTGCGGGTGGACTCTCGAGCGACCTGTGCTAAGTGATGAGCTTCATCAATAACAACATGGGTAAAGGGTAAAATGCTTTCATCGTCAGTGAGCTGAACCAGCAGCGCATGATTAACGATCACTATGTCTGCTTGCTCGGCGACATATCGTGCTTTGTGATAAGGACAATCTATTTTCCCTTTTTTACAGTTTAGGCGACAAGAGATGGCGTCAGCATGGAGATGCCTCAAAATATGATTAGCTTGGTATGAGATATTTAGTTTATCTAAGTCTCCGTTGCCGCCATTATTAAGCCAAACTAATAGCTTGATTAGAAGAAAAGCTTCATTTGGACTGTACTGAGTCCTTTGCAGGGCTTGCAACAATCTGGCATGACACAAGTAATTACGCCTTCCTTTTAGCACTGCTACGCGTAAAGGTAAATTTAAAGCCTCTAATAATGCTGGCACGTCTTTTTCAAAGAGTTGATCTTGAAGGTTTCTGGTGAAAGTAGAGACTAGACACGGTTTATGCTTTATGGAAGCCGCGAGTAATGGCACTAAGTATGCAAAGGTTTTACCGGTACCTGTACCTGCCTCTATTAAGCTAATAGTTTTGTCGTTGATGTTTTTTTCTACCACTTTTGCCATATCAATTTGTTCAGAACGAGGCGAAAAATTTGATATTTTTTTAGTAAGCACCCCTTTTTGGCCTAGGGTTTTCTCTATAGATAAGTCCGTTTTATGTTTTATCTCCTTATGTTTTAGTTCTGGTGCTTGCGCTAGTTTAAGATTGGTTTCCTTCTTTAGTGACGAGAAGAAGCACAAGTAATGATTCTGCTTACTTTTTTGAAGCAATTCTGATATTGACTTGTAGTATTGGGTGGGCCTGCTTGTTTTTTGATATATTTTATTAAGAAGCTCCCAAGTGAGGCGCACATCGCCCCCTGCTCTGTGCTCTCCTTCAATCTTAATGCCAAGCTGGTCGGATAACATGCCGAGGTTATAACTGGTTGCTTCCGGCCAAGCAATACTGCTTAAGGAAAAGGTGTCCCAGATAGGATTGTTAGTGAGGTCGAGGCCGTGGTGTTTTAGAAAACCAATGTCAAAGGGAGCGTTGTGAGCAAAGACAGTACTATCGCCTATATAATCTTTAAGTTCTTGGGAAATAGCTGAAAAGGCCGGCTTATCCTCAATCATTTCAGAAGTAATGCCAGTAATGGTAGTAACTTGGTCAGTAATGAGGTAGTCGGGTTTTAAGAGACGAGAGAATTCATCTATTTCGTGACCTAGATGATTAGTTGCCGACTTCTTGCCGGACAACTTATATCGTATGGCGGCCACTTCAATAATGCCCCCTGTTTCCGGTTCAAGAGAGGTTGTTTCAAGATCAATGCCGACAATGGTATTGGGAAATTTTTGTTTTTTAGACACTCTATAAAGTGTAGCGTATATAGAGGAGTGTGCTACCTCCTTCTCTCTACTGTTCTTGGGAAGGATTTACAGAAAGCTGCAGCTGGATGGCGGTGTATATGTTATTACCGGCAACAGACAACGAATTAAGTAGCTGGCCTGATAAAGACGGTGCGTATTGAGGTCCGAGATAAATGTGCCATTGGTCATCTAAAAGAATCGGTTGGGTAGCGGCTTTTAAAGCAGCTTCTTTGTTTTGAGCTAGAGCAACTTGGTTGTCATTTTCACATAGCCAAAGGTGAAGCATATTATCTTCGCTTTGCGGGGTAAGCCATGAAGCGTGCTGACATTGACTGTCGTCGTATTTAAACACGTCGCGCAAATCACCAGGCACCTGCTCGTAACCCAATGTTTTATCCGGTAATTTAAAAGCACGTTTTTGCGGACGTGAATATGATTCTTCTATCTGAACCCACTCTTTTATATTATTGATGAACTGTTGAGAATTATTGCTAACGGCAATAACAGGACTGCTGTCTTGTGATGAAAGATAAATTGCTTCATGTCGAAGAAGTAGTTCTATTATTTTTGGTTTTGTTTTGATAAAACCAAGACTTTTTGCATAAAAAACATCCCATTGCTGTTGCATTTCAACTGGAAGGAGTCTTAAACTTTGGCTGTTTATAGCGACTTGCAGTTCATTTACCTTTATTGACTGTGTGTGCTGGGTAATATTATTTTCAGAAATCTCTCTTTCAGTTGGAGCAGTTAAAACATTAATGATACCCCCTTGTTTTGTATGACTAATTAGGGCTAGGGGTGCATCAATAAATGAAATTGAATCAGGGGTGGCTTCCGCAATGAAAAAAGGGTGAAGAGGGCGATCAAACTTGATAAGTTCACGTACTGAACGAAACCAAGCGCTAATTGGAGAGTTTAGCCCCTGCTTGTTTTCTGGTTGAGCAACAATAATAAGCCCGAGATGGTATGAGCTCCAACCCTTATTATGAAAGTAGTCAGTAAGTTCTTTATGTGAGCTAAAAAGAAAAGGATGGGAGGGTATCGCTAGTAAGGTGGTTTTGTTGTTGTGTTTACTAAAAGCAAACTTACTGCTTATTGTTGGATCCAATGCAATGTCTTTAATCCTTGTGGGTAATAGCTTGGTTAAGGGGTCTGCTATAGATTTATTTGACTGGTCAACAGCTAACCTAATTTCTCCTGAAGGCAGAAGATTCCAAAGAAACCACAAAGAAAGGTGCGAAATGGTAATAATTAGCGTAATTGTGGCAAATGAGCACAGTAATATGATGATTATCTTTTTTAGTGACATGATTCATATCATAAAGATAATATTGGAAAGAGAAAAGCGAGAAATAGTAGTTATTTTGTAAGGCTTACTTCTATTATGGCCACAGAAGATGCGGATATGCGATAAGAGCGAAGACGTTAAGCTGCTTCATTCTTTTGCATCCATATGTATTATTCCTTGGAGCATAGAAGTGTTATCTATTGCGCTTTGACTAATAGTAACGCCAAAGCTTACATTCTCAACACCTGGCTGAACGGGCAATATTGAAAGGATGTCTTGATTGAGAAGACGACCAACTATAAGGCTGTTGGTAGCTGGTAGAAGCCCCCAACTATTAAATAATGAGGTAAATGAGGCGGAAGTTAGAATTGGTTCATTCGCCCCCTGGAAGGTTCGAATAACTTTCTCCATCCCCTCTTGAGAAGTGGCTACAATAATATAATTATCAATGATGGCATAATCTAATGCATGAGCACTGCCCGGAACGTTACTATAGCGAAGTGGGATATTTTGATAGACTGTTTGCTCGAAAACAAGCGTTGAGGTAAGTGTGGTTTCAAAAGCAAGAGTAAGAAAGTACGGGAGAAGCTCTTCAAACACAGCATTACCTAAAGTAAGTTCGTCTTGCATTGATAGAGGAATAGTAATAATGAGACCAAAATCTGCTTGGCCGTCTTTCTTTGGTCGCTGATAGTAGGCGTAAGGCTCAGTTAACTGTTTTATAAGGGAAGAGATGGCGGGAAGAGAGCGTTGGGTTGTTTTAAAGCCCAGTTGTTGCTCAAAGTCCTCTTTAAAATTGTTACCTAGATAGGCGGACGTAATATCATCGGGCAGAAAAGAAAGCTGTTGCTGATTGGCTGAGCCGCCAGGCGTATCGGGCGGTGTCTTTAAAGTGCTATCTATTCTTATAACATTATCTTCACCAATATTAGCGCTAATTGTTAATAACTCATCAGGTTTACTTATTCCTTCACCTGCAATATCGCGTTGTATTTGGCCCAAGATGTCCTGCTTTAGTATAATAGTTATAGGTGAAGTAGGTTCTGATTGTTCTTGATCAGAAAAAGGAAGGTTAATGGCGTCAGAGTTGTTAGTAATTAAAGCACCAGTATACTGATCGGCATCAGTGGCGTGTGCGACATACCAATTATCCATTTCAGATACACTAATGGGAACAGTGTGCCCGAAAAGGACGTCGTGAGTATAGTCTGTTTGAGGGACTACTAGAAAGGGCTGCGTAATGTTGGGTAGTATTACATAATATATGTTTTTTACGTCCCCACTGGTCATAAGCAGCCGTGGGTCACCACTTAAGAGAGTAGTCAACGTTGGGGTGGAAGTAGTTTGATCCCAAATATTTTTTATATCTTTGCGTGAAGCAGGATGAACAAGGTCGTAATGTAATATTAAACTGGCTTGAGGAGGAACCGTCGGAGGCGCAGTGACTGCCTGATTATTAGAGGAAGAACGACTGAGTAAATTAAAAACAAACAACGATATACCAGCAATGATTGCACCAATAGCGAATATTATGACAAAGATAGTAATAATTCTCGAAAGAGAACTAGGAGTTGACGTAGTTGGTTTTGGAAAAGGCAAAGAAAGTTTTCGTTCATTACTAGAAGTTCGTGGAGTTTTTACTGGTGGTAAGTTTTCTTTGCCTGAAGACTGGGAAGGAATTGGGAATGCTTTATTTTTGGGGAAATTACCTGGTTTTTGCGGGGTTATTATAGGGTTTACATCGTGAATCTGTTTTATGTTTTCAGTTTTGGTGTTTTTGACTAAATTATTACTATCTGACAAAGAAGCTGGCTGTGTTTTTGACTGCATTAAGTCGTCCTGCATTGTATGGATAGCAGGCGGCTTGGGTGGCTGTGATTTTATTATCCCCTCCTCTGGCATGTATATATTATATCGCTCATGTGGTTAATAAAAAAGCGAAACAAGAAAACACCCCTCACTTAGGGGTGTTTCGTTGTGCTAAATATTTAGCGGGGTGGACGAGGTCCACGAAAGGGACCAGTTGGCTTACTGTCTAATCCAGAATTATCTGGCTTTTTAGGTTGTTTTTCGTTATCTGAGGAAGTGGAGCTACCAGAAAGCGCTGCTTTGTGAGAGAGGTTGATGCGTCCCATGTCATCTATTTCTATAACTACAACAGGGATTACGTCGCCAACTTTAACAACATCGTTTATTTTTTCAACGCGTTCATCTCGGAATTGAGAAATGTGAACCATTCCCTCAACACCAGGAACCAACTCAACAAAAGCGCCGAAATCCATCAAACGAGTAACTTTTCCGTCAAACTTCTCCCCGGATTGGATCTCCCTAGTAAGATTATGAACCCAGTCTTTGGCCTTGATCATAGCTTCAGCGTCATTTGAGGTGATAGAAACGGTACCATCGTCTTCGATATCTATTTCAACACCGGTTTCGTCGATAATCTCATTGATATGTTTGCCTTTTGGACCAATTAAATCACTAATTTTGTCGACAGGGATCTGCATAACTTCAATGCGTGGCGCATATGGAGAGAGATCTGCTCTTGGCTCGCTAATAACGGCATTCATTTGATCGATAATACCTAGACGAGCTTTTTTTCCTTGTTCAAGAGCCTCAGAGAGAATTTGCCTGGTAAGGCCGGATACATTTATATCCATTTGAATAGCGGTGATTCCTTCCGTGGTACCGGCAACCTTAAAGTCCATATCTCCCTTTTCGTCTTCAATACCAACAATATCAGTTAATATTTTGTAGTTGTTCTTGTCTTTCATAACTAACCCCATAGCAATACCAGCTACGGGTTTTTTGATTGGTACACCAGCATCCATAAGTGCCAGCGATGAACCGCAAACAGAAGCCATTGATGATGAGCCATGGCTTTCAAGCACTTCAGATACGAGCATCATAGTGTAGGGCCACTTATCTTTTTCTGGTAATACTGGCAATAGTGCTCTTTCGGCAAGTGCTCCATGCCCAATGTCACGACGGCCTGGCCCACGATTAGGCCTTACTTCACCAACGGAAAAGGCTGGAAAGTTGTAATAGTGAATGTAACGCTTTTTTCCATCTTGCTCCATTGATTCTAGCAGAAGAGCATCAGAAGGGCCTCCCAGAGTTAGGGTGGTTAGGACCTGTGTTTCTCCTCTTTGGAATAAGCCGGTGCCATGAGTGCGTGGAAGTATACCTGCACGAATATGCAAAGGACGGACGGCATCGAGCGCACGACCGTCAACACGCCATTCTTTCTCTATAATCTGTTGCCTAAAGTAGGCGGCGTGAGTTTCGTGAACGGCTGCTCTAATGGTTTTTTCTGAAATAGCTTCCTTGTCTTCGTCGTTTAGTCCAGCAGCAATGTCTTCATAAGTATCACGCTCAGCCTGACCGACTTCATTCTTGGTGGTAACATTTTCCAACTTGGCGGCCAACAAGGGTTGAGCCAGATCACGCATTTTTTGCAGATTGTCTTCGTCTTTTTGGCACAAAACTGGTTCTGCTTTGGTTTTGCCTACTTTTTTCTGTAATTTTTCCAGAATAGGAACAATTTTACCAAGAGCGTTTTGTGCTTCTTCAAAGGCGTCCAACATGTCATTTTCTGATATTTCTTCGGCGCCAGCTTCTATCATAGCGATACGATCTTTTGTGCCGGCAACAATAAGGTCGAGCGTGCCTTGCTCAATTTGTTCAGTAGTTGGATTTATAATGAACTTGTCATCAACCCTACCGACCCTAACGGCGGCTAATGGGTCCTGCCAAGGAATATTAGAAATCATAAGGGCTCCGCAAGCGGCTATCAGTGCGGGGACATCAGGATTGTTTTCACCATCATACGAAAGAACAGTGAGTACAACCTGAATGTCGTTTATCATATCTTCAGGAAAGAGAGGTCTGATAGAACGGTCAATTAAACGAGCATTAAGAATGGCATCGTCAGTAGGACGACCTTCGCGCTTCATGTAACGACTGCCCTTTATTTTTCCAGCAGCGTAATGTTTTTCTTCGTAATCCACTAACAGCGGCATCCAGTCAGCGTCAGGATTAGGTGGGTTACCCATGGTAGCGGTGCCTAATACGACTGTTTCACCAATTTGCACTAAAACGGCGCCACCGGCCTGCTTAGCAAGCTCTCCCGTACTAATACTAATTTCTTGTTCGCCAATTTTTGCGGTGTATGTTTTTACCGCTTTGTCTTTTTTATTCATAAATTGTTTGATGCCACCCAATCAATATCAGTTGGTCATCTTCAGGTTAGTGCGACTAAGTGATTAGTCGTATTAATCTAAAGACCGGCCAATGAAACAATGAGTAGATGACGAATTAATTAATTGTTTAAGAATGAACACATATGGTTATCAAAGATAACCACAGGTGCCAGCATTAAACGGAGACTCGGGGTGTTTTTTTTCGTCCAGTTGTACGACCGCTTGCTCGCCCAGAGCCAATAAGATAGCGACTAGTATCTTGAGAAAGATCTTTAAAGCTGTCGGCTACGTCAACAAGGCTGGTAGATGTGCTTTCCCGAAAACTCATTACTTCCATACGCAAACCTTTGCGTTTGGCAAACTCAACAAGTGGTATAAAGTCTCCATCTCCACAAATAAGTACAGCAACATCTATTTTTGGTTCAAGACGCAGAATATCTATAGCAATGCCAACATCCCAATCGCCTTTCTTTTGGCCGCCAACGAATGTCTGGAGAGGTTTTGTTTTAACCTCAAACCCTTGTTCGGAGAGCGCTTGATGGAATTCTTCTTCATGGGCTTCTTCGGTAGTAATGCCATATGCGATAGCACGGACAAGCTGGCGATTAGCAACACCGTCTTCTAAGACTTTTTTAAAATCTACTTTTTTATTGTATAGAGCACGAGCTGAGTAATACATGTTCTGAATATCAACAAAAACCCCGACGCGTTGTTGAGGAAATTGTCCTGGAGTAGTCATATAGGTGCTATGCTTTAACTTTAGAGTGTACTTTATTGTACTTTAAGTCCAAGCTTTTTAGAAATTGAACGGTAGCGTTTTTCGTTTTGACGCTTTAAGTAGTTAAGCAGTCTTTTTCTTTTACTAACCATACCAAGCAATCCGCGGCGACTATGCATGTCTTTCTTGTTCTTTTTCAGGTGCTTAACTAATTCGTCTATTTTTTCAGAAAAAACGGCAATTTGCACCTCGGGGGAACCTGTATCCTTAGCGTGTAATTTATATTTTTTTATTATACCTTTTTTACGAGTTTCAACTTTTGACATACTTGTTTTAATAGAATATATACCTCTCAAGAAGTGATGCTCTATAATAACCTGTTGAGGGTAAAAAAGCAAGAATTGTGCCGATATTTGCTAGTTTATTGCTCTTTAAGCTCTTCCTGAGAACTATGCTGCCGTATTTGCCGTCGTTTTGGTATATTTGATGATATGGCAAGTGATATAAAGAAACTTCATGCTGATTTCTTGGAAGACCTTGAAATAGGGCAAGGGCGTTCAGCAAAAACAGTAGAGAATTATAATCGATACCTGCAGAGATTTTATAAGGAGCAAGATATTAACTCTATAGCAGGCATTACACCGGAAGCTGTACGATCATTCCGAAGGTGGCTAAATGAATCGGCACCAAAGCAGCAAAACATGACTAGCTTAGGCGTGTCTCTGGCAACTCAAAACTATCACTTAATTGCGCTTAGGCAGTTCTTAAAATATTTGGCAAAACGAGACATTGAAGCACTATCCCCTGATAAGATAGGGTTAGCTAAGCTGGGAGAAAGGGATATTGACGTCTTGTATCCGGAAGAAATGGATGCTCTGCTTTTAGTTGTAAACTCTAAAACACAAAGCACAGTATCTAGAATAGACCCAGCGACGTTTAGAGATGCGGCTATTTTAGAAGTTCTTTATTCAACAGGCATGAGAGTGGCTGAGCTTTGTAGTCTTGATAGGGATGATATACGGGAAGATAATAATGAATTAGCGATAAAGGGTAAGGGAAATAAGGTGCGTGTGGTGTTTTTGTCGCCGACGGCACGCGAGGCTATACAGGCCTATGTAAAAATTAGAGACGATATTGACCCGGCCCTGTTTGTTCAACACAGCTCTAATGCAGTAGGCGCATCTAACCTAAGAATAACGTCACGCAGTATTCAGCGTTTGATAAAAAAATATGCGGTATTGGCCGGACTTACTAAAACCGTAACACCGCACACTCTTCGTCATTCGTTTGCAACAGATCTATTAAGTAACGGGGCGGACGTACGACAAGTCCAGCAACTATTAGGACATTCATCTATTACAACAACGCAGGTTTATACCCATTTGACGGATATACACTTAAAAGATGTACATGAGAAGTATCATCGGAAAGACCTCTCCCGAAAAAATAATTAGCGTTGACTGCGTACACGTCCTGTAACGTCAAAAAAAGAATATATGTGATCTAAGTCTTCAAAAGCAAAGCTTTTGTCTTCCAATATTTCTAAGTCAGCATCAAAATACTTGTTAAAAATGATTCGAAAAATATTAACGGGGGAAATTGACTGGTATAGCGTATCGTAATTTTCTCCTGACATATAAAAAGCATTTAATATACCAAATTTTATACGTAATTCATCATCTGTAGCGTTCTTCCAGTTGGAGCTTTGTACGGCATCAAACCCCCTTGGATATGGTCCTTCGTCAGCCTGCAAAATTATTACGATTGGTCTTTTTTTTGTTGCTGTTGATTGAATTGCTTCAATAACTTTTTTAATTTCTGTATTAGCTGCCTTTACTTGATTCAAGTAAAGCTTATTTACGTTAGTATTTAACTCCTCTCTCGGTAAGAATGTTCCATCCTCGTTGAAAACATATGGAGTATGAGGAATTAACATGTGAGCAAAAATAAACTTTGGACCCTCTAATGCTGCCATTTGGCGTAACTTATCAAACTTATATTTGATACGATCGTAGTGTTCGCGGCGAAAACTGTCTCCAACATGGCTTCGCGGCTGATAAAAGGGCGTTGTCTTAAGCAAGGCCAGCTCAAATTCATTAAAACGCCAATAATTAATATTAATATCAGCATTTGAATTAGTGCTGGTTGGGTGCCACCAGTCACCAAAATGTATATAGCGATAACCGCTACCCTTCAAAGACTTAGTCACAATATTATTTTCAAGTATGTCGTATAAGGGACTCCAGTCATGTTGCTCCCCTTCTTCCGTATCTTTTACTCCAGTAAGATATTCCATATCAAGAGAAGCGGCCAACGATTGAGATGTTCGAGGGTAATTTGCATTACTCTCCGTAGCCACATAAAAACCACGAGTCTCCAGCCAACTAAGAAATTCATCGTTTGAATACTGAAAGTGTTGCTCCAGAACATCGCCACGCGCGTAACGATCAAACACAAGATAATATATGTCAGGTAGAGTTTCTTGGTTTATCTGTGTGCTTGATAATACTTTTCCGTTGATTACCTTTTTGCCTAACGACTCCTCAAAATTAAAACGTGCAACGGTGCCTAATGATAAAAAAATAAGGGTTATAATAAATATATTAACTATCTTTGTTATAGTGACAACTGATTTTACATATTTATACAAAATAACCAACCCGCCAACCAATAATCCACCCCAAATACCAATCAATAATATAGAGATATACTGTATGTGGCGATACGACCAATGTGTATTGCTTAATTGCCACAACATTAACGACTCATTAACACGACCATACGTAAAAAAGAGCGTAACTATCAAAGAAACAGCAAGAGCTCCTCGTGGCCAGTCTCGTACAAAAAACACAACAAATAATGACATAACGACCGTCAACGTCATAACTAA
>SDBS01005609.1_pt1 | contig 12209 bp, 10 predicted proteins | sample 2277091 | NCBI WGS metagenome assembly SDBS01 (sample SAMN10404972, study PRJNA504765) | marine sediment metagenome | isolation source: marine sediment core GS10_PC15, 163 cmbsf | place: Arctic Ocean: Southern Knipovich Ridge | collected 2010 | reverse complement strand
AGGTTTGGGAAGAGCGGTCCGGACAGGGGTACGACCGCTTTGAGCCGCTTGTCCGCATACCTGGTTTCAGCGCCGGCCATGAGCATCGTTGTCCACGCACCGAAGGAATGGCCCACCATGCCTATCCTCGCCCGGTCAATCAGATTATGAAACGGTGAGGCCGGATTTTTGTTTTGAGCCAACATGGTGTCTATGACTGCACGGGCCTGCAAGGGACGGTAGGCGAAATTCTTTCTTGAAGCGAGAGGTCGCTTTGCGAAGTGAACATGCCTGAGGTCTAAGATCCAGTCGATGACCTTTAAATCTCCCATCTGGTCCCGGATCGGCACTGGCGCTCGGATACGGGAAACGAAATATTCATCGGTATGATCGGGAGCGGCTACAATGAAGCCTTCACGGGCCAAACGTTCAGTCAGGAAGGCCGAGCCCAGACCGCTGCCGGAAGCGCCGTGCGAATGAATGACCAGAGGGAATGGGCCGGCGGCGGCCTTGCCGTTAACGGCCAACAGGGTGCTTACCTCGTTTTGACCGTATACATATCGGAAGGGTTTGGCCGGATCGAGGCTTGGATACCAGACAGCCACATCGATCGGCCCATTTCGCCCAAGCCGGTCAGGTGCGGTAACCTGGATGACCCGGTAACCGACGCTGTAGCCCCCGTAAGTCTGATCATCACTCGTTTGCCTATCCTGACCACCGGCCACCCAGGCCGGGCTCAGCACGGCTATAATAAAAATATAGACGATCCAGACCCACCGACTACAGACTATAGAACCACGATGGCCTTTGTGGCCCTCCTTAAAAGCCATCGTTTTTTGAACAAACATGAATATCCCCTAGGTTCATTTCCGATATCGATGAGCTTAAACAGAGCATGGATACCAGCGACTTGGTGAGGTTAAGAGAGAATTGTCTCCGCTCGCACCGTTTTAGGAAAATTCCTGCAATAAGGATCCTGGCCCAGAAGCATCCGGGTGATCTTGAGGACCGTCATGATCTTGTGGTCCATGGGATCCAGGATAGCACTATCAAGCCCTGAAGGTATACGGTCTACAAATATCATCTCACTAAAATTGAAGGTTTTTTCCGAAATTAGGTCGGCAGCTCATGAGGCCCTCGGGCAGAGGAGAAAGTTCGAGCAGGGGGACTTTCGCCTTGGTGGTTAATGTTCAGCCGGCGCATTGTGATAGCCTGATAGCAAAATATCATTTTTAAAATCTTGACAGGTCTCAAGTGTTGTGTCAGGATAAAAATATGCTTTGATATCAAAATATATCCAGGGGAAGCATATGAAAATATCTGCCGGCCATATTCCTTTGTATTTCCAATTTTATCTGCAACTTAAAAACGATATCCTGCTTAAGGAAATTCCACCCGGATCCAGTATCCCGACCATCGATGAACTGCATGAGCAGTACGGAGTCAGTCATGGCACGGTTCGTAAGACCATGGAACTTCTGGAGAAGGAGGGGTTGATAAGCCGCACGCCGGGCCTGGGTACCTTTGTAAGAGAAGACGTGGATCTGTTCATGTGGAGCCCCAGTTCCTCCAAACAAGAGCTGCTCAACGACCTGAAGTCTGTAACTATTCAACCGATATCTGATGGATGGGTCCAGGCCCCCAAGCGGATTAAAGCCACTTTTTCCAATCAGAAAAAAGATGTTTATAAAGATGGACTTATCTTTAAAATAAGACACCTGGCTAGTCAAATTGAGGAGAGCCGGCGGAAGAATCTGGCTGATATCTACATTCCAGCCTGGATGATGGCCGTAACTAATCCTGATCAGTATATAAAGAAACCGATATTTGAACTGCTTTATCAATTGGAGGGTCTGAAGACCGTTCAAATTACCCAGATCATCCGCCCCTGGTTGTGTGACAAGGAGTGTGCGGAACTGTTCGGGTTGACCGAGGGCACCCCTATATTTCAGCGGTCATGGATCGTACATGGGGATGACGAGGAGGTTCTGCTTTATATTGAATCGGTTTCAACCGTCAATGCCTTAATTAGGGAAATTGATCTTGAGTTAAATGCCGAATGACCTAAAGCTGATCTGATACTATTTCCCTGGCATTCATCTAAATGGTTGAATCCGATGAAGCTCACCCTGCTTTCTCTGCTCTGGCTCTAGCCGGCTCGATCATGTCTGCCAAAAAGCTGACCGGTCATGATACGAACCTTTTTCATGTAGTGATGGAGTAGTGGAGAGAAGCAATAAATCCATGTATTTCCAATACTCCATTACTCCAATTCCAACTTGTGGTATTCAAGCAGCGGGTCACGACATTGGAACCACCCTGGAATCAGGGGGATCAGGTTGTCTGAAAGTATAGTTTTTTATATTATGGCATCCCGGATAGAATCGGAGACCGAGGCCAGCCGGGGAAAGTTTCTCACAGGGTCATAGCCTGTATTCCAGATGACGACCATGGCCAGCTCCTGGTCAGGATCACCCCATGAGGTCACACAACCAGAACCTCGATGGCCGTAACAATTGATCGTGGACTTTAACCCGAAATCCATTCCCAGGACCAATTCCACCCCTAGCCCTTCCTTTGTTGCCCCTTCAAACCAACCCTGACCATTGATGAAACCCAGGGCCCAATTAGGGTATAGTTTTACGTCTGGTGCCGCTTCTAATAAAAACCTGTCCCGCATGTCTTTACGGTGGTTTGTGGTGAATAAGTCAATCGTTTTTTTCTTTAAAATGCGGTGCCCATCCAGTTCCCCACCATTGAGCAGGGCCATGTAGAACCGGCCTAGATCATGGGCAGATCCTAGAGCCCCGCCACCAGGTATGACCGCTCTTCTCACCGTCGGAGAATTCCAATCTATCATTTTTTGCACTTGATAATTGCCGTAGTACGATAGCCTGTCACCATATGCTTCCGCTTGCTCATCGCTTAGACCAAGGTAGCTATCATTCATCCCCAGAGGCTCAAAAATCTCCTCTTTTACATAGATTTCAATTGGTCGTCCATCCAGACGACGAACGATCTCACTCAAAATATAACATCCGGAAAACGGGTGATAACCCGCTGCCGTGCCCGGCTGCCATTCAGCCGGGACTTGACAGATCTCATCGATGATCTCATTCCATTCTTTCTTAATTATGTCCCAGTGGGAAACCATGGGGAATCCACCGGTATGCATTAAGACCTGCTTGATTGTCGCCGCTTCCTTGCCCGCGCCAAACTCCGGGATATACTTTTGCACCGTGTCCTCGATATCCAGCGTCCCCCGTTCATACAACTGGGCGGTGGCCACGGATATGAGCGGCTTTGTGGCTGAAAACCAGTGCATAACGGAATCTACGCCCAGTGGAATCCCAAGAGCTGCCTCGCCCAGGGCCAGATCAAGAAGAACCTTGCCTTTGCGCGCCACGAAAAGCTGCACTCCATCGTCGTGATCTGCCTGGACACGCAGTTTATCAACCATTTTCACTGCTTGCTCAAGCTTGTCCCGGTCGAATTGCAGCAGCTCAGGATCGTTCTCGAATATTAGTTCGGATTCGTTCTCACTCATTGTTACCCCCTTTTTCCGGTTTCGGCAGTAACCAGCAACTGCGGGTTGAGGAACCTTGCCGCCGTCCTTGAAGTTAAGGCTAGCTATTTTGACGAAATTAAAGGGCCTTACTTCTTTTTTGAGATGTTCGTAATGACAATACCGGTTGTAAACGGAGGGTCCTGGTAACTCCATTCAGTTCTCACGGCCTTAATAGCCACGCCTTGCCACAAGGGGATAAACCAAGCGTCCTTCCATATTATCTGGATAGCCTCGTCAATAAGCGCGGCCCTTTTCTTCTGGTCGAACTCCCTGGCCTGTTGGCGTGCTATCTCGTCAACCCTGTCATTCTGGCCGTGAATGGCAAACACCCCCTTGTAAAGAACACTGCTTTTGAACCAATTGCCCGGGTCGGGGCCGCCGGCTTTTCCCCAGTGTGTCAGGCCGTACAGTCTTTGGTCCTTCTTCATCATTAAATCTCTCCAAACAACAGACCTGGTGGAGCGTTTCACCTCGACCTGAATACCAATCTCCTGCCAATATTTCTGCGTGGCTTCCACTATAGGGGTTACTCCGGCCCAGGCAAAGTACTGCGTCTTTATGCCCTGGGCATAGCCTGCTTCGGCCATGAGCTGTCTAGCCTTCTCGGGATTGTATTCATAGAAGGGGACATCGGGATTATACCCGATGGCCTTCTGACCCAACAGCGTAGTCCTTTTCTCATAGCCGGTCATGTAATTTTTGATGAGGGCCTCAATATCCAGGGCATGGTTTAGCGCCCGCCTTACGCGCACATTCAGGAAAGGGTTAGGATCACCTGTCTTCGGGTCCTTGGCAGTCTTCCAATTTATCAGTATATAGGCGGCCTTGTCTCCTGGCGCATAATAAATTTTAATCTTGGGATCTTTTTCAATGTCTTTGGTAAGATCGCTGGGAACACTCTCAACCGCCCCCACTTCACCGGTCTTGAGCGCAGCGAGGCGGGTAGATGCTTGTGGAATGAGCCTGTAGATAACCCTTTTGACCTTGGCCGGCGCCAGGGCGTGAGACCCAGGTTTGATAGTCTTATAATACTCATTAGCCTCAAGGCTAATGTACTCCTGCCTTTTATGCTCCAGGGTCCTGAATGGCCCGGCACCTACCGGTTTTTTTTAAATATTCATCCGCACCGACCGATTCGATATAGGCCTTGGGAATAATGGCCGCGTACCTTAGGATGTCCAGAAACGATGCTTCCGGATGCTTGGTACTGATGATCAGAGTATGGTCGTCGGGCGTCTCGATTTTATCTATGAATGCCAGCGATCGCTTGCCAGCCGCGGGAAACCGGCCGGGAAGCCTTCCCAGAAAACGATCAAAGGAGAACTTGACGTCAGCCGAAGTCATTATTTGTCCGTTACTGTATTTCACTCCCTGGCGCAAGTTGAATCTCCAGACAGTCGGGTTAAGCATTTCCCAGGACTCAGCCAAGGCCGGTGCGATGCGCTGGTCCAGGAGGCTCACAGCCGTTAAACCCCGATGGGTGAAATACCATCCGCTCCGGCGGCGCCTACCGTGTGAGGGTCTACATGCGGGACATCCTGCCCCACGGCCACGATAAAAGCACCTTTTTCGGCCGGCGCCCCTGAGGACACACCCATAAGCAAGCCAAAAATGAACAAGCTGCCGATAACTATACACATCTTCTTTTTGTGCATGGCAAACCTCCTTCTCATGACATAATTTAAAAAAAACCTGATATAAACCAAACGTTTTGTCAAGATAAAAATATACTATGATATCAAAATATCAAGATAAAAATTTCAGATTTCATCCTGGACCTGGACTCTAAGGATGACCCGACTCACAGCAAACAGTAGGGGTCTGAATATAACAGCCATTTCAGGGCGGACTGCTTTCACCCAATCTTTGCTTTCACCGGCGATTGTGATAGTTTATCCAGTGAACTGAGGCCGGGCAATGTGCATTCAATTGAATGGCATCAAGGCGAGCTTTTCCCCAGGGTGGGCTTCCTCGTGACCAGCTTCAGACTGATATCCAAAGAGGTGGTCAAAACCTACAACGGTAGAACTGATATGGAGAATCGAATCAAGGAGGGCAAGAATACGCTTCGCAGGGACTGGGCGAGTTAGCACAGGTTCGAGGCTAATCGGGTTCGATTGAAAATGGGGATACTGGCTTACAGCCTGCTTCAAATTCTTCTTGAGTTTTATATGAAGAGCGAAGAAGTAAAACGATCCATCGAATGGATCATACGCCGGATGGTCAAGGTCGCGTCCCGGATTTCCTACCACAGCCGTTACTGGTGGGTGCCTGTGGCCTCGGTTTTTCCTTTGAGTCATCACTATCAGGCAGTACTTGGTCAGGTTGAAGCATGAAAATCCACTTGACAGAGACGGCTTCAGGAAATTACCATGCCCTAAAGCGGAAAAATTATCTGTTTAGCGATGAGATTGGCTAAAAATCGCCTTTTTACAAGGAGTTGCAAGCCTCTAGACATAGCTCAATACCTACATTTCAAGCAAAGCGTGGTGCCAGCAGGCTTGAAAAAAGGAAATCGCGTCTGATACTGTATAATTCCGGATAAATACGCCCTGCAATAAAGTTAGAGGTTGCCGGCGGCCGGACCGTTGTTGTAATCTTAAAGATAAGATTCAGGATCGAATTATTCAGGTGGCGGAAGTTTAATCCGGCGTCAAGATGGGAAACCGGGCACAGAAGGACACACGCCTATGAGATCGTTTTTTTACCGATTGGCTTGGTGTTCAAGACCGGTTTCAGGACGATTGGGAGAGGTGCCAGCCATGATATTCTCTTATAAGAAGGAGCAATAATGATTAAAACCAGCCTGTCTGTACTGTCTATTTTATTTTTATTATGGCCGTCCATGGGCCTGGCTAAGGAATGGTCGGAGAAAGTACTCCCTTCGGTTTCCCGGCCGGATTCCGATCTTAAGGCGGTCATTCTCGGACCGGAAATTCAGTCGAACTTAACCGGGTCTTTAAAGGTTCGGGAATTTTTTCATAGTCCGGGCAATGGGTTAATGAATGTATCCCAGGTAAACCTCAGGAGCGGACCATCGTTAAATAACACCGTTTTATACATTATAGCAGGCAAAGGGACCAGGGTCGAAGTTTTGGGCCAGCGGGGAGACTGGTTAAAGGTGAAAGCGGACGATCATGAAGGCTGGATTTTCAGGAAGCTGATTACTCTGGAGAACGGGAAAGAAACGTTTTCGGAAAAAATCAAGCAAGACCATATAAAAAATGAAGGACGGCTTGCTTCCCTGGAATATCCTATTACCCGGCCCGAGTCCGGTCATTTTCTCAACCAGAAAAGATTAGCACCCGGCACCCCTCCCGCCCGCCCTGAAAACAATGAATTCGCGGCCAAAGTCAGCGGGGCTGAAGACAAACTAAAAAAAGTTAGTGCTGGTACAGGTCCTGGAGAAGCGGCCTCCAATCCGGCCCTGTTAAAGCTGGATATAAATGGTTTTATCAGGCTGGTTCAGGAAAAAAACGAGCGGATCAGATCGCAGTGGCTGGAGTGGTTGATCAGCCAGGAGGCGGTTAAAAGGGAGCAGGCCATTTTCGAGATGGAATTTGTGACCTCCTACAAATATGAAAAAAACCGAAAACGCAATACAGCCCAGGAAATCCTGAGCCGCCAGTTTCAGGAAGTGTTTGATGAGGCCAACAATCATTTTGACCTGTCTATAGAGGGGCTGATCAAATCCGGGGGAAGGCTTCGCTTCGGCTATTCCATGAAAGACGTCTCCAATAATCTCAACGCCCAGGTGTTTGGTTTTACCCATGAGTTCCCCACGTTTGTCGGGTTGAGCTACACTCAGCCCCTGCTCAAGAACCGGGGCCGGAAAGCAACCATGGCCAATATTTGGACGACCGAGGCGGACGCGGAAATGGCCTTCCAGGGCTACCGCCAGCAGACAATGCTGATCATCGCCAATGCCTCGGCGGCCTATTGGGACCTGCTTTCGGCCCAGGAAAAGTATAAGGCCCGGCTGCAGTCCATCCGCATTGCTGAGCGGATATTAAAAGACAACATCGAGCGGGTCAGGGAAGGCCATATGGCCGAGTCCGAGGTGTTGGAGGCACGGGCCGGCCTGGCTATACGCAAATCCGCGGCCAGCGCCGCTAAGCAGGAGTTGGTCAAGGCCATGAACAACGTGCGGATGTTTTTCTCCTTCTCGGCAGACGGGACGGACACCCGGATCGCGGCCACCGACCCGCTGGAAATTGAGGATGTCCGGCCCGAGTTCAATGAGAGTATCCGGAAGACATTGAGGCTTCGGCCTGAGTACTTAATCAGCCGTATTAAAATTGATAAGGAAGACATCCGTCTGGCCTTTGCCAAGAATCAGAGGTATCCGCAGCTAGACCTGAGTCTCAGCTACGGTCTGAACGGTCTTAGCACAAACTCCGGCGCTTCATTTACCGAGGCCTTTGTAGACCGAAAATTCGAGTCGTGGACCGTGGGGCTCGAGCTGAGGGTCCCCCTAGGCGGCGGGAAGAAAAGCCGCAGTGAACTCGCGGCGGCCCGGCAGAGAAAAAGACAGGCCTTGTTGGAATTAAAGTCGATCGAGGTGGCGGTGACAAACGCCGTGGATACCTCCATCCGGTACGTGTTGAGCGCCAGCGTACAGGCCGGGTATTACACCAAGGTGGAAGATTTGAACCGGCAGTTGCTGGAAGTCGAGCTTGCCCGGTTGAACGAGGGCCGGAGCGACAGCCGACTCGTGCTCGCGAGGGAGGACAATTTCAACAAAGCCATTGACGCGAAGCTCGAGAGCCTGATTCAATATAAACGGGCTCTTTTAGAGCTCGAGATAGCCGAAGGGACACTGCTAATTACCTACGGAATTGAAGTTATGGAGGCGAATTAATGATACCATCCCGGCCGGATTGTAATCGAATGATATATACAAAACGTGGTTTTTGGATATTACTCGCCCTGATGGGGACCGCCATTTTTCTGGCATCGAGTCCATCCGTTAGTTTTAGCCAGGAAATGCTGCGGATTTCCGGAATCACCGAGTCGATCAAGGACGTGACTTTAAGTCTTTCGGTGGCCGGCACGATTGAGACCCTCTACATAAAAGAGGGAGATTATATAGCCAAAGGCCGCACCATTCTCGAACTGGATAAAAGGCTCGAACAGCTGGAAGCCGAGCGGCGCAAGCTGATATGGGACTCCAAGGCCGAGGTGGAATCCTCGCTGGAGCAAGTGACTACTTTAAAATCACTGCTCGAGGCTACCCGCAGGCTGTTCAACAGCACCAAGTCGGTCAGTCGGGAGGAGTTGGAGAAAAAGGAGCTTGAATTTAAACTCGCCGTGGCCGAGTTGAAACGTCTCGAAGTCGAGGAGCAAAGACAGCGGATTGAGTATAAAATGGCCGTCGAGAATCTGCGTAAACGGAGTCTGGTCAGCCCCATCAGCGGCATTGTCATCAAACTGTTCCTGGAAAAAGGCGAGAGCGCCCAGCCGCAGCAGCCGTTGGTTCAGGTGATGGACAGAAGCAAATGTCTTTGGGTCAGCAATATCGAGGAAAAAGTCGGCCGGAGTCTGCGGCAGGGACATTCAGTCGACTTGGAAATTAAGGCCGGTGACGGATTTTTGAAGAAGAAAGGGACGATAATTTTTATTTCGCCGGCGGTGGACCCGGCCAGTGGTCTCATGGAAGTAAAGGTCCGGTTCGACAACAAAAATGGAGACGTGCGTCCCGGAGTATCGGGAGTTATGCTGATAAAAGCCCCATAGTGTGGAATACCGAAAAATTAAGGATTTCTGTTGGAAACCCTCTGACATGAACCGGTCTCTCATTCCCTAATAATCTGGCAATTTTATCCCCTATTAAATCACGAGGCGGTCAGAGTGGAGCCTCATTGTTTCTGTAATTAATTTAATCTAAACCAAATCCACTGACAAGGTCGGTGGTAGGTTACTTCCGGTTCCCGGTTATTTGCACGCCTGTTGTACAGACTTTTTTCGTCCTATTCACGATTGCCGGTGAAGGCCAGCAGTTGATCCAGATGCTCGTCCATCCGGAGCAAATCACGCCGCATTCGGGCGTGCGTGCGTTCCGAAGAAAGCTGTGCCCTGGTGAATATGATTTTTGCTGTCCACCGGGCCAAGAAATTGCGCGGTCTTTTTGCATATAAAACTCCGATCCAGGCGGCGATTTTGCCGGCATGGTTGGTGATAAGATCGTCGTCAAATGAAATAATTGCCTCGCAGGAGCCAAGATCGCCCTGCCGTCCGCATCGCCCGAAAAGCTGCCGGTCGATACGCCGCGCCTCATGCCGCTCGGTAGCGATTACGTGAAGTCCCCCCATTTCAGAAACGCCTGGTCCGAGTTGTATATCAGTGCCACGGCCGGCCATGTTGGTGGCCACGGTGATTTGCCCCTTCTGCCCCGCCCGGGCGATGGTCTCGGCCTCCTCCCGGTTCTGTCTGGCGTTCAACACCTTATGCGGAAGCCCAGCCTGTTCCATCAGCCCGCTCAAATGCTCAGAAGCCTCAACGGAACGGGTGCCCACGAGAACCGGCCGGGCTTTTTTATGCGTCTCCGAGATGGTTTTGACCACGGCCTCCCATCGCTTCTCCGACGAGGAATAGGCCCGGTCAGGAAGATATGTTCTATTCATCGGCCGGTTCGGAGGGATAGTGACAATGCGAAGTCCGTAAATGGACCCAAGCTCTCTGGTCACTTCCCTGGCCGTACCCGTCATCCCAGCCAGCCTCAAGTAACGGCGGAAAAACCGTTGATAGCTGATTCGGGCTCTGGTTTCTTTACGTGTCGTTACTTCACAATCCTCCTTAACCTCAACGAACTGGTGCAGTCCCCCCTCCCAAGAGCGGTCCGCCATAAGCCTGCCCGTATATTCATCGATAATCTGAACTTTACCGTCTTTTACCAGATAGTGTTTATCGCGATCGAAAAGATGCAGTGCCACCAGGGCCTGCTGGAACAATTCATCCCGTGGTTTTTCACCATCCTGAGACCCGGTTTCCTCCCAGTTAAAACCACCTATCTTACCCCTGCCCAGAGGCGTCAGCCTGATTGTCCGGTCACCAAAAGAAATGTCATAGTCCTCTTTTTCCTTGAATATCTCAGCCAGGCCCATTACATGCCGGTAGACTTCCGGGTCATAGATATCGTCCGCCTCTGTTGAGATGATCAGCGGTGTTCGCGCCTCATCGATAAGCACGCTGTCCACCTCATCGACAATGGCGAAATGAAGTCCTCTTAAAAGCAGTTGGTTGGCCCTGGACGACCCTCCAAAGAGGCGTTCGGCTTGAAGCCGGAGGGAAGTCGGCCTATCCCTCAGCACGAGCCTGTCCCTCAGATAATCGAAAGCCACCTCCTTGTTGGTACAGTAGGTGACGTCACTTTGGTAGACCTCTCTTCTAGCCGCGGGTTCAACTTCATGAACAATTGTACCCACGGAAAGACCCAATGCCTTGTATATAGGCCCCATCCACTCGGCATCCCGTTGAGCCAGGTAATCATTGACAGTAATGATATGAACCGGGATACCAGCCAGGGCCGCGGCACAGGCCGGCAGGGTTGCGGCCAAGGTTTTTCCCTCGCCGGTCTCCATCTCGGCCACCATCCCGTTCAGTAAAACCATGCCTCCAATTATCTGAACGTCAAAGTGCCTCAGGCCCACGGCCCGGGACGCGGTCTCGCGGACAAGGGCGAAAACCCTGGCAGTCAAATCCCGGGTAAATCCCTTGCGCCTCAATTGGGGCTTTAAATCCCGGCTTAGCTCGAGGATTTTTTTATCGCTCAAATCTTTTAAGGCCGGGGATTGGGCGTTGACCGCGTCCACAATACCCTTAAAGCGGCCGGAACGCGGTCGGGCCAGGGAGATGTACTTGCCCCAAGCGGAGGATACCCATTGGTCAAGCTTGCCTAGCTGGATGTCCTCGCGCTCCGGATAAATGTTATCGGCTGCACCCAAGTGCACGGCTATACCGGGCATTAAGCCTCCTTAAAATTTATATTCCTGTCCATTGTACAATCGACGGACCATAAGTCCACCCCAAAGATAAAAAACGCAAGCCTCTTTTTATACCAGCACGCAATATAAAATTACGAGTCCCATAAATACGGAACCCGCAATTTTAAGGTTATAAGAGTTTTCAAGATTAGAACTTAAATTAGCGCCGATTCTTCCTCATCATCATTAAGCCGAATCTCGAACTTGTTCTTGGGCTCGAATGGATTACGTTTCCCTTTGTTGGCTGAATCCATTAGAAAACCCGTGACCCAGCTTGAATCAGTCTGCACTGATTCGCCGGTTATCGTTTCAGCGGCCATGGAATCCGTTTCCGTATCCATGGATATCAGAGATGGAGAATCATCTTCAACGCTTGAGACGTAGGCCGGTATCTTGCGGGTGCCGGCCTCGAGCGTCTCACTCATCAGGTTGTCGGTATCAGGGTCGAGGTTTTCAAAGCCGAGCAGATGACCTATCTCGTGTATGACCACACTGAGGAGGTCCATTTGCCCGTAAGCCAGACTGGACTCGGCAGCTCCAAGCTCGTAATCGCTGTTTTGAAGCCCAAATTCCTCATCCTCACCGGGTGTCTGGTCGATAAACCAGCCGTAACCCGCCGCGTCGGAATCGATCAGGATCGTGTTATCCTCGGCCATTCCAAGCGTGGTCTCGGGGAGGTC
>SDBS01005608.1_pt1 | contig 12210 bp, 10 predicted proteins | sample 2277091 | NCBI WGS metagenome assembly SDBS01 (sample SAMN10404972, study PRJNA504765) | marine sediment metagenome | isolation source: marine sediment core GS10_PC15, 163 cmbsf | place: Arctic Ocean: Southern Knipovich Ridge | collected 2010 | reverse complement strand
CCATTGTTCGAGTTCATACAGAGGCTGTCTTCCAAGAGTGATATTACACAAAAGAAGCATCAATGTGTCGACAGCAGGAACCGTTTCATTTCCATAGGGAGCGATATAATCTGAGATAATAGTTCTTAAACCTAAACGTTCTGCTATGGAGTTAATTAAGGGTATGCCATCGACATTAAATCTTTGCAAGCTTTCTGAGTTTTCAGTATTTTCACTTGACATCTTAACCATTATAATATATATATAGAGTTAAGATGTCAAGTATAGAAAAAATAAAAAACTTGGAAAAAAAACGATCTTACATTATGAAAGAAATATTATCTTTTCGTTCCATGATTCCTGGAGCATTCAAAATAGTGTATTGTAAATGTGGAAAGGAAAATTGTTGGTGTTACCAAAAAAAGGGCCATCCGTTCAGGCGGATCACCTGGACGGAAAACGGTCTTTCTAAAACAAAAGCAATACCTCAAAAAGATGTTGATTGGATAAAGGAAGTCACAGGTAATTACCGGAAGTATCGAAAAAAATGTAAAGAAATAAAAGAATTACAAGATGGTTTAAAAAACCTACTTGACGAGCATGGAAAAGAAATTATTAAAAAAAGTCGACAGTTAAGAGATTATTTCTGACAAAAATTGAAAATCATGATTTATTGGTTGGTCATAAATGTAAGTGGCACAGTTAATTATCAAAACAATAATTCGAAAAAAACGCGTTTTTAACTTGCGGAAAGAGAGTTATAATAGAAAGTGATCTTCTTATCGTAACCTATTTGTGAATTAAAAATATACACTGAACAAAGAATATTACACTTGGAATTAGCTCATATATGTAATAAAATCAAATCAACATAATCTCTTTTATAAAAAATTTGAAGCTCATTTACGGATTATAATACTCTTTCAATTAAATGTCCAGTTCCGGGGAATTATGCGAGTTGTTCATCTATCTCCATTTTTTGATATGCATTTAGGTTATGAAGAATTTTATACTGCAAAATATATGTCAAAAAAGGGGTGGGATGTAACCATACTTACAATTAAAGTATCAAATGATAACTCTATCAAATACACAAAACCTGCTGAAACCACACAATACGGTTTTAAAATAATCCGACTTCCGTGCTTATTCCGTTACGGCAGTGATTTCGTTTATATGAAACAATTTCGAAAAACCTTTTCTTTATTAGAACCAGACCTCGTATATATGCACGGTACCAGGCTGCCCCAATATAAAAAAATCGTAAAAATGAGGAAAAAAAAGAAATTTGTTTTGTTTACGGATCATCATGATTTTTTTTATCCAGGACATTCCATGATGCCGTCCAGAAATAGTATTCGCAACTTATTGGCAAGAATCGAATACCACTATTTTAGAAGATTTATCAGCAAATATATTTTAAGCAGGGTTGACAAAATTTTTCCGGTAACAAAGGTTTGTAAAGATCATTTGATCTCTTATTTTAAAATTCCTGAAACTAGGATCGTTCCTATGGAACTCCCCGTTGATGCTGAACTGTTTTATTTTGACACCAAAAGAAGAAATGAAATACGAAAAGACTTGAAATTTACTGAAAATGACTTTGTTTTAAATTTTACAGGTATATTTACCCGGAGAAAAAAATTTGAAAAGATAATTGATTTGATCCATGAGTTGAAAAAGGAAAAATTGGATAAAAAGATAACAATCCTGATAGTTGGTTATTTCAGAGAAAAAGATTATGAAAAAGAAATCAAAGAACAAATAAAAAAATCTGATTTTTCTAATTGCGTATATTTCGTGGGGAAGGTCCCAAAAGAAAATATAAAAGACTATTATTCAGCATCAGACGTAGCATTCTGGCTGGAAAATAACTCCATCTCAATACTCGAAGCTATGGCCTGCGGCTGTATCGTTTTTGTTCCTGATATGCAGCTTTCACATTATGTCAACGGGAATGGCATTGTTTTTGAGCCCGGAAATATATCCCAGCTTTCTGATGAAATATCTAAATTTTCAAAGCTGTCACAAAAAGATTTAGAAATAAAAAAAGCAAAATCACTTAAGCTGGTGAAAAATAAACATAATTACGAAATATATGTAGATAAAATATACCATGAGTACAAGAAAATCACAGAATCAATTCAATATTGAAAATTCAGGGTAATATAATGGTCCTAATCATAGTCAGTTCTATTTTTTAAGATTTAAGAGGAGCATACCCTCGACAACTAATACTAAGAAAATGATAAACTAATTGGACAAGAGTTGATAAATTAGAATACTTACATGTATTTATTAAACACAATTAGATTTGCTGATAAGTGTCTTAAAAATAGAAAGTGTAATATTATATATTATTATGAAAAAAAAAGTCCTAAGTATAGTCGGCGCACGGCCTCAATTTATTAAAGCATCAATAGTTACAAAAGAATTAAAAGAGACAGACATCAATCAAATATTGGTTCATACAGGACAGCACTATGATTTCAATATGTCCGATGTCTTTTTCAATGAACTGAATATCGATGTTCCTGACTTTCATTTGGGCATTGGGTCTGGAAATCATGGGGAACAAACGGGGAAGATGCTCATTGAAATTGAAAAGGTATTACTTCGTGAAAATCCTTCGCTTGTAATTATTTATGGAGATACAAATTCTACTCTGGCTGGAGCGCTCGCCAGTACTAAGTTAAAAATACCTCTAGCGCATATAGAAGCCGGACTTAGAAGTTATAATAAAAATATGCCGGAGGAAGTCAATAGGATTTTAACTGATCACGTTTCTGAACTGCTTTTTGCACCCACGATAACAGCTGTTAAAAATTTAAAAAAAGAATCAATAATTAAAAATGTTTTCAATGTAGGGGATGTAATGTTGGATTTGGCTCTCACATTTAGTGACATAATGAAACCATTGGAGAATAAGATTTTAAATAACTACAAGTTAAAAAGAAAAAATTATGTTCTTACCACAATTCATAGAGATGACAATACAAATAATAAAGACAATTTGTTAAACATTTTTGAAGCAATAAAGTCTTTAACTTCTGAAGGTATTAAAGTATTCTTCCCTGTTCACCCCCGTACAATGAAATTATTAAAGAAATATAATCTCTTAACTAATGAACTCCCTAAAGATCTTATTTTACATAAGCCTGTTCCCTACAAGGATATGATAGTATTAGAAAGTAATGCAAAAGTAATAATTACTGATTCAGGAGGTGTCCAAAAAGAGGCATTTTTTTTTCAAACACCAGCAGTTATCCCAAGAAAAGAAACCGAATGGGTAGAAATAGTTGAAACGGGATGGAACATTTTAACCGGAGCCAATAAACAAAAGATTATAAATTCAGTTATTAAATTTTGGGACTTACATGAGTTTGGTGTACAGCCTAATTTTTATGGGGATGGAAAAGCGGTAAAAAAAATTAGAAAAATAATTGAGGAATATATAATATCAAAATAACAAAAATTATTAAAATGAGGTACACCAGAATGGTTTCACAAAATTACACACCCTGATTTATGATTTTTATCTTATGTATTGAAATAATCAGATAAGGAGCAGGAAAAATTGGAGATAAAAGAAAAAATAAATTATAAGAGCATAAGTTCAATAGCAATCATCATGACTCTCATAGCATTATCCATAGGAAATATCATTAACATTCGTTCATTGACAGTTTATAAAGTCGTCTCTCTCCTTTTACCTTTTCTCTTTATTTATTACTTAATTCGAACGAAAACAAAGATGCGATGGAATCGTTTTTTCACTTTAATGGGAATTTTCATCTTAGCTAATTTATGTTTGTTCGGCATTATTTCAAACCCCCACTCAATACGCCAGAAACTCTTTTTTATTGCACGGCTTAGCGGACATGGTATAGTGATGTTTCTTCTTTATAATTTTTTCCGTGGACAAAAGACTGAACAAATTAATAGATACCTTTCTTTAATTATCTACGTTTCTTCATCATTGAATATCCTTGTTAGCATTTTGCAGATTGTAAGAAATGACTTGCTGCCTTCATTTTTATATGCACGTGAATATTTATTTTTTTCACGCGCTTTAGGATTGTTCATGGATCCAAACTACAACGGTTTTTATATTGTCATATGTATTTTTTTACTGTTTTACCTGCATCGATATTCTTTTATTCATAAAGCAGCTTTTTTAATACTGCTCATTGGAAATCTGGGGGTATTATTCCTAACTTTGTCATTTGGTGCATTTACAGGCATTGTCCTTACAGTGATCATCATATATTTCATCCACAATAATAACAAAATGAGAATCCTAGGCGGTATTGTGCTGCTCATCCTGATTGGAGTAGGCATATACACCATTTCGTATATTAAGAACTATTCCTTTGAAGGAAGCGTCCCTGTAACACTTCTTGACAAAACCGTAAACTATTTGCAGATAAAATTTAGTCACGGAAGTTTTGGAGCCAGAATTGAGCAGTATAAAATATCGGTTCGAGCCTTCCTTAAACACCCTTTATTTGGAATTGGGACGGTCGGATTTTTAAATGTCGATAATTACATGAAATATGGGGAAGGTATGAACCTGCTTCTTAAACCCTCAGGAGGCTGGATTATTCATAGTAATTTATTTGCGGTACTTGCAGAAAATGGCCTTACTGGATTTATTCCATATTTAGCAATAATTGTCTTTGGATTTATATTCAGTTGGAAATTATATAAAAAGGCTGATTATTATATTTTCATACTGGCAATGCAGATAGCATCTTTTATAATATCGAATGCGATAAACAATCTTTATTTCAATTTCTTCTGGTTTACAACGTTTTTACCATACTTAATGTATTCATGTATTCAAGACTGGAAACCATCTGTATATTCCGGATTTGAAAGCATTTTTCGCCGGAATATATACTCAGTAGATTAACAGGTCCTCATTGCATTGAGTTAAAAATATTCTACGACGATAATAATGAATCCAATAAATCACGTTTGCTGAAAATGTTGAACTTATTCTTTATCGTGTTATTTGCATTCCTAGATAACGATTCATAACCAGATACCCTCAGGCTTCGAATACAATTTATCATCTTATTTAAATCAGAATCACTGTCGTATAGAAAACCGTTTTCTCCATGTTTGATCATCTCCGGTACTCCACCACTGCGCCTACCTATTACGGGAATTCCATTATTGAATGCTTCAAGGATGACGGTTGGTAATGAATTGTTTATGAAAGGTACAAAAAGGAAATCGATTTTTTCATAAAAACTATCAATTTGATTTCTGTCAACACTTCCAATAAGATCAAGTTTTAGGTTATTTTTGTCTATTTCTTTTTTGATCTCCTTAAAAATACTATGATCGAGGTGTTTGAAAGCCATAAAAGAGTTATATGCGATATTCGAGCTCTGAGATAATACTTTGATAAATTCGATAAATGATAATGGAGATTTATTTTTTTCCAGGTTCCCAATATAACCGACGTTAATTTCACGCTCATTATATTTTTTTATTATTTTATTTTTATAATACAGCCCATTGTAAACCACGATTATTTTTTTCTTTTCTATTCCAATTTCAATCAATTTTCCTTTTACTGCTTCCGAGACAGCAATATATTTATCAACATTCCTATCGAATATTTTTAATACAGTACCCAATGAGGTTTTTTTATCAATCATTTCATGAACAAATAATAAAAATTGGATGTTCTTATTAATTTTTTTAATAAACATTGCGTATATAATATCACCCGCATTGTTTCCAACCACTTTTACAATTCTGTTTGTTGTAATAATACCGCGGATAGGACTTTTACTTTTCAGATAATTGATACCCTTTTTGAGCCATGCCATCGCACTCCCGGTTGATATTGCTCCTGTTTGACCGAATAATCTGGAAAAGTATGTCTTGTTCAGACCGATTGTGGAAAAAAAACATTTCAGTTCCTCACTGTCAGAGGTTAACACAATCATCTGACTCTTAAGTGATGAGCATTCAAGGTAATCCTTTAAAACATATTCAGCTCCGCTTACAATTTTTGAACCTGCTATAATCAGGATCATTGTATTTCCAAAGTATTCAAACTTAATTTCATCAACCAATAAAAAATGATCTAAAATATTAAGGTTGTGATTGTTTATTGATCAAATTTACTTTTCGCCATAAAAAAAGAGCCCATTATAAATAACACTTCGATGAATGCGAAAAAAACCTGAAGATCTTTCAACAAAATCTTTCATCCATATCCTGAGCCCTTCAGGGGTTACCCGCCAATAATCATGAGGAGAAGGATGGTAAGGTTGGTTAAATGGCATCTCAATATATATTCTTCCCCCTGTTTTTAGAACTCTTCGCAATTCACTTATTGCCTTTTCAGGTCCCTCAACATGTTCAATTATTGCGTTGCATACTACAATATCAAAAGTTTCATCTTTAAACTTCAAATCCTGAATATCATAGTTGTAATCTACTTGCTCTGTGGTGTCAAAAAGGTCAACGCAGATCCAATGCGGATGGTATTTTTGATATCGATATCCAATTTGAAGGCATTTTTTATTGTCTGTTTCTTCTTCAAAACTGGTAAGAATTTTTTTTCTTGCTTTCGAATTATCTCCTAATGTCTTAGCAGCTTTCATATAAAGTAAAAAATAACATAAATTAGGAAATATTTTTAAAGCCAATTTTACTATTTTTTTCATAAGTTTTTCTCAAATAATTATTTAAACTTATTTTTTCACAAAATCGTTCATAAATATTGAAATAAAGAATATTGAGTCAGTTTTCAATTGTCAAGAGGAAATGCTTGTTGTTTTTATCAGCGATTATTTCTCTTCAAGTATTTCATTAATCACATTTAAATACTTATTAATTACTAATTCTTCATCAAATTTGTTTATAGCTTTTTTTCTACTGTTTTTACCCATCTCGATTTTATTACTTTGAGGTAAATTAATAAATTTTATCATTGCTTTTGATAAAGCCTCTTGATTTTTTATAGGAACTAAAAAGCCATTTTCACCATCATCAACGACTTCTTTGCAACCAATATTATCTGTTGTTATTATTGGTTTTCCCATTGCCGCAGCTTCAATTAATGACCGTGGAATGCCCTCTCTGTAATAAGAAGGCAATACAATGATATCACTTTTAAAAATAAATGGACGAACGTCTGAAGTTTCACCATAATAATTTACAAAACCATCGGCAACCCAGCTTTTTATTACTTTTTCAGATATAGATGAAGGGTTATCAAAATCAAAAGCCCCTAGTAAACAAAAATTTGTATTAGGATATTTTTGTTTAACAATTTTAGCAGCCTCAACAAACTCCCCTATTCCTTTGTTCCATAACATCCGTGCAATTAATAAAAAAGTTGATTTTTTATCCTTTGAACATGGTGCACAATATTCCGGTGAGAAATATGAAGTGTTTACCCCAGACCCTGGAGTAATTACATATTTATCTGTACTTAATATTTTTTCTTTATTAAATACAGCCATATCTTCATTGTTTTGAAAGAATATCATTTTTGAATGACTAAAAGCAATTTTATTAAGTTTCTTAACAAGCCAGGTTAAAAGATTTTCTCTTTGGAATACAGTACCAAGCCCCGTAACAGAACTTATGGAATTAATTCTAGATAACCTGCAAGCGATATTTCCATATATATTAGGTTTTATGGTAAAATGTAATACAAGGGCGGGTTTATAATATTTATATATTTTATAAAGTTCGAATAAAAGTTTAAGATCTTTTAATGGATTTTTACCTTTTCTATTTAAATTACTTAATGGTATAAACCTAAACTCCTCCTCAATTAACGGTGCGGTCTTATCCGGGATGGCAACTGCATAAATATCGAATCCCTTTTTTTTTAAGGTACTCATTAAGCTGTATCTAAAATTATATAAAGTCCATGCTGTATTCGAAACAAAAAATATTTTTTTATTCCCCAAGGTTTTTTATAATCTCCCTATCCCTCTAAATGAGGTTATCAAATGATACCATAGTGAAATCACTTTCTTTGGTAGTTTTCAGATAATAACTTATCGTAAAGCTCAATATATCTATCAGCTGTTGTTTCTATTGAGTATCTTCTTGCGCGTAACATCGCTTGTTTCCCCATTGATAATCTCAATTTAGGATCAAGAAGTAACCTTCTCAATTTTTCGGCAATATCAATAGGATTTTGAGGGTCTATAAGAAAACCAACTTTTTCATCATTCCCAACAAGATCTCGAACTCCAGGCACATCACTCACAACCGTAGGTAAACCAATTGCCATAGCCTCTTGAGCAGCCAATCCAAATCCCTCCCAAAGGGAAGGCATCAAAAAAATGTCAGACCGAGATAAATACTCTATAACATCCGGTTGATATCCCAGCAATTTGACTTTTTTCGTCAGTCCTAATTCTGTAACTAATTGATTAAGCTTGCCCTCATCCGGACCAGATCCAAGAATGTAATACATAAAAGCTAAGTCTTTGAGCAGTGAACAAGCCCTAATTCCAGCTTCATAATTTTTTACCGGTTGAAGACGCCCAACTGATATTAACGCGGGAATGCGGGAATTGTGATGATAAGACGTTGACTTGTAAAATTTGTTAAGATCAATTCCGTTAAAAATAGTTATCAGCTTATCTTTAAAATCCGGTTGCCAGACACTCATTGCTTCTTGAACGGCTTTACTGATACAAATAATGCGTTCATAGGGTTTAAAAAGTTTATGATCAAAATATTTACCTAAAAATATATTACGTCTACGGTTTGAAACACTGTGTTCCGTAGTAACAAGAATCATCTTTAATCTGGTAAGCTTTGCAGCAATTGGCAACCACAATTGACACGGTGTAAGGTGCGCATGCAATATTATAGGTCCGGAAGAATACTTTAGAATTTTTTTTAATTTTTGAGATAAAAGAAAAATTATTTTTGGATTGTAATATTTTTCTGTTCTCAAACTAAAAATATTTGGAATCTCAGAAGTAGAATCATATTTAAAACTGATAATTCGAGCATCCATTTTTTTTTGAAGAAATAATTGATGCAATTCAACTGCGAGGTTGTCTGCCCCATGACCGGCAAATGACGGAATTATTTGAATTATATTTTTTATTATAGTATTCATGTTGCAAAATGTTCCTGGTTCCAGGAGTCATTGTATACCCGACGGTTTATTTGAATTTTTTGTTGTGATACCATTTCGGCCAAGTAATTTATTAATAGAAAAGTCAAAGCAACCCACATGGTTTTGGTATGTCCATAGAATTGTATCGCGATAAAAATATAAGCAAAAAGTGCGTTTTGACTAAATGAATAATTTCCGGATGAAGGTCGTACATGACAGCACTTAAAATAAAAAACTAAAAACATGCCTAGAAATGAAAGAAGCCCAAACAATCCAGAGCCGCTTAAACTTCTGAGAATTTCATTGTGAGGGTTTGATGTAAAAAACCCGTTACCTACAGTAAATGTCTTTGGGTCATTTAACCATGTATCCAATGCCTGCTGAGAATAAAATATTCTTTGTGTCTCAGATTCTGTGAGATTATCTTTTGAAAACCTAGTGACACGATTTATTAAAGAAGTAACTCTTTTCGGTTCTACTAAAAACAAAAAAAATAAGCTAAGACAAGAGAATAATACTATTACATTTATTTTTTTTATTATCTGTTTCCAGGAATTTCTTTTTTTTGTTATAATTGAATAAAGTGATCCCCAAATTATTGCTACTGCAAAGCTAAATAATGCAGTCCTTGACAAAAGAATAAAACATGCGACAATAATTATAAAAAAAGGAGCAAAAAAGCTCACCGGAAGCATTAAAATTGAATAAAATGTTCCTCGTCTTTTTAAATATTCAGGCATATAGATAATAACACACAACAACAGCCCAATTGCTGTCATATTTGGATCTACATAAGTTCCACCTAGCTGTTCAAATTCAGGGTGCCATCTTGGTATGGATGATAAAGCCATTCGACCGATAGAACCGAAATCAAAAAAAAAGTATTGAAATAAAATTAACAGTGCTGCAAATGCTGCCATTACAAAAAGAAATTTCCTGATGAAGCTGACATAATTAAATACTAATAATGATGTAAAAAGAGCGATAAGTGCATAGAATAAAGCAGCGATGAACCCTTTCAATGAAACACTAAGATTTACTGACACAAGAGTTGAAGTAAAAGCAATTCCCAGGAATAGCAGGACACTTCCCAAAATGGGTGTTATTTCTCTGGACCATTTAAAAGGAAATAAAAGAACAGAAAATGTGAGTGTAGCTAATAAAAATAAATGGTCAAGTTTTAACCCATTCCACAGGAATATAGGATAGGGTCCCGTTGGAATAAAACTCAGATATCCTAAAAAAAATATTAATAAAATTAATTTGAGAAGAATACGCAATTCGTTATATTTGGTAGTTAAGGTTTTAGTCACATTATCCATATTACGCTACCTATAAAAAATTTTCATTAATTTTGTAAAATTAATATCAAGTATGATTCTATTTTTTGAATATTTTAGATTTTACCTGGTTTCTAAAATCTTCAAAACAACTCCATAATAATAATATAAATAATATAAAAATTAATGATTTAATCCCATAATTAATAGACACATTATTAATATAGGTATCTATAGCGTATATTATACTAATATATATTACAAGTGGAATAATACGGGCTAGCAACTGCAGAAGGTTTCGTAGTTTGAAAAAATGCGTTAGAAAATAGTTTCTTATCACCAGCATAATTACATACGAAATAATAGTTGTAAATGCCGCTGCAATATACCCATATTTTGGAATAAAAATAAAATTCAATCCAATATTCACTCCTGCAGCTATTAGAACTGTTGCCACGGTAATTTCAGTGCGTTCAATAAATAAAAGCAAATTAGACTCTGAGCCACTAATATGATATACAAAAGTACCAACTAATGAAATTAAAAAAATAAAATATGATAATGTGTATTCGTTGCTACCAATTAAATTCATAATGTCGCGAAATGGTATTAATATCAATGCAATGATTAAAGAGAACAAGATTATAACCCGATTTATCACAGTTATATTATATTTCCTTGCTTCTGAAGTGTTTTTAGAAGCCAATTTGTAAACGACTGGCGAAAACGATTTTTCGAATGACTGAAAAAGCCCAAATGATAAGTGCTCTGAAAAGCGATAGCCAAATGTATAAATTGCTACAGCTTCCAAACCAAGAAATAATTTTATCATGTAGCGATCACCGGACGCTAAAATAATATTTGCGATTGTTCCAGGCAATATTGGCAGGCCTATTCTAAGCAGGTTTTTTATAACTGGTATAGAAAATGTAAAATACTTTATAGGATATTTTTTTAAAAAAAATCCCACCGCAAAAAAACCGGTTAATAGGTTCCCAACCGCCATGCCAATAATATATGATTTATAGCTTGGGGAGATATAAATAACAAATAAATATGTAATCACAACTGTTATCAAATTAGGCAGAATGGTCATCGCCACGTTTAATGTCGCTTTTCCTGCATTTTGTAAGAAACTACGCATCATAGCTAAATAACTTGAAAATAAACATGATACAACAAGAAAAGTGAATATTTTACGCGTCATAGTTTCGTCAATAAGGAATTGTATCCATTCGATTTTTAAATACCCAAATAACCAAATAACAATACTAAAAAAGGTAATCGCGAACAGTCCATTATACAAAGTGTGAGAAAGTTCTTGATGAGTTTTTTTAAAAAATTTAATGGATACACCAACATCCATACCTAGATTCATCACTCGCGATAGAAGAGGATTTACAAGCCACAAAAGTCCGATAATGCCAAATTCTGCAGTTGGTAGTTTCTTTGTGAACAGAGGTAAAAGAAACAGAGATAGCGCGAGACTTATTATTCTTCCGAAGGCATAAATTGAAAAATTACGGCTGAGTTGTTTTGATTTGATGATTTTTATTATGTTCAAAAAAGTATTCATCAAATATATCCTAATTTTATCATCATTTCGCCATGTTTAAAATAAATATGATTAAGCATCGTGGAAATTACGAATCTTTTCCAATCACCCGAAATTCCTTTCGCATAAAAAGGATATTATTGATGTCATTTTTGTAACTGCTCAATATCCTGTGGAAATCTAATAGTAGTCAGAAAAACATAGATAATCGTACCAATGAAATTATACAATATTTCCCTTATTACTACAAAGATATTCATGGAGGATTTAGAATA
>SDBS01005607.1_pt1 | contig 12212 bp, 4 predicted proteins | sample 2277091 | NCBI WGS metagenome assembly SDBS01 (sample SAMN10404972, study PRJNA504765) | marine sediment metagenome | isolation source: marine sediment core GS10_PC15, 163 cmbsf | place: Arctic Ocean: Southern Knipovich Ridge | collected 2010 | reverse complement strand
GTTGCCCCCCACCCATTGTAAGCTGGAGTCACCATCAAAATAACAAACATCAGGTAAACCAACTTTTTAGACATAATGTTCCTCCTCATAAAAAAGGTTAAGATAACGATGGCTTATCCACTCATTTCTACTAATAGTCTTTGAAGCTTCTCATCCAGTCTGGCCAATCCGTTGGTCCACAACCTCCCGCTGACGTCCAGTGGCCGTTAGTGTCGAACTGTTTGTGCCATTTTAGTTTCCACAACTCCTTAAGCCCAACCTTCCTGACGGACCAGTCCATAAAAACGTGATTTACAAATCCATCGTGTCGGTTGATGCAGAAATGCTTTATCCCCCCCCTTCCAGCGCCCACCCACGGAGCCTCAAACTCAGGTGGATCTCCATCTACGCCCATTTCGTGTGGCATGCCTCCTCTCCACATAGAATCGGCAAAAACTGGTATATTGTTTCCGCCTGAAACATCTTTGGTCTTCCAATTGTATTTAGTGGGGTGGCCTCTAATCTCTGTCACTCCTGGCTCTGGCTTATAAACCCAGCAATTTATCCCATAGCTCGCTTCTTCCTGCCTGTCTTCGAATCCACCTGTGCCCATGGTGTAATAGTTATGCGCACCACCCCAAAACGCCGCCCCATCTGGGTGTGGTTTCGTTGCCATCGGGCATAGGAGGATACCAGATCTTGTCCTGTAAAAGGGCCTCAGCGCGATAATCCAAGTCCCACGTACCCACCCGGGCGCGTCGGATTCCATACAGAAGTAGCCATCGTTATTCTGGCAATACATCGACCAGATAACGCCCCATTGATGCAGGTTCATCTGACAAGCGGCTGATCTTGCCTGTTTCTTTGCCCGGTTTAGTGCCGGCATCAATATTGCCATCAACAGCGCAATAATAGCGATCACTACCAGAAGCTCTATTAGCGTAAAGCCTCTTGGAAATCTTTTGGTTCCCTGATTAGAAATCTTTGTCTCTAACGAGGTGAATCTTTTCCGGCGGCTCATAGTCAATCTCGTTCTGCTGTCAAAAAAGAAGTTTCTTAAAAGCTACAACTTACCTTCTTGTTTGTACCATATTATCGGCTGCCAGTCAAGCAGGAAATCCCCACGTTCTCGCCCCCTTTGCCCCATATTCATCATTTGGCCTTGCTTTTACAGCATCCGCCGCCACAGTCTTATCAGCGCCGCCGTACTGACCGTTCGTGTGCTCAAATCGCCGAATATCTACCCGGACTTCAGATGCCGTGGTTTGCCCCGGCGGCATTGCGGAATCCAACACGAGAAACGCAATCGGCACCTTTCCGGAGGTCGCACTGTTCCAAAGTGACATTTTCCCCGTCGTCGATAACCAGTGCGGGCCGGTCGTCGTTCTTCTCGAACCCAAAGCGGCAGTCAAGAAAACGGACATTCCTGACGTGGCGCAGATACCAGGCATAAGCGGGAATCGCTCCTACTTTGCGCGGGAAACGCTCGTCGTTTTCTTCCGGGTCCAGTGAAGCCTCCAAAGCCGGGTGCCCGCCCTTCGCTGTGATCCGGACATTTTTGAGCTCGATGTTCTCAATGGGACTTCCGGGCTTTCCCCAGATAACGCAAGGCATCTCCCTGTTCTTGAAATAGGAGAAACAGTCGGTCGCCGTTATGTTCTCGAAGGTGACGTTCCGGATGGCGCCGCGTTTGTACACACCTTCGGGCACGCGGGCTACGTCAGAGACCTTGATGAATATCGGCACAAAGGTTTTCTCCATCCTTATGTCTTTGTAGTGAACACCGTCGATAACGCTGCCGTCGTTCGAGGTGATGCTTATGCCGGCTTTGCCGGCACGCAGGATCCGGATGTTCTCGAACCGGATGTTTTTGAACATGCCTATGGTCTCCGTGCCGAATTGGAGAGTGTTGCACCCGCTTGCCAGAAAGCAGTTTCGGACGGTTATGTTTTCGCTGGGTCGAGCTTTGCCGAGGGACAGATCGCTGCCGAGTTTAATCGCATCGTCACCGCCGGCCGGGTGGCCGTCTTCATACCGCACGGCGTCGATATGGCAGTGAACGACCTGAACGTCTTTACACTGGGAAAGGTTGAGCCCGTCCCGGCTGGTTTTGATGGTTACGTTGTCGATAAGCATATCTTCGCAACCTGTAGCCAGGATGGCGTAGTGACCTCCCTGGCGTATGTTCAAGTTTCGGATCTCGACGTTCTGGCAAAGCTTCAGAGCGATTGCTTTGTCTCCGGTCCCTTTCTTCACCTTGCTGCTTCGGGTCAGCGCTCTGCCGTCGAGGGTACCCGGCCCGAAAATTCTCACGTTTTTCAGGTTTTCACCCCATATCAATGACGCCTGCCAATGGTAATAAGCCGAATCCATAAGGCCTTTGTCATTCGGGTTCGGTTCCCAGGGGTCCATCACTCCCGCCAGGGCCTTCAAGACAGCGCCTTTGTCCAGGGCAAGCGTGACGTTGCTTTTCAACCGGATTGAGCCGGAACCGTAGATGCCCGTCGGGACGAAGACCGTACCACCGCCCGCGGCGTTACACGCATCGATGGCCTTGTTGATAGCCGGCGCGTCATTAGTGGTCCCGTCCGCTTTAGCGCCATAGTCCCGTACATTGTAAACGTGAACCGACGCCAGTTTCGACGCGCTCAGCTCGCTCATCACATCAGCGGCCTTGCTTCCAGAAACGTTTCCAAAGGCCTGCGCCGTCTCATCGCGCTCATTCTTAGCGTCTTCGGCGAACTCATTGAGAATTTCCAATGTGTAGGCGAACCGACGCCCGTCCACTTTACCTTCAATCCGCTTCCAGATTTCCGGCAGCTGCTCGGCCAACCGCACCGCCTCATCCATGTTCGCGTAGAAGTCCTGAATCACGGTACGCCCGATCGAAAGACGGTAGTCGTGCTCCACGAAATGAAAAGACGTGAGAAACTCTTCACCCCTCATGCGATCACCATAGACTTCGCGCAGGCCGGGTGCGTACTGCCCCAGAGTGCGTCTCTGTAATTCGGGGCTCTTGACGCCGATGCCTTTACGATTTATCGTGTGAGTGGTCTTGTCCTGGACCATGTCCTCATCGTCGCCCGTATCGATCCAGATGCCGCGGTACCCACGGTACATGTACAATTTGCGGGTCACGTCGTCAGACAACAAGAGTATCGTCTTGAGGGCGTCGAGCACCTCCGGGTCGCCGCCAAAAGTCTGCGTAATCCATTCGGTGTAAATCTCGTCCACGGAGCGATCGGGATTCCAGGAAAGGCGGCCGAGTCCATAATAGTTCACCATATTAAGCGGACACTCTGTCCACGCGGGCGAAGGACTGATCATCGAAACACCCATGATGCAATCGGCATCAAACTTATTCAGACTGCCGGGGCCCTTTCGGTAATTATCCTGTTCCAGCCACCACTTCCATTTCTCTATCCATGAAACCGGCCACCCTTTATCAATGACCAGCTCACTGCCGGAGAGGTTCTTCTGTATTGCGCCGTCGAGCGCGGGGATGGGCGCCGAAAAATCCCAGTCCAGCGGGCTTCCCTTAGGTATGATGATCACGTTATCACGGAAGTTGCCGTCTTCCGGAGCGAAGATATCATGAGGAATGAGGTTGCGATAGGGTTCTGGGGTATAGCGGCTATTGCCATAAACGAAACCACGGACCAAAGTATAGCCGCCATAAGGTAGTAGAGTGTCGGCTATACGGTTGACCATCGCCGGACGCGGATCGCCGTTCTGTTTTTCGGATCCCAGCTTGAGCATATAGCCGCCGAAATCAGGTACCCTCGAATATAGTTTGTCGGCTGTTTCTCTCTCCAGCGCAAGCAGATAGCTCGGACTCCAGTAGAGGGTGACACCGTAATCTCGACATATCCCGGCGAGGATTTCCACCTCATCGAGATGTTCGAGAAAATTATTGCGGTAGCACCAGTTGACCTCGCTCGGACAGATGGCGTTCCAACCGGCGGACGACATCATGCGCACCCAGTCGCGGATCAGCTTCGTATCGCCCGTACGCAACTCTTCCCAACTGTAGATCGAGTTATCTCTGCCGCCTCGGCGCCACTTGTCGCCCAGGAAACCGCGAAAGTAGGCCCAATGATCGACCATTCGAATCGGAATCTGAGGATTCTCCAGCACATTGAGTTTGCGCAGGTCCTGTCCCAACTGTATGCGGCGAATCAGGTCGAATGTACCAAAAATGACGCCTGCCGGAACGTTTCCCGCAATGACCAATCCCGGCGCGCCGGGACTACCGTCTTCCAGCGCCTTAATGATGAATCCGTCATTTTTGATCCGATCCAGCTCCAGCTTATCGGCTCTGTCGCGGATCCAGCTCGACGTTTCGGCTGTTCCCAGGACAACTTTCGAACCCCGGCGCGCCGGGGGCTTTGTTCTAACTGAGGGCTTGAAGCCGTACATCGATTCTACAGCATCAGTTAACTCCGCCGCCGCCGTTTGAATGGTTGAATTCGATCCTTCAGCGATGATGAGCTTGAAGCAGTTCTCCCCGAGCCGCCCGGAGGGCTGATTGTATTGCAGCCATGCCCGATAGAGGGTACGGTCCCGCTCCTGGTACTTGTATACGTCCATTTCCTTGTCAGTAGGATTCGTGTCGTCCCGGCCGGCATAAACGGATTTGGTCGAGTTGAATATCCTGAGCATATCCGCGTCGGTGAGCACCCTGTTGTAGATGCGAATGTCGTCAATGTACCCGACAAACTCTTGGCCCGTGACGATCTCCTTCAGACCCTCACGTAAAAGCGGTTCCATCGCCGTGGTTGACAAATCGATGACGGAGATCAGCTCGCCGTCCCGCCACCCGATGATCCTTTTGTTCTGAACATCGTAGGCCACGGCGAAATGGTGCCATTGAGAATCGCCGACGGCAGCCTTGGCATGTGGATAGAAGGCCCACTCGCGCATATCATACTTTGGCCAGTCGTAATCCAGAATCCCACTGGAATACTTGAAGTCGTCTTCGCCAATGAAACGCGGCTGAAAATGGCGGCGATAGACATTGAGCTGAATAGCACCATTATCATATTCCAGAATGGCGCCGTTCTCCCAGGCCACGTTCACCCAGAAGCATATCGTACCGTGCGAAATGGCAAGAGGTGAGTTTTCGGATGCTGGAATCCGCATCGGCTCAGCGTCGGGCATGAGTTCGAGACATGCCCGGCCTTTGCCGAGGGAATAGATGCGCGTGCCGCCAAGCACGGCGTGGTTGCCATTGCCGGAAAGGTCTTTGCCGGTGCCGCCGTCAAAATCCCATCGCCCCACCAGGGAAGTTGAAACATCGTTGGCCCAGCCAAATCCACTGCTGGCAAGGAGCAAAAACATCACAGCCGCGAACAGGAATCGTGTACGTCTTGTGCAATCTGGAAATTTGACAACTAACGTTCTGATCATTCGTATTCTCCCATTGCCCCCGAGATACTATTTAACCGGAGCCTCCTGAGATGGCTACAATGCGCGGTCGTCTCACTAAAACAGCAACGCTTTTGACAGGATACTATTGCGTAAGTATATTGCATTGGATATAGATAGCAAGAAGACACTTATGAAGGCAAATGGGCCCATACCGAATCAACCGGCATAGGCCCCGTATCAAGCGCATTCTGCAACGTCGTTTAGTCAAGCTTGTCCGTAATCAAGATAGCGTCAAGGAGTCCACCATCTTCACGACGGGCGATCTCCAGGGTGTGCTGCCCAGCTGGCAACGTCCACTCCACACGCGGGTTACCACTCTGGTCCTCGTCGTGAACCTCGTCCCAGTGCCATTCGGCACCTTCCTCTATGCTATTCCACTTTATCCAACCGTCCGTACGCGTAACCGGAACGGGAGTGACGGTCGCTATCCGGACCCAGAACGAGTTCCCTGCATCGGGTCTCACGCGACCCAGGATCTTATAGGTTCCGGCCTCGACCGTGAAGCTGTACGTCGCGATACCGTCGGCAGGCGGATTGTCGTCCTCGTCGCCGATGCCGTCGTCTGTGCCGATGTACCTTCCACCCGATGCCAGAGGATCATCATAAACCTGCATAGGCGGCGTGATTGTGTCCGCAGCTTCTGCTTCAAACCATATTTCCAAAGGAAGCTCAGGAGCTAACCGATACAACCGAATGTCGTCTAAGTACAATGTACCACCGGCACCACTGCCGTCAATCCCAATACCCAGCGTCGTGACACTCTGCAGGTTCACGCCAAGCGAAGCAAGGTCGATACTCCACTGTTTCCACCGTGGTTTCGCTATGTCAGCCACATCACCGTCATAGACCACCTTAGAGCCGTTGACCTTGACATACAACTGTCCGGTGTTGCCTGGAGTGCCGTGGAAGTACAGCACCAATGTCTGAATACCGGCTTTAGTCCAATCCTGCGGAACAGCAAAAGTGCGTTCGGCCTCTGAATATGCTGCGGCACCGGTGTTGTCGTAGAAAAACGGCATTGACTGGTCGCCGCCGTAAACGTTCGTAGTCTCAACATAATGCTCTCCCGCAAGGAAGTCCGGCTCAGCATAACCTGCCGTGGAACCGTTTGTCGCAATGCCATATCCATCTATCCACGTACTGAATATCTCATCCGGCGGGTAGTCATTGTAGTCTTCAAAATCGTCCACAACAAAGAACTCGGGTGTCGAGAAGTGCCAGATTTCGCCTTGCCACGTTGTGGGAGTCTCAGCCTCATTGACCTCATTAATCTTCCAGTAGTAAGTCGTGCCTAATTCAAGGGATAAGGGACCATGGCTGGTCTCGGTGACGGTACTAACAGGCACATTACCGTCACTCACAGCCTGCTCGTCAGAGCTCAAGTACACATCGTGCGTGTCTGCCTCTCTTCCCGCTCTGAAGCCAAGGACCACATCCACGTCCACATCTGTTGCCTCGGAATCCGGGCTTGGCTCTCTTGCAAAGACGGGTATGCTGAAGAATCGCACCTCACTGAGACCATATTGGGGCATGAAACCTCCCCAGTTGCTGTTAACTGTGAGCCTGATGTACTTTGCTGCCGCGCCGCCAAAATCAACAGTGGTATTGTGTGCATAATTGTCCAAACCAGGCGCCCGGGCAAATTCGTGAGTCGTACCCAATGTCGTATAGTCGGTGCCATCGACTGAATACTCAATGGAAACATCTTTGAAGCCTATACCTATCATTGGCTCCATCAATCCATTTTGGTTCCATACCCACATCTCGTGCAGTTTGTAAACCTTGTCGAGCTCATATTCGATCCAGGTGTTCGGCTCACTGCCGCTAAGCCACATATCCGTCGGTTCCGTCGAGTGCAGGTCATTAACATCCAGTCCTGAGCCGTTGATGGTATTTTCAGGGTCCATACCTTCCTGGCCCGTGCTGGAAGCTGTGGTGGTTATGTTCTCGATGGGATAAGCAATTGGCTCGGTCGTAAAACTCCAGACGCTGCCTCGGTATACCGTACTGTCGGGTGGGGGGTTGACCTCATCGACCCGCCAGTAGTAAGTCGTGCCCAAATCAAGGCGTGGCGGAGCATAGCTGGCAGCGCTCTGAGCGTCGCCGCCGGTGGCATCATTGACGTCGTTGAAGTTCTCACCAAAATAGACTTTGTGCCCGTTTGTTGGGGCTGCAAATTCTCCCGGCTCCCAGCTAAGAGCCACATCTCGCAGCACATCTGTTTCCTCATCAGCCGGGTATGGATCAGAGGCCTGGCCCGGATCGGACACAGCGACGGAATTACCATCACCGTTATTCCACAGGTAGCTGATCTCTTCGGGGTTTAGGGCACGGTTCCAGAGAGCAACATCGTCAATCAGGCCTCCAAAAAACTTCTGTAGCTGGCCGCTCTCATTGCTCATTACGGCTCCGATATAGGCGTTATGCTGAGATGTACCGGAAAGGTCGTAGTTGGCAGCTATGGTAGACTCGCCGTGATTCGTCACCCCCGGGTCTTCGACCCCATCGACATATAGACGCAATTTAGTTCCGTCTTTTCTCATAACGACGAAGTGATGCCACTGGCCATCGATAACTGTGATGTCACCATCAGGATTGAGCTTAGTACTGTTATCATCAAGGGTAGGTTCAATTACTCCCCCGCTGCCGTCTTCAAGCTCCATCGCGTACCGTATTCCGCCGTCGTTGTCCCCGCCTTTGGAAAAGATGACCGTATTGGTGCCGGGGTTCACGGGTAGTTTTATCCAGGCAGATATAGTCCAATCGCCTGTCCCAAAGTCAAGAATGGGCGGGTTGCCGCAGTCCACATAATCGTCGCTACCATCAAAGTTCAGCGCACCACCGAACTTTCCACTATCCCATGTTGGGGCATTGAGCGTTCCGTCGTTCCCATTGCCACTTCGGTCAGAGGTGGTGATGCCCCCTCCCTCATCCAGCGGCCAGTATCCCACCAGACCATCGGCAATATCCTCACTGGCAAAGGTTGTTGTCAGCCCCAATACTAAAACAACAAACATCAAATAAATCAATCTTTTAGACATAATAGTTCCCCTTCAAAAAGGCTAAGAAATATATGTTTTGGCCCTGTGCCAAAACACTCATTGTTTTCGATAGAACAACCCTGCTCCTCCACTAAATTCAGTGTCTCCCCAATGATAATTTCTCACAACGCGACTCTACCTCCTCGCTTCAAGAGTTTCATACGAGCCGCCGACTAAGATTCAAGAACCCTTACTGCAAATAACACAGTTCTCAGTTGCCGCCGTGGCTCTTACACAACAAATCCTCTATCAGAAAACCCCGGATCCTACGGGCCGGAAGGCCAAGAATCCACGGGCTACACTGACTATACCAGATTGGCTATTGCACTTCAAGAAAAATCTGTCCCTTCAAATATCGCTATTGCACAAAGTAAGCTGGCATCTGGGTGTTTCCGCCCCCAATTGTCGGCACCGTGGTGTCAGGGACGAAAGTTAGTCAGCTTAATTTTCTTCGCAGCGTCATCGTATACCAACTCGGCTTTGGCGCCGATAATGGTAACTTGATGCTCCGGTTTCTCGTAGCCGCCGTCGAACTCGCTTTTTCGAGTCCCTCTATACGAGAAAAGCACCAGGTCCCCGTTTTTAGCATAGTCATAAGCTGAGACATCGACAATAAGCTTTTCGCCCATATAGGAGTCGAGATTCAGGTCCTGGCATTGTATGGGCGTTACGCCGCCTTTGTGGGCGACGAACTTAGTTGTCGTATCGCCTTCGCCGTCGCCCGTTCGGTACTCTCCCCTGACGTTTATCGATTCTATTTTGCCGTGGCTGTCGTCAACAAGAAACATCCCCTCATTGAGGCTCAATTTGCCGCAGCTCAATGATCCGCCTTCGATTACGTACTTACCGGTTGTGGTGTCAATATCAAGGTTTTTTTGGACGTCAAGAGTTCCGCCGAGTTGCCGCGCCACGCTGTTGGTCCGGTCGACAATAAACGGCCCCTTGATCTTAAACGTGTAGCCGTCGGGAATAACAAAGGTCGATTGCTCATATACCCGAACCTCAAACTCACCTTCGATATTACAATCGAGGGTCACCGTAACACCGTCTGGAACGACCCGGCTCTTTCCGATCAATACCCGCTCGTCTATCTTATCGTCGGGCAGCCGATCGGCTGCGTCGCCGGCCCAGTCCAGGCGCGCCCCGTCGCGTCCGGTTTCCCAGTTGGAAGGATCGCTCCACTTTCCGCTGCGCCTCGGGGCGATGGATGCCGTTCCTTCGAGCTCTTTTTCTTCAGGAGGAAGAAGCGGCGGATTAGTGGGTTGAATTTCACCGGCGATAGATACATTCGTCAGCACGATATTTTCAACTAATCGAAGTTGCAGGATAGGCGGCTTGACCGTCTCAACGGTGATGTTCTTCAGAAAGACGTCGTAAACGAGCGATTCTTCGACTCCCGTAATGGATATCGTCTCGTCGTCCCCTTCTTTAATATGCACGTTTTCGATGTTGATGTTGCGGAATTCTGTCGGGAAATTCCCGCCTCGGTAGCCGTGGTAGTTGTTTCTCAATCTCAGAATCCGGGCTTTTCCTACATTGAGGTCTTTGATATAGATGTCCTTTATAAACCCGCCTCGGTCGAGATTGGACTTACAGTACAAGATATTCCCATCTTCGTAATCGCAGTCATAAACGAAAACGTTCCGCACGCCGCCCGAGCATTCGCTGCCGATGGCTATACCTTCAAAGTTCGTCGGCATGTTGCGGACAATGATATTCTGGCAAGGTTTGCCGGCTCGCCACGCGCTATTGTCCCGGCCGGCTTTGATCGCCAGACAGTCGTCGCTTTGGTCCAGCCAGCAGTCTTCGATCAGGACATCCGTGCACGAATCGGGATCGATTCCGTCATTGTTCGAGTTATGGCTTTCAATCCGCAGTTTCCGGATCGTAACATTCGTGCAGAATGTCGGATGCACGCACCAGAACGGATAATCGTTCAGCGTCACGCCTTCGATGAGAACATTCTTGCACTCGAACGGTTCAATCATCGTTGGTTTCCCATAGATCTTTATCTCTTCGGCGGGGACATTGTTGTGGTTCATCTTGCGCAGATCTTCGTTAGATGTCGATCCAGGCTTGACTTTAACAGGCCACATGGCCCAGGACGATTCCGCCTGCCCGTTGAGCGCGCCTGTTCCCGTGATGGCGATATTGGTCTTTTTGTACGCATAGACTAACGGCGAATAGCTGTAACATTCGGTACCTTCCCACCTGACTCTGACGTGGGGAAGATAGTCGTCAAAGTTCGTGCCGAACATGATCATGGCATCTTTTGTTACGTGCAAATTGACGTTGTTGTCCAGGTGAATGGGCCCATTTGTAAGAAATGTCCCTTTCGGGACGACGACGCGTCCGCCGCCCGCTTTTGTGCAGGCCGCGATTGCCTTCTCAAAAGCCGGGTTGCAGTCGGTGACACCGTCTCCCACGGCACCGTAGTCAGTCACTTTGAAATCACGGTTCGGGAACGTGGGGGGAACGATGCGGCTCAATATCTCGGGCACCAGCGCCCAGCCTTCCCGCGTTCCGGGGACAGAGTCCTTTCCCGCAAGGCCGGAGCAGGAGCACGCCAGGAGAAGGGAAACCGTCAGGAGTGTGAAAGATGCGTTTCTTGCGACTGTTTTTCCAACGATAGTCTTGTTCATGGATTTACTGTTCCTTTCTGTGAGATTTCTTTAACGGATGTTCCGCCTGCAATTTGCGACCGCGATACCGTAGCATCTCGCGCTGCAAAAAGTCACATTGTGCAACTTACTGCAACTTTGCCGGGATAATGTTTTCTGCACACTCTGAACATAAGCCAATATACATAGAAACCTTCAAATGTCGAGAGAAAAATAAGGGCAAACACATCTGAATTATTGCTTTGAAGGTTCTCTCGTTTGATAGGTCGGATACTCGAACCCGACCATTGCACACATTTTTTATAGTTGCTTTATTGAAACAGATTTGGTATTTTTAAGAACAGAAAAAGTATGCGAACGTAGATGAACTAACGTCAAATAGTAAATCGCAGTTTGAATATGAGGTGGACCATGCAAAACCTGAACCTGCTGATACTGACTTGCGGATGTCTTTGTATTTTCCCCTCGTTGTCTCATGCCGCTGGCTATTCGCCGCGCCTGGGCCAATCCCACCCTGATTTCACCTTACCCAGCGTCGTGGATCGCGAGCCTGTATCGCTTTCACAATTTCGTGGCCGTAAAGTCCTCCTGATCCACTTTGCCTCTTGGTGACGGGGTTGTCGCCAGACCGTGCCGGTCTGGAATGCAAAGGTGCAAGAGTGGGTTAGAGAGGGGAAACTCGTTGTACTTGGTATCGCGCAAGAACAGCATCCCAACCGCTGTCGACTCTTTGCACAGTGGCACCAGTTAAATTGGCCGATCCTGCATGATCCGATCAACGTGATGCAAGTAAGGGGGGTGCCGATCGAGGTGGCTATCGATGAGCGTGGCATTGTCCGTAACATCCGGCCCTATCTGAAAACGTTTGAGGAGAAGTTCATCGATAAAACGTTTGCACCTGAAGGTATAGAATCGCCGAGAAAACATGACAAGGCGACCCGGCCCGACTTGGTAGCTCTGCATCGCCGCGCTGAACAAAGTCTTTCGTCCGAGGCATGGCGCGAGCTGGGCGATGCCTTGGTGCTCTGGGGAGGAATCGCCAGAGTCAATGACGCCATCAACGCCTACACACAGGCGCTTCAGATCAAACCGGGTGATGGTGATGTACATTTCCGTTTGGGAGTCTGCTATCGCATTCGCT
>SDBS01005606.1_pt1 | contig 12212 bp, 6 predicted proteins | sample 2277091 | NCBI WGS metagenome assembly SDBS01 (sample SAMN10404972, study PRJNA504765) | marine sediment metagenome | isolation source: marine sediment core GS10_PC15, 163 cmbsf | place: Arctic Ocean: Southern Knipovich Ridge | collected 2010 | reverse complement strand
GCCTAATGCTATTTCAGTTCAAAATTATAGTGGAATAAAAAAACATGAAAACGATGAGACTCATTTTGGTTTTGTGGGTCGTCTTCTTAAAAGCAAAAATATTAATTTTTTACTTAAATCCTTTGTAAAATATTTAGTAAATTATCCCAAAGATAAATTATATATTTTTGGTGAGGGCCCAGAAAGAAAAAATATTCAAAGATTTATTCAAAACAACAATTTAAGTGATAATATAATATTTTGGGGCTTTGAAAGGAAAAAATCAGAAATATTCCATAACATAAATTGTTTAATTCATCCTACTTATGGAGAAGGATGTCCTAATACAATTTTAGAATCTATATTAACGAACACGTTCGTTATAGCTTCAAATGTTTATGGTATTAGAGATATTATAAAACACAAAAAGTTGGGTTTACTATTTAACCCACTTAAAGAAGAAGATTTAATAAATCAACTTCTATATTATAAAGATAACCAAGATCTTATTCCACAAATGTTAGAAAAAGCTAAACGAATCGTTATAAAAGATTTTAATGTACATTTTATTGTTAATAGTATCTATGAATTTATTAAATCAAAATGGATTGTTAGATTAAATCAGGATTTTTTTAAGATTTCTATAATAACATTAGTTTTTCCATATCCACAAAAGGGTGTTATGCCTGGAGTAGAAAATTATGTAGAAAGTTTTGCTGTTCCTCTAAGTAAATTAGGACATAAAGTAAGAATCATCACCACATATTGGAATGGGAAAAAAAAAAATGATAACTATAAAGAAATTCCTATAACAAGAATATTTGAGTCTAAATCTTTATTTGGTAAAATAGGTTCAATATTTCATTTAAATAACGTTACCTTTGGATTGAATCTTCTTTCAAAAAAAAATTTCAAATTATACCAAGATTCTGATGTGATAATTATACCTTTAGCTTTTGGATTTACAGGTTACTTCAAATTGAAAAAAATTCCTGTAATATCATGTTTTCTGCATTATGACCGAAGAATATCTTTAGTTAATCAATTTAATTTACCATTTTTCCACTATCTTGAAAAAAAACAATTTAAAAGTCATAAGAATATTTTAGCTATTTCTAATCACTCGAAAAACGATTTAATTAGATTTTATGGAAATGATAAAAAAAATATTAAAGTTATTCCAATTGGAATTGATATTGAAAAATTTAACAATTCTAATTTTTCAATAGAAATAAGAAAAAAATACGGAAATAATATCCTTTTATGTGTTGGACCTTTTCTGAAACGTAAACGAATAGATATTTTATTAAAAGCAATGCCTAAGGTAATTAAAACGATTCCTGATGCCCATTTAATTTTAGCAGGGGAAGGATTACTATTTAAGAATTTAATTAAATTATCTAGATCATTAGGTCTACAAAATAATACTTCCTTTTTGGGATTTGTTAACTCTGAAACACTTTTAAACCTATATGCTTCTAGTGATATTTTTATACACCCTGCAGAATTTGAAGGATTTGGTCAAGTCCTTTTAGAAGCATTGGCTAGTGGAACTCCTTGTATTTGTGCGAATAAAGAACCAATGTCCGAAATCATTGGAGATGGAGGAATAACTTTTAAAGTAAATAATTCAAGGGACCTTTCTGAGAAAATTATTGATTTATTAAAGAATCGTGAAAAATTAACAGATCTTAAAAAAAATATTGGCGATATAATAAAGAAATATAATTCAAATAATATTGCAAAAGATTGGAGCAGCTACATTGAAAAAACAATCAAAAATTATCATCGTAAATAAGAATTATGTTATAACTAATATATTTCTTAATAATTCATTAATCCTCATCTCAAAATTTGACTTGGTAAGATTCTTATTGCAATTATATTAATAAGTATCATTCCAAAAATCATAATTACAAAGAAATAAAGAAAAGAATGCACTCCAGTAATCCCAAAGTATTCAGATATCTCGATATATAGCATGTATTATTGTTCTATGGAATTTTAATTGATTAAAAAAAAAATTGTATAAAATAAAATTATTAATTCTTTTATCATAAATGTTATTATGATTTTTTTTAAAATAACAATCCTTTCTTAGAATAATTTATTTTACTAGTATAGTTTTATGATCCTTAGAGATTTTTTGGGAATAAACAACACTTTAGATGACTTCTGGATTATTAAAATAGTAAATACTTAAAGTAAGAATGATTTGATGTTTAAAATGGAGAAAATACTTATTTCAGGAGCAAATGGTTTTTTAGGATCACATCTAACTGATTATTGTATCAAAAATGGTTTTGAAGTCTTTGCTTTAGACTTACCTGATCGTCCTTGGAAAAATTTAGTACATTTTACTAATGGGCAGCTAGAATTCTCGCAAAATGAAAAAATAATAGCGTTTGGATAATTAATTCAAATTCCAACCGTAAATAAGAAATTAACAATTCTAGAATGTGATCTAAAAAATGCTAATTTATTACAAGAAATAATTCAGAGTGTAAAGCCAAAGTATCTATTTCATTTTGGAGCGCAACCATTAGTTATACCCTCCTGGGAGGATCCTATTAATACAATAGAAACTAATGTTATTGGTACGATTAATATTTTTGAACCAATTAAAAAAAAAAAAATAAAAACAAAAGTCATTACTGCTTGTACAAGCGCAGAATATGGCACAACCATATCAATAAACCGTCCCTTAAAAGAAAACGACCCCCTACTAGCGATTCATCCATACGGAATTAGTAAAATAGCTACAGAATTACTTGCTCGACAATATTTTAAGAATTTTGGAATAGAAAGTGTTAATATCAGATTTTTTAATCAAACTGGCCCAAGAAAAGTAGGTGATGCATGTGCTGATTTCGTTAGCAAAGTAGCTAAAATAGAATTAGGATTCTCAAAACCAGTAATCGAGGTAGGAAATTTGAATTCCTATAGAGATTTTACAGGAATAAAAGATTCACTTAAGGCAATTTGGTTAGCGGCAACAAAAGGAACTCCTGGAGAAACATACAACGTTTGCTCTAGTAGAAAAATACAAATTCGGCAAATTTTAAACATCGCTTTAAGTTTTTCATCAAAAAAAATTGAAGTCAAAGAGAATACAGTAGCTAAATTAAGAAAAACAGATGAAGACGTTATTATTGGTGATAATTCAAAGATAAAGAACGAATTAGGATGGGATGTGACACTAACGATTGAAGACACTTTAAAAGATATGTATAATTATTGGTTAGATTATTACAAAAAAAATAAGTAAAAAGAATTTTTCCAGAATTTTAAGCAACTATTTCTTTTTAAAATTAAAAGTGATTAGTTTAACATTATTTTCACTCAAATCAGATCTACAATATGGGCACTGCAAAACGCTTTTTTTTTTTAATTTTAAAATTAAATTATCTTTTAATGAAGCAGAGCAATTATGATTTGGACAGATATTTAACTTCCCAAATACTTTCCCTTCTTCTTTAGATAACTCTCCAGAAATGATTTTAAGAGTTTCTACATTGGTTTTAACTGAGATTAGATCTTGATATTTCTTAAGAAAGTCACTTAAATATTCTGTATTAGTTCCAATATCCAATAATATTTTATCTCCAACTTTAAATCCATTCTTTTTACGAGTAAACTGAATATTTCTAAGTAAATCATTAACAATACGTTCAGACAAAAGTTTATCATCGATGGATGTGTCTAAATATATAATACAATATTTTGTTTCTTTTTTAGGCATTTTATCAATATTTTGAAATGATGTTTTAATCTCTAATTCCTTAACATTCCCTATTTTTTTAATAATTTCTGGTAAAACTATCTCTGGCATCTCTTCTTTTGGTTCAATTATTATTTTTTTGTTTGGCCATCTTAATCTTATTTTATTTTCTTCTTTTAATGCCCTAACACTTTCTGTCAAATCTCTCACAAAATACATCTGTTTTTCCAACTCCGTATCTATTTTATCTTCATTGAATTTAGGCCAATTTTGTAAATGAATACTTTCTGTTTCTTCTAAAGCCAATGAATTTAAATGTGGTTTGAACATTTTTTGAAAAATTTCTTCACTAATCATTGGATTTATAGGTGCCAGCATCAAGAGAACATTGAATAATATTTTGAATAATACAAACATTATGTTATGTTTATTAAGGTCTTTAGAATATATATCAAGTTTTTCTCGATTCAACATGATATACCACCTGCTAATATCATTTACTAAAAGATCTCGTAATTCACCAGTAATCCAGGGTAATTTATAACTATCTGCTAATTCAGTTATTCTTTTAATTGTAGAATGTGTTCTTGATATAATCCAATTATCTAGTTTATTCAATGAATTTTCGTTGAAATCCACTTTTGATGGATCAAATTCAGCTAAATTAAATTTTTCATTAGCATATACATAAACATTCCAAATGATATTTATGATCTTATAGGTATCAGCATATTCTTTAACGTTAAAGTTAAAATCTCTACCTGGTTGAGTCACTCCGATAGCATAGAACCGAAAAGTTTCAATTCCTTTTATACTTGAATAAGATTTATTCTTTTTTAATTCTTGAACAGTTCCATTTATAAGATCTTCGGGTAAGATTTGGCTCCCTTTTGATTTACTCATCTTTAATTTGTTTCTTAATGTCCACCCATGCATATAACAGGCTTCATAGTTTTTTCGATTAGATGATACCATAGCACTACATAATAGACTATTAAACCACCCTCTTATCTGATCCTTCCCTTCGAGAATAAAATCCGCAGGAATCCATGTGTCAAAATGACTTTTTCCATCATAAATTTCTTGAGCAGCCCACATTACTGAACCAGAATCTAACCACACATCTAAAATATCAGATATTCTTTTCTTTATTCCCTTCTTACATTTTTTGCATTGCCAAGTTACTTCATCAATCCAAGGACGATGTAAATCTTCAGGACAACTTCCTGCAATTTTTTTCAATTCTTGTCTTGAACCAATTACAGAAATATCCCCACAATCCTCATTATCACATATCCATACACTCAGTGGAACTCCCCAAAAACGTTGTCTTGAAATACACCAATCCTTTAATGTGCTTAACCAACTTTTAAACCATCGCTTTCCTGCCCATTCAGGCACCCAATATATTTCCCCATTTTTTTCAAGTAATTCAGCTTTTAAACTTTCAGTTTTAAAAAACCATTGATTTGTAGCTCTATAAACCAATTTTGAATCGCATCGCCAGCAATGTGCATATTCATGCTCAATTTCACTTGTAAATATCAAGGTTCCTTTTTGTTTTAATAAATTAAGAATCTCACTATTAGCATCAAAAACGAATTTTCCTTCATATATTCCAGCTTCTTTTGTATAAATACCCCTAATATCAACAGGATTAAATACAGGGATATTATTAGCTACACCTACTTCGAAATCTTCAGGTCCATGACCTGGTGCTGAATGCACTAATCCAACACCTTCAGACGCAGAAACATATTCCTCAGATAATATTACCGAATGGACAGTTTCACTTTGTTTTGATAATTCTTTTTGATATGGAACTTCCTCCAACAATGGATGTATATATTTCATTCCTTTTAGATCTTCTCCGAGATAATCCTCTACTATTTTGTATTTATATCCCAACTCTCCCGAAATAAGATGTACAATTGAAACTTTTGATAATATCCAATATTCATCGAGATCTTCTATTTTAACTTTAGCGTACTCAGCAATTGGGTTTGCCATAATAGCTTCATTTGCAACTAAAGTCCAAGGTGTTGTAGTCCAAATGATAAAATAAGTATTTTCCATATCAACTGATTTAATCTTTAAAAATAAGCTTGTATCAATAATATTTTTATATTCATGCTCATGCTTAGCAAGGGCAGTTGCACATCTAGGACAGCAGTTTAGAGGTCTAAAAAACTGGTACAATAATCCCTTTTCCCAAGCTTTCTTTAATGTCCACCAAATACCTTCAAGATAACTATTTTTAAAAGTAATGTAAGGATTATCCCAATCCCAAAAATAACATCCTAATCGTTTAAACTGTTCATTCATTATTTTTATATTCTTTTGGGCATATTCCTTACAATTCTTGATAAATTTATCTATACCGTATTCTTGAATGTCCTGTTTATTTTTAAATCCTAATTCTTTTTCCATTTGAACTTCAATTGGTAATCCATGAGTATCATAACCGGGGGTATCAGTAACTTTAAATTCCCGCATGCGTTTATACTTAATTAAAAAATCCTTTAAAATTTTATTCCATGCAGTTCCAAGATGAATTGAACCCGTAGTATATGGAGGACCATCAATAAATCGCCAAGTATCTCGACCTTCTTCTTTTTTCCGTATTAAAGAATATATATCTTTCTCTTTCCAAAATTGTAGTATTCTTTCTTCTAATTCCTTTAAATTTATTTTTTTATTCAATATTTCCACGAAGATCACCTTATCGAAAATGTGAATGTTTAATATAAGTAGGTCAAATTAAAAAATTTAATGAATACTCTTAAAATCATAAATGAATGAGCCATTAACATTAAAAAAATTAATGAAACAAAGAGAATAAATATAAATTCTCAACAAAAAAATAATTTTTTGAGTTTTTATCTTAAGCAGAACCCACATTTTCCAAAAGATTTTATGGTTTGCTCCCAGCAATGGTCATGATAGGCTCTATTACAATGTGGACATTCTGCATGGCAATCGTCATCACCAGCAATTTTTTTAGTGCAACTTGGACATTCTATTTTATGACAAATAACACAAGATACGACTGAAACTTCAAAAATCTTTTTAGATATTAAATTAAACAAATCGATAAGATAACTAAATGGTGTCCATTCTTCAAAAAAATCCTTAAAAGAAGTGTGAAGATCAGTTTTTATTTTTTCATGCGCTTCTAATTCAAATTCATTTACCACTTTAATTTCTGGCATTTTCATAGGGTATTCAATAGGTAAATCAATCTGAAATTCAAATGTTAGATCTTGAGTTTTCATCTTTCCCTTCATATCTACATTAATGATGGCTGTTGAATAGTCATATTTTATATCTTTATAATGATCCTTTAATAAATCTATTTCAAAATTAATCCGAGAATTTTTATCAACTAACCATGAAATTTCTCTTATAATTTCAACTGGTTCGGATTTATTTTTTATCCAATTTTTATAAGATTTTAATTTGGTGCATGGGATATTTATAATTTGTTGTAATTCAGAAGTAAGGTTAATTGTGGGAGGATTTGGGTAATTTTCTAAATCAATTTCCATAATATAATCTTTAAAACCATATGTTAATATATGTACTTTTAATTTTGTTATAGTCTCTAAGATTTGTTCACATTGATATTCCCCTGAAATTTTTTTTGATTCTATATCTATATCTTTAATAAAATATAGTTTTTTTTCTAATTCATGTAAAATATCAATAATATGCGATGGTTTTTTTGAACTCCAACTATTAAGCGTGTTTAATTTTTTATAAGGATCTCCCAATATATTAGTAATCTCCTCTGAGAAAGAGATTATTGGTCTTTCTGGATAATTTATGAAATTAATTGGAATAATAAATGTTTTTGTAAGAGTAATTGTAACATAGATACTAATATCCCCTCCCATTTGACCTCTTTGATCATAAGCGTACTCTTGTTGTATTAATCCTAATTCGGTACTGATATCTACATTAATAGGATCAAATTCTTCGAAAAATTGCTCTTGAGATGATGATTGTGATTCTGTTTTAGAGTTCTTTGTAAAAGCTAGCTTTTCATTTATTAATGAGTTCTCTTCTTGTTGTTTAGTAAAAAGAAAATCATTATTTGAATATGCAGAGGATGCAAATTTTTCAACATCAAAATCCGGAGGTAATGCATTTAAATCTGGAGTAACAAATACTTCTTCTAATAGTTCATTTTTACTTTCAGTTTCTTGATTTGAAGTTTTTAACATTTTTTGAATTAGTGAACTAAGTTCCTTAATAAGATCAACCACAGCTGACTCTGGAGTCCAACTTGAAATTGATTTTAATTTAAAATTCCCTAACAATTCTTTAATTTCATCATGATACACTAGATTTGGAGGAGAATCAGGAAATTTATCATCAAATTTTATCTCTAATTCATATTTTTTTTCTGGAGTTTCATAAACAATACCATATAAATGAGCTATATTTCCTGAGACCATCCAAAATGAATAATTTGCCGCAATTTTCTGGGCTTCTCTTAATATTTTTTGTTTATCCATTAGCCATCAAATTTTTTTTATATATTGCTTATTAAAAACATAAAGAGTTTTCTTAAAAATGTTTTTGAATAATGAATTACTAAATTAAAAGTCTTTTAATTTATTTACCTTAAAAAATCAATCTCATTTCAAATTCTCTTGGATTAGATTAACCATTTTTAATATCTAAACATAAATATAGAAAGAAAAGTAAAATACTAATTAAAAAAATAAATGTCAAGTAAAATTATTTTAAAATAGTGAAATTAAAAATTGATAAATTAATTATTCCCTTTTTGTTTTGAAAAAACACTTACAGTTGTTTTATAAAAATATCTTAAAAAACAAGAAAGAAGATCAAGCATTAAATTAGCCAAGTTAATTTTTGAAGAACCGTGCTTACGATCATAAACTTTAATCGGGCATTCTTTTATTCTTTTTTTATTAATCAGGGTTAAAATGACCGTTTCAGTAGCATAAGCAAATCCTTGATATCTTGCTTTTTTAAGTATTGGCTTTAATTTTTTATTAAAAGCTCGAAATCCGTTTTGATTGTTCATTATCTTTTGACCAAAAAATACTTTTAATAGTTTTTCTATAATTGCTTCTCCTAATCTTGTTTTTATAGGTAAATTATAATAATTGGTTCCTAAGTATCTTGAACCAATCGTACAATCAGCTTCATTCTTGAAAATTGGTTTCACTAATCTTACTATGTCATCTGGGGAGTGTTGACCGTCAGAATCCATGGTAACAATTACATCGCCTTTTGCATGATCGATTCCAGTAATTACTGCTCCACCATATCCTCGATTTTGTTTATGTCTCAATAATTTTATTTCTCTGTTACCATTTATCTTTTGAACTTCTCTTACGCTGTTATCTGTTGATTTATCATCAATTACAATTATTTCAATAGAGTTGTTATAGGGTAGACTTTCTATTATTCGCTTAATTGTTTTTTCTTCATTGTATGCAGGGATTATTATCGATATGAGTATATGGTCTTTTCTAAGTTTATATTGATTTAAACAATCATATAACTCATGAAATCTAGATTTAACATCTAATATTTCTTCAAAATCTGGATTTTTTAAGGATAATGTAATATCTTCTTCAGAGCTCAGAGTTTTCAATTAATTTGCCTTTTTTAACGGATTTTAATATTTTTTGAGGAATTTTTTAATAACTTTTGCTGATTATAATAATATCATGTTTAAATATAAATTTATTTGTATCGATCCTTATTTAAGGAATTAATTAGTTAGTCTCATTTAGTTAAATTTTATTTATATGTAAAAATATGTTCTCTTGGATATCTTAGGTATATACATCTTGATTATCGAATTGAATAGTCCTTCAAATACACCGTTCTCGTGAGATTATCTTTGAGCAACATAATAAAACATTATATAAAAGTACGTAGTTTCTTAGAAGTATATGATTACCCTATTTTTTTGCTGAATTAATAATAAGTTATAGAATTTTTTAATAACTTTTTTTGATTATATTATAATTTTAGAATTATTGAAATTACTATTGTAAATCAATTCTGTGTTCTTTCATGTAAATCAATCCTTCTTCAAGATTATACATTTTTAATCCAGGTTCAATTAATTTTTTTAGTTTAGTAATATCTAAACCAACATTTTTAGGACGTATTGCATTCTGTTTAAAACAATCCAATGGAGTAATTAAATTTTTATTAAATTCAAAAATTTCGACACATTTTAAAGCCATTTCATATCTATTTAAAACACAATCTCCTGCTGTATGATATATACCCTTAACGTCCATTTCGATTAATTTTAATATAATTTGAGCTAAATTGACGACAAAAGTCGGTGAATTGATCTGATTTGTCACAATTGAGAAGGGCTTATTCTGTTTTAGATTATCTAGAATCCAAGTTATAAAGTTTAATCTCTTTTGATTCCAACCGTATAATACTGCGGTTCTACATATTAAATATTCAATCCCGGAACCTAAAATAATTAGTTCTGCTTTATATTTTGTTCTGGCATAGTAACTTAAAGGATTTGGAATATCAGTTTCGTTATAATAATAACCTTCTTTTTTTATTCCATCAAAAACAAAATCTGTCGATAAGTAAACTAATTTGGAGCTTAATTTTTTACACACCTTAACTACATTTAGAGGGCCTACTACATTTACTTTCCTAGCAAGTTTTCGATTAACTTCACATTTATCAACATTAGTCATAGCTGCTGTGAGAACAATTATATCTGGAGATAGATCAGTGATTTTTTTTTCCATCTGTTTATAATTTGTTATATCTATTTTCTGAAAGGGAATATCAGAGGGGAGATTTGAATTCTCTAAATAAGCAGCAACTAAATTTAGATTTAGAATTATATTTTCCTCTGAATTTTTCAATTCAAATAACTTGGTACCTAAAAAACCGTTAGCACCAATAACAAGAACTTTTTTAAGATTATTATCTGTTTTTATATTGTTGTTCATAATAAGTAAGATAATCCTTGTTGATTATACGATTTAACCATTTATCGTTGTCAATGTACCATTTAATAGTTAATTCTAAGCCCCGATTGAATTTTATCTCAGGTTTCCAATTTAATTCTCTTGTAATTTTATTATGGTTAATAGCATACCTTAAATCATGTCCTGGACGATCCTTTACAAAAGTTATAAGAGATTCTGGTTTATCCAATTGTCGCAATATTCTTTTAACTAAATCAATATTAGCAATCTCAGAATCTCCACCTATATTATAAGTTTCTCCTATTCTTCCATTTAATAAAATTTTTAAAATAGCTGCACAGTGATCGGTTACAAAGATCCAATCTCTAATATTTATACCTTCTCCATATATGGGTAGTTCTTTATTATTTAAAGCATTATTAATCATTAACGGGATGAGTTTTTCCGGAAATTGATAAGAGCCATAATTATTAGAGCAACGAGTAATATTTATCGGTAATCCAAAGGTTTTATGATATGCACTTACTAATAGATCGGCTGAAGCTTTACTCGCAGAATATGGACTATTTGGAGTTAAAGAAGTTTGTTCTGTAAATGGACTATCATTGAAATTTAAAGATCCATAAACTTCATCTGTAGAAATTTGCACGAATTTTTTTATTTTATTTATTTTAGCGGCATTTAATAATGATTGAGTTCCCATAATATTTGTATTACAAAAAGTAGTGGGTTTATCAATAGAACGGTCTACATGAGATTCTGCCGCAAAATTGATAATGTAATCTATTTTTTCTTTTTTAATTATTTTATCAATTGAATTAGAATCACATATATCTTTTCTATAGAATGTATAGCAATTAGAATGCTTAATATTAATATCTATTAAATTTTCAGGATTTCCCGCATAAGTTAACTTATCAATATTAATAATCTTGAAATCTTGATTTAATTCAAGAATATATCTAACAAAATTACTTCCAATAAATCCCATTCCTCCTGTGACTAAAATATTTTTCATTTAACTCATTTTAATTTATACAAATTAATTAATCGTTCTGTTAAATAGATAAAAGTGATATAATCTAATATATTTTATCAACTCGACTTGCATCTCAACTAATGGCTTCCTTGAATTTACAAAATTCTCTAACCATTAATATCATCGATTACCTCTCAGCGGGAACTGAACCTCGATACATTTTTATATCATTCTCTCTGGAATACTCCAGAAGATAGTGATTTACTCGGTATCGAACCAAAATAACGTTAACTAGTATCAATCCCTCGTTTACTTTTGAAATAGGAGTATTTTTTCCCAATTAACGGAGATCCTCTCATGGTTATTCCTCTTTTTTATCTAATGGACGGTCCTTTTACATCTTTTTTACTCTCTTCCGTATTCACCTTTTTGGTTATGCTTTAGATAATTTGGGATGATTTTATAAAAAACTTAAAAGAGAGTAAAGAGTTTCAAATTTTTTAAAACAAATAAAGTTTCTGTTCTTTAAAAAAATAATAGTGAATGAGTCTAATGACGAATTATATTACAT
>SDBS01005605.1_pt1 | contig 12216 bp, 10 predicted proteins | sample 2277091 | NCBI WGS metagenome assembly SDBS01 (sample SAMN10404972, study PRJNA504765) | marine sediment metagenome | isolation source: marine sediment core GS10_PC15, 163 cmbsf | place: Arctic Ocean: Southern Knipovich Ridge | collected 2010 | reverse complement strand
GGATTTTTGCGAAAGGAACTTTCGCTGGTTATGATGCTGCAAGCGCTTGGAGTGAGATATCAAGACGTAATGACTGTCATAACCAAGGATCAGCTTGTTATCTTTACAGTCTTCATCGTCTTTTTTATCCCCTGTCTTTCGACGGTCGCAATCCTATGGAAAGAGGTTGGCCGGAAAATCGCTTTTTTGTCTATGGGATTGAATATAACCGTAGCCATTATCCTCAGCCTTGTTGTTAGGTTAATAGTGACGCTTTAAACATTTCACTTGAATCCTTGACCCCCTGACCCCTTGAATCCTTATCCTTTAACTGCTTAGAATGACCGTTGCGACGGCATAGTTCTTGAGGTGGGAGAGGGAGACATCGGCTTTTTTAAAGAGGAATTTTTCTTCGGAGAGAATCTCCAAGACGGGCTTCCCGGAGGGCAAATTCTGTATTCCGATATCTTTCCAATTGATTTTGCGGCCTATGGCTTTAAAAAAAGCCTCTTTCGCCGCAAACCGGGCCGCTAAGTGTTGATACTTGTTCTTCATTTTAGTGCAGTAGGTGATCTCTGTCTCTGTGAAAATTCTTGTTAAAAACCGGGGATTCTTTTCGGTGAGAGTTTGAATCCGCTCCACTTCGATGATATCGATACCTATTCCATAAATCATATACTGTCTCCTTTTTTCTAGTATATCTGATGAAGCATTCCAATTCTATATTTTAAATGCATCCCTAATTCCATGATTTTTTAGAGTCGGACGGAACCCTTACGAGGTATGTCTCCATTCCTCGCAGAAGCTTCGGGCGGAGACACACTTCTCGACGTCCATCCGACTCAACTGCAGGTGTTACGCAAGTTCCAATCCCAATTTCTGCAATTTATAATCAATTTTTTGAACTTTTTCTTGAAACTAGGGAAATAGAGATGCTTTTATAATGATTTAAATCAAGGATTTCTTTAGGGATGCGGCGGCTTTTTTCCCGATCTTCCGGGCCAGCTCATCTTGCGAGGCGTTTTTTATATCTTCTATACCCGTGTAGGTGTTTTGAAGGAGAAATTTTCTTTTCTTGCCGACTCCCGGGATGTCATCCAGTAGGGAAGAGAAACTCCTTTTTTCCCTTTTTTTCCTGTGATAAGTGATGGCAAATCTATGAGCTTCATCTCTTATTCTCTGCAAAAGCTGGAGTCCGGGGGAGGTTTTTGCCAGTTTGAGTCCATTTTTATGAAAAGGAGAAAAGATGACCTCTTCTTTTTTAGCTAAAGAGATAACAGGGATATCTTCAAAATCAAGCTCTTTAAGGATTTGAACGGCGGCCCCCAGCTGCCCTTTTCCTCCGTCAACCAGGATAAGATCAGGCCGCGGCGCCTTTCCAGCTCGGATTTTGATATACCTCCTGTACAAAACCTCTCTTAAACTTGAAACATCGTCAGAGCCCTGGACGGTCTTGATATTGAATTTCCGGTAGTTGTCTTTTAAGGGCATTCCATTCTCAAAAACAACCAGAGACCCAACGGACTCTTCCCCCCCTGTATTTGAGATGTCATACCCTTCAATCCGCTTGGGCAAATTGTCCAGCTTGAGCTGATATTGCAGCTCCATTAAAGGTTTCAAATCTGATGATTTTATGCGAATCAAGTTGGCTGCGTTTTTATTGGCCAGTTCTATTAATCTCTTTTTCTTGCCTCTCTGGGGAATCTGTACGGTCATTTTTCCCTGTTTCAACCGTGTAAGCTTGTATACAAGTTTTTTTTGACCTTCAGGAGAGAGGGGGAGAAGGGCGATATCCGGGAAATCCAGTCGTATTCTATAGAATTTTAATACCAAATCGGCCAGGAGTTTTTCATCTGAGATATTTTGCCGCACCGGCACTAACAGATTTTCCGACTCGATGACTTTCCCCTTTCTCATCATGAAGACATAAAGAGATGCTTCTCTATTTATTCTGGCATAGCCAAAGATGTCTTCATTTGCGTCATGAATGGAAATGAGTTTTGGTTTTTCCTTGAGCTGTTCGAGTGTAAAAAGTAAATCTCTCCATAAAGCAGCTTGTTCGAACGCCTGTTTCTCTGATGCTTGTCTCATTCTTTTTTCAAGAATCTTTGAGAGTTTTTTCACTCCGCCCTCAAGAAAGAGTTGGGCATTGTTCACACTCTCCTTATAATCGCTTTCCGAAATGAATCCTACGCATGGAGCTGAACAGAGCCCGATGTCGTATTCAAGACATGGCCGTTTTCGGTTTCCTGGAATGGCCTCCTTACATGTTCGGATTCCAAAGTATTTGGCTAAAAGATGGATTGTTTTTCTGGCTTGGTGTACTGGGCTGAAAGGGCCAAAATATTTTGCCCCATCTTTTTTCACTCTCCTTGTCATTTCTATTTCCGGATATTTAAGTTGAGTAGTTAGTTTAAGAAAAGGGAAGCTTTTGTCATCTTTGAGATTTATGTTGAATTTTGGCTTTGATTGGCGGATAAAGTTATTTTCCAGAAACACCGCTTCTCTCTCAGAGTCAGTCAGAATGAAATCGAAGTCCCTTGTTTCAGATATAATGTTTTCAACTTTGGGATCGGATGTGGAGAGAAAATATGATTTGACCCTGTCCCTTAGTGATCGGGCTTTTCCAATATAGATAACCTTATTATTTTTATCTTTAAAAAAATAGATACCCGGTTTTTTTGGCAGGCCATCGGCTCTAGATTTTAAGATCTTGAGGTTAAATTCAGCTGACAATATCCAGTTCTCCTATTTTCAACTTTTTGAGCTCATCTCTGAATTTTACGGCTTTTTCGAATTCCAGATTCTTCGCGGAATCATTCATCAATTTTTCCAGTTCCTCCATCCTCTTTTTCCTCTTCTCGGGAGACAGATAGATGTCCGAGTCTTCAGATATCCTTGAATAGTCAAAGTAATCTCTATCATAGACGCTCGTCAGGTCATCATCGATACTTTTTTTAATAGATTGAGGAGTGATATTGTGTGATGTATTGTATTCTTTTTGAATTTTTCTCCTGCGTTCAGTTTCATTAATGGCCTGTTTCATCGACTGTGTTATAGTGTTGGCATAGAGGATAGCCTTTCCTGATATATGGCGTGCGGCCCTGCCAAAAGTTTGTATGAGGGAAGTCGAAGATCTTAAAAACCCTTCTTTATCTGCGTCCAGAATTGCGACTAGGGAGACTTCCGGGAGATCCAACCCTTCCCTTAATAAGTTGATTCCGATGAGTGCGTCAAATGTTCCTTTTCTTAAGTCTCTCAATATTTTGACGCGGTCGAGCGTGGCAATATCGGAATGGAGATATTGTGTGCGCATGCCTAATTCATGGAAATGGCGGGTCAAATTTTCTGCCATCTTTTTAGTGAGAGTGGTGACCAGTGTTCTTTCATTTCTCTTGGCCCTTGTCTTGATTTCAGCCATAAGGTCATCAACCTGGCCTTTTATCGGACGGACTTCAATCACAGGATCGATGAGTCCCGTGGGTCTGATGATCTGATCAATTTTTTTAAAATGAGTTTTTTCCAGCTCGTACGGACCGGGAGTGGCAGAGATATACTGGACCTGATGGGCACGCTCTTCAAATTCCTCGAAATTCAGAGGACGGTTATCGAGTGCTGAAGGAAGACGAAACCCGTGTTCGACGAGGGTTTGCTTTCTGGATCTGTCTCCATGATACATTCCCCTTATCTGAGGAATGGCTACATGCGATTCGTCGATGATAACGAAAAAATCCTTCGGGAAATAGTCGAGAAGGGTGTAGGGGGCTTCGCCGGGATTTCTTTGGCTTAGATAGAGAGAGTAATTTTCTATTCCGGGACACCATCCAAATTCTTGCAGCATTTCCAAGTCATAGAGTGTCCGTTCTTCAATCCTGTTGGATTCAATTGTTCGTCCCGAATCTTTTAAAAAAGAAATTCTCACTTCGAGCTCTTTCTCGATGCTGGCTATGGTGCTGTCAAGGATATTTTGAGGAGTCGAGAAAAAAGTTCTGGGATAGATGAGTACGGATGTGAACGAGTCTCTCACTCGACCCAGTAAAGGATCGATGGAGGAAATATTGGAGATTTTAGTATCCTCCAGTTCAATCCTGTACGCGAATTCTTCATAGGACGGGAAGAGTTCGATAATGTCACCCCGGACACGGAATGTTCCTCTTTTGAAATCTGTATCGACTCGTTCATATTGGATTTCGACAAGCTTATTTATGATTTCTTTTCGTGAAATGTCCTGGCCCTTCTTGAGAGCGAAGCTCATTGACTGGTAGGTTTGAGGTGACCCGATCCCATAGATACATGAGACCGAGGCTACGATAATGACATCCCGCCTATGGAAGAGAGACGTCGTAGCACTTAGCCTCATCCGGTCAATCTCGTCGTTAATCGAGACCTCTTTAGCGATGTATGTGCTGGAAGAGGGGATGAAGGCTTCGGGTTGGTAGTAATCGTAGTAACTGACAAAGTATTCCACGGAATTTTCAGGAAAATACCGGCGAAATTCCTGGTACAGCTGTGCAGCGAGAGTTTTATTGTGTGATATCACGAGAACCGGTCTATTGGTGTTGGCTATGACGTTGGCCATGGTGAAGGTCTTGCCGGAACCCGTCACACCCATAAGAACCTGATGTCTCTTTTCCTTCTCTATTCCCTCACTCAGCTGATAGATGGCACGGATCTGATCACCCTTGGGAGTGTAGTCTGAATAGAGCTTGAATTTTTTCATCCCACCTATTATAGCAGAAACAAGGTTAGGGAGATGAAGGGTTGGAGGTGTTTATTTTGACACTGCCTTTGAAGTGTGCTCCTTCATCGATGGAGATCCGGGAGGCAATAATGTCTCCATTCATGTGCCCATATTTTTCTATGTGAACTTTTTCAGCAGCAAATATATTTCCTTCGATTCGTCCTCTAATTTGCGCATTTTTGGCATGGATTTCGGCTTTGACAGTGGCGTTGTGTTCTATGATCAAATCATTTTGATCTAGGGTGATTTTTCCTTGAAACCGGCCTTCTATGCTGAGGTTTTCTTGTCCGGAAATCTCTCCTTCTATATCAAGAGTTTTTCCTATTTTTGTATATTGTTCAGGAGGGAATCTTTCTGATTCCCTTTGTCCTTCATGATTGTTTTGTCCAGACATTGTTCTTCAACCTCCAGTTTTCTTCTGGGAGGATTGGATTATAATTACAGCATCTTTGGTTGTCAACAAAGCCGCTAAAATATGCAGTTGGAATCCGTATCCCTTTATCTCAATTTCGTCTGATTAAAAGCTGATGGTTTGCCGGAGCTGTTCATTTATTCCAAGTGATTGAACATTTTTTAGTGTCTTCATCTTGTTGGTTCCAGGTTCTCCGATAATCACCGTATACATACCTTTTTTAAAGACTTTTGGTCTGTATGAATTGGTTTTTGCCCTGATTGTCAGCAAAATCTCACTATTTGTTTCATCTATGACCTGAAAAACCGGGTTTGTCATTCCTTCAACGACAAATTCGGGAAGATAAGCCACTGCCGTTCTCCCATAATTATCTTCCTGATTGAATTTGACCGGCCACCCGGGATAGGGGTAGTGTTCCGGATTTTCTGGATCTGCCCACCGCGGCCAGTTTTCGAGAGAAATTTCACGGGTTCTTCTGTTTAATCTGGCGATGGCGTATCCGGGAGACATGTCATGCAGTCCAGCCGGCTCTTTTCCAGAGATGTGAGGGTTGGAAACGGCATGGACGGTAATTTTGTTCCCAAATCCATCTTCGTACTCTCCAGTGTATCGAGGGGACCCCTGTGACCTGTTTTTCCCCTGTGCATTTGGATACCAGCGTCTTGGCCAGAAATTGGCTATGGATGGAGTGCAGAGGGCATATCCGGAATCATTCCAATCATCTACTCCATACCGGATCGTACTCCCCAGATGCTGATCTCCTGAAAGATGTACGGCAAATCCCTTCCTGATGGCTTTTATGGCCCTGTTCCGACCTTCCTGCGGCCAGCCGTTGGAGTCCATGTCGGCCACCGGATGGTCGTTTTCCGCATATCCATCGATAGGAAGAACTTCAAGACTGGGTATGATCGATCCGCTTAAGACTCCTTCAGGAAGTGTGGCGATATTTGAAAAAAGTGTCTGAGAGAGGAGTACTTTCATCCAGGTGCCGCTGCTCCAATCCGCCGCCCAGTCTTCGAGGAATTTCAGTTGTCGGTCTCCCAACAGTTCGGCGCCGGCGACATCGGCAGATTTTTTGGCATTAAAATTAGGATTCTGAGCCCATCCGTTCCGGACTCGAGCCTCGGGAAGAAACCGTTTCGGGGCGGACTTGAATTTTCGGTCCTCGATAACTGCAAAACTGATTCCTCCATAGAGGATGCTGCAGTAGTAGACACCTATTCCCTGTTTGACCGTTGTCGGATCAAAAGGATCGGGCAGATGACTTGTCTGTGTTCGCTGAACCATATTTACAAATTCTGAGGGGAGTTTATATCCACCGCTGTCCTGTGCATTGGCTCCAGATAGCCCCTCGTCAGTGGCTTTCCCGTTTTCGCCCCAGACGTTTCCATGGAAGACATCGTGATCATCCGGAATCACCACGCTGGGGATGTCTCTGGTCAAATCACGGAACGCCCAACACCACAGATACCATTTATAGAGATAATCCAAGTAAGGCTTGGAGAGATCGGCACCTGTTGGACTGGCCCCCTCATAAACCTGGTCACCGCTGAAGAACAGAAAATCGGGTTTCTGAGACTTGACGTGTTGAACAATGTCAAGATGGGGAAACCAGACATCTGTATTCCAGAGAAATGTGCCTCTTTCTACTCCGGGTTTGGACACATTGTGGTTTCCTGTGAATGCGGCCACGACCATCTCTTCCTTTTTAATGGGATCATGCCGGATGGTTCCTTCCCAATAGTATTCCTTTAGAATGTCCTGTGATATCTTGAGCGTGTAAACTACTCTATAATCGATATCCCGGTCCGAGTCCCAACTGTTGATCTTAAAAGGAGCAGTAAATCCTGGTTCAATGATCTGTGATGAGGATATAGTTCGCCATTGTGTGTCCTTTTTTATCTGAAAATAAACATCTCTTGAGTCGTTCTTTCCTAGCGGCAAAAGCTGGGCCGTTAATTTGAGAACATTTTGACTCAACGTATATCCTGAACTTAAAATAGGTCCGCAGTGCCTCTCTGGGAAAACATCAATTTTATTGCCGGAAAGAAGCCACTCTTGAAACCAATATCCAGCCGTCCTTTCACCCGTTCCCGGATGGGAAACAAGCGCGATGTTACCTGTCAAACGATGTTCCTCTATCCCTTTTAAGGTGAGTTTTCCCATTTCCTTTTGATTGAGGGGATTCCGGCATAAGAGCGTAAGGGTGTATCCATCTTTTTCAAATTCTGCGGCTAGCTCCAGTGCCACATTTTCTGGGAAAACTGAAGGTGTATCTTGAATGGCGATAAATTTATTCTCTTCTGTGAAATCTCTGAAGAACAGTTTCCCCTCGCCGTTTATTCCGGCAAAGAGACCGGCCCCCTCACCTGGACTCGAGTGGATAAGGGCTGCGGCTCTGTAATCCATATCGGCACCGGCTCCAATCAAAAAACCTGTAGCCGTGTCGGAAGAAGGGGGAGTGGAAGGATTTAACACTCCTGTCGTGACAGATGTTCTGAAATCTCCTTGTCTCTCTGCGATCCGCCTGGTGAGCAGATGAACAGTCCTCATCGGTTTCCTCTGTCTGGTCTCCAGGCATTCCAGTTTTCCGTCTCTTATTTGCCAATCCTGTAATCTGTTGGCCCAATAGTCCGGACCGATCCACGTGCGAGTCGTTCCTCCTGGAAATTGACTTTGAAATCCAACGGGTTCTTTTTTTAAGTGGGAGATCGGATTCTTTTTTTCAGTCTGACAGTTGACTGTCATCAAAGGGAGAATAAGTAAACAGCAAAACAGAAAAATTGGGACATATTTTTTCATGGGATATCCTTTGATCAACATTAATAGTCATTATACAAAAAGATAGTACGAAAAAGACAAATCTTAATGATTAAGTTTTTGTTGAGTGGAAAAAGATTCCTTTCTATTTTGAAAGCGGATTCCAGAGAGGTAATGTGAAGGTGACGGTTGTTCCCCTTTTTGCTTTGCTCTCCAGCCAGATATTTCCTCCATGAGCTTCTATGATGTATTTGGCGATATTTAATCCAAGACCGGATCCGTCGAGAGTGGTGTTGGACGAATCGACTTTGTAGAATTTATCGAAGACTTTCTTTTTGTTTTCAGGAGACAGGCCAATGCCCTGATCTTTGATTGATAGCTCGAACATGCTGTCTTTCGTTTCTCCTTTAACGGAAATTAATCCTCCATTTGGGGAGAACTTAACGGCATTGCTTAAAAGATTGTCGACGACCTGCTTCATCTTTCCTTGATCGATGCTCACTGAAACAGATGTTTTGGGCAGGATGACTTTAATTTTCCGGGTGGGATTTTGATTTTGGAAAGCCGAGATGAGTTCGGCAAAATAATCCACAACATCGGTTTGAACTTTGTTGAGAGAGAATGTTTTTCCCGAATCGATCCGGGCAATACTGAAGAGGTCGTTGATAAACGTGGTCATATTGACAGATTGTTGGTTGATGTATGTGAGAAATTTTTCTCGTTCCTCATTGCTTGTATGATGACCGGACATGAGAATTTCTGAGAAGCCTCGAATGGACGTCAAAGGGGTTCGGAGCTCATGAGCGGCAGCCGTAATAAACTCCGTTTTCATCCTGTCGACCTCTCTCTCGTAAGTGATGTCGTGCATGAGGGTAACAATTCCAATTTTATTTCCAGCTTTGTCTTGAAAAGCCGAGGTTCTAGCTCGTATTAACCGCGGAAGAAGGATGTCTTCGCCGGGCAGTTCAAAGTCGAAGCTATTTCCAGTGTCATTCCTTTCTAGCGTGCTCTTGATCTTATCTTTTAATTGACTATCCCGTATAACAAAATCAATAGTTCTATTGATTGCGTCGCTGAGATGAACTCCGGTGATGTCTTCTGCGGCTCTGTTCATGAGCACTATGTGGTTGGACGTGTCAGTCACGATGATGCCATCCCCTACAGATTTTAAGATGGCGTCAATCTTATCTCTGTTCCCTTCGGAATCCTGGAGAGCACGATGGAGATCTTGGGTACGCTCTAAGACCAAACGTTCTAGATTTTCAGAATAGTCCTTAATCTTTTTTTCCATTTTTTTTCGTTCTGAAATGTCTCTTGCGATTCCCAGGACCAGAGTTTTCCCTTTGATCTTGATGGGAACCGTACGGATTTCTACGTGTACACTGGAACCGTCCTTTTGTCTCAAGGTGAATTCGTCGGGGCCGGTTTCCTTTCCCTGCAGATTTTTTGCGAGACTTATTGCGGCCATGGGAATTTGATCTCGAGAAAGGAGTTTTAATTTTAAAAAATTCTTTCCCACCAATTCCTTCCTCTTGTACCCTGTGACCTTTTCCGCCATTAAATTTCCATCGATAAATGTCCCTTTTAAATCGCTCAGATAGAGGGCATCCGGTGCCTGCTCAAAGAGAATCTTCAATCGTTTTTCGATGTCTTTATGTTCTGTAGTATCTCTCATTATGAAAAGAAATCCGGAAATTTTATGGTCTGTCTTTAAACTGGAAATAAAAACTTCTCCGGTCCGGAGAGATTTATTCTTGTGTACCCAGGTGAAATCATAAAGATTCGGAATTTTTCCAGTTATAAAGGAGCTGAAAAGCCTGATGTATTGAGATATGTCTTTTTTACGCAATAATGGAACTTTAGTGAAGTGTTTATGAAGAATATCTTTTTCTGCGTACCCTGTCATGCGGTAATAAGAGGGATTGCATGATGTAATTATTCCTTTGAGATCGAGAGTGATGATACCGTCTGGGGCCATTTCGAGAATGCTTTTTAATTGTTCTCCGGATTTCTTGAGTTCATTCACCTGCTTTCGGAGGATATGTATCTCTTGGAAAAGATGTTCTTCAGATTGGCTTTCGTTTTTCATGACTTGTTGAATGACTAGAATAAGTTATGTTGAACATTGGCAAGATGTTTGTTCTCGCTTAAATCTCTTTCACTCCACATGAAATCAGATTTATCAGTCTCACTCATGGTGGAAATTTCGTCTTGAATTCTTTTAATTTCCGGAAAATTGCTAAGGAAAACGTCAACAATATCCGGATCAAAATGTTTTCCTCGTTCTTTTTTTATTATTTCAAGGGCTATATCCAGCGGATAGGGGTTCTTGTAGGGACGTTTTGATGTCAGCGCATCGAAAACATCCAATAATCCTACAATTCTTCCCTCTAGAGGGATCTGTGTTCCTGAAAGTCCCTCCGGATATCCCGTGCCGTTCCATTTTTCATGGTGAGAAAGAGCAATTTTTTTGGCGATTTGCATGATATCGGCTTTGGAATCAGAAAGAATTTTAGCTCCGATGGTCGTGTGAGTTTTCATGCACTCAAATTCTTCTTCGGTGAGCTTTCCGGGTTTGAGAAGGATTTTGTCAGGAATGCCCACTTTTCCCACGTCGTGCATCGGGGTAGCATAAAATATATTTTGGACTTCTTTATCAGACAGAGCTGTTTTTTGAGCCAATAGTACAGTGAAGCGACTGAGCCGCATAATATGCTCACCTGTATTTTCCTCTCTGAATTCAGTCGCCAGCACAAGGCGGTGTATCGTATCGATATAGGCTTCTCGTATCTCTTTATTTCTTTCTTTCAATTCAATGTTGGCTTTGTTCAGGGCTTCGGCATACTTCAGCAGTTGTTTATGTGAATCTTCCAGCTCTTTTCGTTTCTCCTTTTCAGATTTGTATACGGCAGAGAGATCTTTGGCATATTTTTTTAGTTGAATGAGATTTGATGCCTTATCGGTTTTTGTGGATCTATTCAATGATTTCCTCTACTTTTTTGATGAGATCTAGCGGGCTGAAAGGTTTGGTGAAATATCCATCTGCTCCTGCTGCAAACCCCTCATCAAAATCGGTCGATTGTCCCTTTGCCGTAAGCAGGATGATTTTAACAGAATGAGTGTCTGGATTCCGTTTCAGGATTCTAGTGACTTCAAGACCGTCCAGTTCTCCCGGCATCATAATATCCATGATGACCACATCTGGTTTATGAGCTTTGACAGTTTCCATGGCGTCTCTGCCATTTTTTGCTTGAAAAATTTGATATCCGTCCGCACGGAGCGTGATCTCAACCAATTCCCTAACTTCCTTTTGATCATCTACAATAAGAATTTTTTTCATTATAGATAGTCCTTCCCTATGATTGGGTACTTATTCATTATTCCTGGATTGTTTTGGCTAATTGATTAAGGATTTCAGGGATTTTATTAAACTCCGCGGATTTATCGAGAAAATAGTCAGCGCCGGATTCTAAACATTTTTTTCGGTACTGAGAATAAGGGTAGTTGGTGAACATGATAACTTTTATTGACGGATCAATCTGTTTAATATGCTGTAGCACATCAATACCGTTTCCTCCCGGCATACGTATATCTAAAATCACGGCATTGGGCTTGTGTTGTTTAATGAATTTGAGAGCCTCTATTCCATTTTGAGCCTGTCCCACAATTTGAATCCCCTTTTGATCATCGAACAATGACATCAAACGTTCCTGCACTATCGCTGAGTCATCGACAATTAATACTTTCATCCTTCCTACACCTCCTCTATTTTGTTGATTAGGTTGAGTGGTTTTTCTTTTTTTACAATGGCAATCGCACCTAGACCGTTTGAAGCTTGAAGAATTTTAAAATTTCCGTATCGCAGAGTTACTGCCACCAATTCTCTCACTTCGATCTGATCATCGACGATGAGAATTTTTCTCATTTTTTCCTTCTTATTGTGATGTTTCTTATCGATGCTTTATAAGCACTTAGAATATACTAAAATTATTTGGATTTGAATGTCGGTATTTTTCTGATTTTTTTGTAAGAAATTGTCTGAAAGTATTGTAGGAGTATGACTGACAAGAGGGGAGAATTGGAAAAAATAACCTGCATAATTCACGAGCCGAGGTTGCTACAGATGCGAGGCGCAGCACGTGAAGCCGTGGTTTTCCACTGCGAACGGGCTGCAACAAAGCAGATGTGGTAAGATCGGTTCGCCCTTTGGGTAAAAAATGCCGACATTTGATAAAAACTAACCAATAAACATACAGATGTTCAAGGATTATGAAATAACATGCTATCAAGTTGATATCATTGAAGATAAATAAAGGTGTCGGCA
>SDBS01005604.1_pt1 | contig 12216 bp, 12 predicted proteins | sample 2277091 | NCBI WGS metagenome assembly SDBS01 (sample SAMN10404972, study PRJNA504765) | marine sediment metagenome | isolation source: marine sediment core GS10_PC15, 163 cmbsf | place: Arctic Ocean: Southern Knipovich Ridge | collected 2010 | reverse complement strand
GAAAACAAGGCAGCCCGGAAGTGCGATTGAGGAGGAGAAGTGCAAAAGACCGCATCCCTGACCCCGGTTTCTATCAAGGCTAGTAGCATTGATGATGCTTGGTTTCAATGTATTAGAGCTGTAGTTGTTGATCCGGGAGGATATGAATATAGGATTACAAGAGGAAGTTATGAGGGACAGAAAAGGAAAGAACTCGATCTAATAACTATTCAGATTGCTCATCCGGGGACCACTCCTCTTGCTCCGCAGATTCCTCCTAATTGCGGTTTTGCCCCTCCGACTGACGATAAGGCCATCGAAGCTTATTGTATGCGTTACTTAATGAGCGACATCAAGGAAGAGAATGAACAATACACTTATGGAGAGTTTCTAGCTCCCCAGATTCCCAAAGTAATTGAGCTGTTCAAAAAGAACGGGGAAGGGACAAATCAGGCTTGCATGAATGTAGGAGACAAAGATTCAATTGACCTCGAGGATCCTCCTTGTTTGCGGGTTGTGGACGTAAGATTGAGATATGGTAGACTGCACTTCATTCTTTATTTTCGCTCCTGGGATCTTTTTGCCGGCTTTCCTCAGAATCTAGGAGGATTGCAGCTTCTCAAGCAATACATGGCTGAAAAGATAGGAGTGGAAGATGGAGAGATTATTGCCGTAAGTAAAGGCATGCATCTCTATGACCATTTCTGGCCTCTGGCAGATCTAAGATTGGGCAGAAGCAAAGAATAAACTTCCGCTTTTTACCGCATTTGTAAAAAAACACCTCTTTTTGTAACTTCTGTCACGTTTTTACTGGGACAAACGTTATATACATAGATATGAACCAGTCGAACCGGAAGCAAGGGGTGAGTTCAATGAGAGCGAGAAAAATACACTTGTCTCAGGAAGCCCATGATATGTTGCTTGAGGAACTAAGATTTTTAACAACAAAAAGACGAAAAGAGATTGCCTTAAGGTTCAAAGAAGCTTTTGAGCAGGAGGGTTTTCCGGGTGGAGACATCATGGATGAGGAATTGTTTGTGGAAAGTCGCATCAAGACGATAAACGATATATTAAAACGTGCTCGAATCATCCGGTACAAGGAAACAAACGGGGACCGGATTGGAATAGGGTCACATCTTGTTCTAAAAGATCTGGAAACTGAGGAAAAGATGGACTTTACTCTGGTGAGCTCGGTGGAATCAGATCCCACAGCTCATAGGTTGTCAGAAGAATCCCCTGTGGGAAAAGCTATAAGAGATAAGCGTACCGGTCAAGTGGTTAGAGTAAAAGCACCTCATGGGGAAATCAAATACAAAATCCTCACTGTGGGTAAAGAACTTGAATTGCCGGCAAAAGCTTCGTGATTTTCTGCCGAAATAGTTGGTATGAATGAATTGAGCTACTGGTCATCTCACCACATTATGTCCGCCACTAATACCATTGAAATTAAAATACATAGGTCTTTCAGCTATTATGGGTTGATCTGAGATAATTTTGGTTGATACTTCCTGATCGGAACCCACTATTGAATTTACATCTATAGTCTCTCTGGAGTTAGCTCCAACTGTTATACTTTGAGTCTTTCCCCCTCCGCTTCTATACCGGTATTGAATGGTTACGTTAGCTGAAGTAGAACCAGGATTCTGTAAGGTTAGCCATTGCTTAAAACCTTCTCCGGTGTACCCTTCGGCAAAGTACCAAGCACCTACTGAGATGGTAAGTGGTTGAGACCAAGCTTTGGCTATTCCAAAAGCATCTAAAACCTCGATTCTCACATAGCTTTCTTCTCCGCAAACAGAGTAGGTATCATTTTGTGAATTGGTGGTTTTGATTATTTCTCCGGATTTCTTAATCCATCTTATTTGATTGCCGTTAGTTGTCTGGGCTGATATGGTTGTGCCGGATACAGAAATAGATAAATCAAAGCCTCTTGAGGCGTAGAAATTGCCGGAACCCAATTGATTAATAATTTCCTCTTCTGATGGTATGGCAATAGCGGAGTTTACCACGATGTATCCATTTCCTCGATGAGCCAGGGTGTGGCTATCATCATTGGCAACTCCCCAAATCGTCTTTCCCGAGCTTAGGACGGAATCCCATATCCCGCTCGAGTCATCTCCGTTCTTGCTGTTATAGACTTCCATTCCTATGGCATTATCAAGAGCTGTAATAGATGCTGCATCCCAACCGCTGCCAGCGCGAATTGGATGATTGATAATAGTTACCCCTCCCTGGCTTAGGGCATTATCTATTCGCTCTTGGTCAGTCCCGCCAGTTATAGGGCTGCTAATATTAAAATGATTCATATGGCCCGAGCTTCCATCGGAAGTATCTTCCTCCGTGTTTCCAATCCATAGAATGCCGCTTATGCTTGGGTCGGGAGTCAAAAAGTCGTGATCAGAAATTGTGTAAAAATCATAGCTGTTATCGGCATACCATTGTCCCACTACAGAAGAAGTATCTATTCCGTCTGAATTAGTGGAATGACAATGCAAGTTACCCTTGTAATCATATTGGTATCCTTTATACGGATTGATTATGGTAATTTCTGAAGCCGGTGCATATATAGTGGTAGGATTTGCTTGGGCAGATGGAAGAGATGGGCCAAAGGAAAGCTGGTAGAAGAGTAAGCACAGGAATAGAAAAAAACTGATCAAGCACCTGCTCTTTCTTTTCTTTGCACCAATCCGGGTAAAGATGGAGAAAAACCCGGCTTCAACTCTCTTTGTCATCTTGCTATTCCGTCTCCAATCTTAGAATTTGATTTACATATGGACTGACACTGGCCAGTTAGGTAACAGTTTCTGATTGTTGTCAGTTCTTACTCCGGTTGTTCAAAGCGAATCAGAGAAAGCTTTGCCAAGGGAAAATAAGTCTTCGTATGGTAATGGTCTATTACCTGCCCTGTATCTGGCTGCTCCCCTTTTAATCGTTAATTGCTTCTCACTTATCTTATCGGCGTATGTTGGTAAGAGCTTTGAAGTCTCATCTCAAAGCGGATTATTGATCTTTGATGATAAAAGAGGCGGGTAAAGATGGAGAAGTTTTCATCAGGTAGGCGGGGATGATGTCTTATTTTGAAAGGGCTGTTCTGATAGTATTAAAATGAATCTCTACCGTATCCTTCGCATTTTGAGCGTACCCACCCGCTAGCACTATGGCAATTGGTGTTTTCTTTTTTTGGGCTTCTGCGATTATGATTTGATCTCGTTCTTTTAAGCCTTCGATGCTTATGTTTAAGGGGCTCAGTACGTCACCTTTATAAGGGTCGGCTCCTGCAACATATATAATCAGGTCAGGCCCGAAACTGGAAATGATTGAGGGCACGCGTTCTCTTAAATGTTCCAGATAGATCCTATTATCAGTGGAATCAAGCAAACCTATATCTTCATCTGATTCTTCTTTTTCCGGATATATATGCTGAGCGTGAATAGAGAAAGTGTAAACAGAGGAGTCATCTTGGAAAATGTTGGCTGTGCCGTTTCCTTGATGAAGATCACAATCGATTACCGCAGCTCTTCTGATTTTACTCTCGCTCTGTAATTTGCGAATAGCAATAGCGATATCGTTTACCACACAGAATCCTTCGCCGTGATCGGCAAAAGCATGGTGAAATCCCCCGCCGACATGAATGCCTACGTTGCTTTCAAGAGCCAAGCGGGAAGCTAGAGTGGTTCCGCCCGCGCAATAGAGACCAGCGTCTATTAACTCCTTTGGGGTTTGGCAGAAGGGCATTTCTAGCTGCCGCATCAGAGTTTGCCAGTCTCCCCTGCGCTCCCGTGTTTCCTTAAGTAGGTTTAGATATTCTTTTGTGTGCACAAGAAGGATATCTTCATCAGAAGATTTCGGTGCTTCAATAAAGTCATCTTCAGTTGCCGTGTTATAACGGAGAAGATTTTCACGGATTAGACTATACTTCTTGACCGGGAATACATGAAGACCCAAGTCGACGTCACCATAATGGGGCGAAAAGACAATTCTATTGCTGGAAGTTCTGAAGCTAGAACTCATTTTCGTTGGTATTCTCCTAGAATGCTGATCTAATTTCGACTTTTATATTCTAGCAAAAAAATACTGGAATTGTGGGAGAAGGTTACTTGTTAGGTAGGTTTGTAAAATAAATATGTCATAAGTTTTTCAAGGGTAAAAAAAGAGAATGTGGAATCTATGGCAATAATGGATGTAAGGTTGGTTCACGGAGAATAGGGGGGAAGAATGAAAACCAAAAAAACTTGGATTGTTGTTAGTCTGGTTTTTCTGCAAATTTTTACCTCAATTACTTTCATTTCTTGTTCTTCTAACAAAAAGACAGCAGACAAAAGCAAGAGCACAAATAAGTCTTCACAGGACAAGGAGGATAAAGAAAAAGCATCCACGGAGTTAGCATTTGATCAACCGGAAGCAACTCAGGATCCTTTCAACGATGCAAGCGGACCTTTTTATCATAATGTCTATGAAGCTACTTCGGAAGATGGACTGGACTTCACCAAAGAGGAGGGAGTTATTTTAAAAAAGGCTTCCGTGCCGGATATTGTTAAAATGCCAGACGGTCGTTTGGTGATTTATGCAGTTGATGGCGGCATGCGGAGCAGATCAGGGTTTTTAGTTGCCATATCAGACGATGACGGTGCCACCTGGAAACAGGGTTCATTGCAGATGAAAGCATCAGGAGGACCTATGGCCGGAGCTGATCCGGAGGCGATAATTTTACCAAATGGAAAAATCCGGCTCTATTACATGGTTGCTCCTATGAGAAACCCAACTCCTAACTCACCAGCACCTATTGGTGAGAAGGTGAAAATCAAAAGCGCGTTATCCGAAGATGGAATTAACTTCGAGGAGGAAGAAGGGTCTCGATATGAGTCGACTGAGTTCACAACGGACCCGGATGTTATAAAAATAGGCGATAAGTGGTACATGTATCTTTCGTTGGGACCTAAATTGATAGTTGTTACCTCGGATGATGGACTAAACTTTGAATCAGAGCGGACTATTCGAGAAAAAGGGTCGGTATCCAACACAGTCCCGATCGAGGAAGGCAAGTATCGGCAATACTTTATGGATTCGGGAATAAAAAGTGCCGTATCTGTAGATGGACTAAGCTGGCAGAATGACAGTGGTTATAGAATAGAAGAAACGTCCGGTAAAACAGTTGGCGATCCGGCTCCTATAAAAGTTGGAGAAGAATGGCTTATGTTCTATAAAGTAAACGAAGGAAAAAATTCTATTGGTGAATAGTGCTGGATTAGTGCTAGATTTGTTTCAATTCCCGGCAGGTGAGCGCAAAAACGCTTGGCTGTCTTATCAACAAGGATTCAAAAACTGTTTTTTCCTATGCCAATATCATTTATAATGTAACAGTGTATTTTCAGCAGTGTTCCGGTATGCTCTCCTGCTTGAAAGTTCAGAGTGAATTCTACACTTAGTTGACCTTGTGTTCTTAGTCTAGACCTAGGAGTTGATTTTAAGTTGGCTTATATCTCCCTCTATAGAAAATGGCGTCCTCAAACTTTTGAAGAAGTGGTCGGTCAGGACCATGTCACCCGCACCTTATCCAATGCGATTAAGCAAGACAGGACTTCGCATGCTTACCTTTTTTCCGGGCCCAGGGGTACAGGCAAGACAACGGTGGCAAAAATCTTGGCCAAAGCAATCAACTGTGAGAAAGGTCCTACATCTACTCCCTGCAATAAGTGTGATAATTGCCTGGAGATAACCAATGGATCCTCGATGGATGTTCTGGAAATAGATGCAGCTTCCAATCGCGGAATCGATGAAATCAGAGACTTAAGAGAAAAAGTCCATTTTTCTCCGACAAAGACAAGGGTAAAAGTATATATTATAGATGAAGTTCATATGCTCACTCCCGAAGCGTTTAACGCTCTCCTGAAGACTTTGGAAGAACCACCGGTTCATGTGATATTTGTCTTGGCTACAACCGAGCCCCACAAAGTAATTGCTACTATTATTTCACGGTGTCAGCAGTTTGATTTTAGACGTATTTTGATTTCGGATATCAAAGGGCGCCTTCATGAAATCGCTCAGGCGGAAAAGATCCGGATTGATGAAGCAAGTCTTTATCTGACTGCCAAAAGCAGCCAGGGGAGTTTGCGGGATGCAATCGGTACACTGGATCAGCTTTCTTCGTATACAGGAGGTAAGATCGGGCTTGATGACGTTACTTCTCTTTTAGGCGCAGTGGATTTGGAACTGCTGTTTGAGATGGCCGACATGATTTTGTCTAAAGATGCTTCGGCTTGTCTGGAGTTTATAGAGAAACTGACTGAGAGCGGGAGAGATTTGAAGCAGTTTACCAAAGAGCTTTTAGAGCATCTCCACAATCTCCTGGTGATTAGAAACGTAAATCAACCCGAGATGATTGTTGATACTACAGCGGAGAATTTGCACCGAATGAAAAAACAAGCAGAGCAGATCGGTGTTTCCGAATTGATAAGAATGACTGATATCATGACAGAGACACTTGCGGACATGCGTTGGAATCCTGATGCCAAGCTTCACTTGGAAATGGCCTTAATAAAGTCGGTCAGACCTGAAATGAATATGTCGCTTGAAGGACTTGTTGCAAGAGTGGAAGAGTTGGAGCAAAGGCTTAAGGATTTAGAGGGTCAGTGTCCTAAATCGATGAGCGACGAGCAACGAGCGACGAGCGATAAAAAGATAAAAACCCAGAGCCAAGAGCCTAAAATCAATAAGCAACGGGCGACAAGCGATGAAAAGCCAGGGAGCAGGGATCCTTCGACTACGCTCTCCTCGCCCGAAGTGAGCGACCCCGGAGCAGGCAGGACAAGCCAGGGAAAGGGAGCAGGGAGCAGGGAGCAGGGAGCAGTAAAAAGTCGCCAGGAACCAGGGGCTAAGCACGAGGAACCGGAAACCAGTGGCCAAGAGAAGGTCGATATGGCAAAACTTAGAAGGATTTGGCCCATTGTGCTTGATCAAGTCAAAGCTCAAAAAATCTCGACTCATGCTTTACTTCTGGAATGTCAACCTGTTAAAGTGGAAAACCGGGAGATAACCATTGCTTTTAACGATGGAGCTTCTTTTCACCGTCAGGAGATAGAAAAGCCGCAAAACCTGGTTATACTAAGAGATGCATTAAAGCGGACTTTGAATAGCGGTTATAAAATTTGCTGCATTTCAACCGGAGAGATTGATAAGAATAAGACTGAACATGTTTTGGTTGAGAAGCAGGAATCAGAGGACGAGACGGAAGAAACTGTTACAAAACCACATATAGTAAAACTGGTCCAGGACAGTTTCGAGGCTCAAGTGGTCGATGAAGTTGAACTTGAATAGAAGGAGGATTTGGGTTGAAGGGAAATTATGGTAAGATGATGAAACAGTTGCAGCAGATGCAACAAGGTGTAGCTAAAGTCCAGGAAGGCTTAGCCCAGGAGAGAATTGAAGCTACAGCGGGTGGCGGCATGGTTGCTGTTGCAGTAAACGGGCAGCAAGAGATGCTAGAAGTAAGAATAGAGAAAGAAGCAGTGGACCCCAACGATGTAGAGATGCTGCAAGACATGGTTTTGGCTGCTGCGAATGAAGCTTTGCGCAAATCAAGGGATATTGCTACCGCCAAATTAGGCCAATTGACCGGCGGGGTCGATATTCCCGGTCTCTTCTAGGATAGGGTTTATCGACAATCCCATACGGCATTCGATATGTGATAGTTTCTTTGATATTTAGCTTCCGCGCTGCAATATTTTCTAAATACTTAATATCTAATCCTATATTTGCTAAATCGGGTGATTAGTTTGTATTATGCAAGTCCGGTAAAAAACCTAATTGAAGAATTATCTAAACTCCCGGGCATTGGTCCCAAATCAGCCCAAAGATTAGCTTTTCATATTCTTAAGACTCCCGCCGAGGAAGCCCGGGGACTTGCCAAGGCACTTATAGCGGTTAAGGAGCAGATTAGGTTCTGCAACATTTGCTACAATATCACCGACCAGGAGGTCTGTGAATATTGTCGCGATCCGCGCCGTGACGACTTGGTTCTTTGTGTGGTGTCAGAATCCAGGGACATAGTCGCCATTGAGAAGACAGGAGAGTTTAAGGGAAGATACCATGTCTTGCAAGGAGCCATTGCGCCAATTGACGGGGTAGGGCCTGAAGATATTAGGGCCCATGAGCTCCTGGCACGGCTGAAAAGTGGAAAAATCGAGGAAATTGTGATTGCCACAAATCCCAATATTGAGGGAGAAGCAACTGCTATGTATCTGGCTAAACTGATTAAACCTTTGGGGATTAAAGTGACCAGGATAGCTAGTGGGTTGCCGGTTGGTGGCGATTTGGAATACGCAGACGAAGTGACTTTAGGAAGAGCGCTGCAGGGAAGAAGAGAGATGCTGGAATAGTCCGAGATCCAATGTCTGTTTTCTGGCAACCGGAAACTGATGACTAAACTTGTGTGGGGTGAGAAATGGAAAAGGTAACCGAAATTAGGTGGCATGGCAGGGGTGGCCAAGGGGTGGTAACAGCCGCCAAGCTTTTGGCCGAGAGTGCTTTGGAACAGGATAAGTATTTTCAGGCAATGCCTGAATATGGGGCGGAGCGAATGGGCGCACCCATTCAGGCGTTTACTCGGATTGGTGATGAACCAATTAATCTGCATTGCAACATCAATAATCCAGGCATCGTGGTAGTGCTGGACTATACTTTGCTGGGGACAATTGATGTGGCTAATGGCTTAACTGATGACGGGATCATTTTGGTTAACAGCAATAGAAGCCCTCAGCAAGTGCGAAGTGATCTGAATATCACCAAAGGCAAAGTTTATACCATAGATGCTACCCAAATTGCTTTGGACACAATAGGAAGACCAATTCCCAATACTCCAATGCTGGGAGCACTAATCAAAGCTACGGAGATGATCAATCTGGATACTATTCTGGAGCATCTTAAGAAATCTTTTGGTAAAAAATTTGGCCAAGAAATAATAGATGCAAACATAGATGCAGTTAAGAGAGCATATAAGGAGGTGGCCTCGGAATGAAATGGGATACAAAAGATATTAATAGCTGGACTGCGGAAAAACATCCCATTGGGGCGACTATCTTCGAAGCCGGTAATGCAAAAGAATACAAAACCGGTTCCTGGAGAAGTCTTAGGCCGGTGCGGGATACGGAAAAATGCACTCAATGTCTAATTTGCTATATGTATTGCCCCGATTCATCAATCCCGGTCGAAAACGATGAGATAACCCAGTTTGATCTGGATCACTGCAAAGGCTGTGGTATTTGTGCCGAGGAGTGCCCCGTTGATGCAATTGAAATGGCAGAAGAAGGCTCCTTTGGTGAGAAGGGAGAAGAATAAAATGGCAAAAACAGCGACCAGGGTAGCGATGACCGGTAATTCGGTCTGTGCAGAAGCAATGAGACAGATTGATCCTGATGTGGTTGCCGCCTATCCTATTACTCCTCAGACTGCAGTGGTTGAGGACTTCTCAACCTTTGTGGCAAGCGGTAAGGTTTCAACCGAGTTTGTCTGCGTGGAATCGGAACACTCGGCAATGAGTGCCTGTATCGGTGCATCTGCTACAGGAGCAAGGGTAATGACAGCAACTGCATCGCAAGGATTAGCTTTGATGTGGGAAATGCTTTATATAGCTGCCTCCTTGAGGCTTCCTATCGTGATGCACAATATCAACCGCACACTTTCGGGTCCCATCAACATACATTGTGACCACTCTGATTCTATGGGTGCACGGGATGCAGGTTGGATTCAAATCTTTTCGGAAAACGCTCAGGAAGCTTACGATAATACAATCCAAGCAATTCGTATTGCCGAGGATCCCTCAGTGTACTTGCCGGTTATGGTTTTATTAGACGGTTTTATTATTTCTCATGCAATTGATCGATTGGAGATATTGGGAGATAGTCAGGTAAAAGATTTTGTGGGAGAAATTGATCCACCCTACTCTCTTCTCAATGCTGAAGAGCCCATAGCCGTCGGTCCTTTTGACGGTCTCCGTGGCTACTATTTTGAGTTTAAGAAAGTTCAGAACGAGGCTTTGCTTGCTTCCAAGAAGACTATTTTGGATGTGGCCCAAAAGTATGAAAAGATATCCGGTCGCAGCTATGGTCTTTTTGAAGAATACAGACTGGATGATGCTGAAGTCGGCATCGTAGTACTGGGTTCATCTGCAGGAACAGCTAAAACGGTTGTCGATGAGTTGAGAAGCTCTGGTAAAAAGGCTGGTTTGATAAAGTTGAGAGTTTTCAGACCATTCCCGGCCGAGGAACTTTCTCAAGCTTTGAGTCAATTGAAAGCTATTGCGGTTATGGATAGAGCGTGCTCGTTTGGAACCCAGGGAGGACCGGTATTTGCCGATATACGAGCTGCCTTATACGGCAAAGAAAAACAGATACCGGTTGCCGGCTATATCTACGGATTGGGCGGAAGGGATGTCGGTCAGGATCAGATACGCCGGGTATATGCGGATCTGTTTGAGATAGCCAGGACCGGAAAGGCCAATGATAAGGCTACTTACTTGGGGATTAGAGAATAAGAAACTGTTGGCAAATAGCATATGGCATATGGCAAATGGCTATAAGGCCATAAGCCATTGAGTGACCGAAGGGAACGAGCTATATGCAACTTGTTGGAAGGAGTTTAATATGGCATCTATAAAGGAGTTGGCCAAGAAAGAAGAATTGCTTTCCGGTGGACACAGGCTCTGTGCAGGTTGCGCGGCTCCTATTGCGGTAAGGCAAATCTTGATGGGAGTTAAAACACCGGTAGTTGTAGGTTGTGCTACTTGCTGTTTAGAAGTCTCCACTACTCCCTATCCTTATACCGCCTGGAAAACCTCCTATATTCACTCTGCTTTCGAGAACGTGGCTGCAACTGTGACGGGTGCTGAAGCCGCATATAAGGCGTTAAAAAGAAAAGGAAAAATAAAAGAAGATTTTACTTTTGTGGCTTTTGGCGGAGACGGCGGAACTTACGACATCGGTATTCAGGCACTATCCGGAGCTCTGGAAAGAGGCCATAATTTCACCTATGTCTGCTACAATAATGAAGCTTATATGAATACTGGGACCCAAAGATCGGGCGCCACGCCCTTGGGTGCATGGACATCGACAACACCTGCCGGAAGTGTAGTTCCCGGTAAACCTGACAACCGCAAAGATCTAACAGCAATAGTTGCTGCTCATAATATTCCTTATGTTGCCCAGTCTTCACCGGCCTACTGGAAAGATCTGACCCGGAAGGCGGAGACAGCCCTTAATACGGGAGGGCCTGCTTTTCTAAACGTTTTGGCGCCTTGCCCCCGGGGTTGGAGATTTCCAACAGAGAAATCAATTGAGCTGGCCAGGCTTGCTGTGGATACCTGTATCTGGCCTCATTATGAGGTAACAAACGGAGAGTGGAAGCTTAATCGAAAACCCAGGGAAAAGAAACCGATTTCCGAATGGCTCAAGCCCCAGGGCAGATTTCGCCACCTTTTCAAACCGGAAAATGAGCCGCTTCTGCAAGCTCTTCAAGAGCGAGTAGATCTTGACTGGGAAAACCTGCTTAAAAAATGTGGAGTAGAGTAGGATAAGATTCAATATCCAGGATATATGATCGATACTCGTGACCCGAGCTTCAAGGTACCGGGAACTAGGTACCAGGCACTCAGAAAACAATAAGCTCTTCAATTGAGTGCAGGTAAGTCGAGGGAGAATCCTAGAAAAGATTGACAGTCGATAAAGTAGGGTAACGGATGGGTGTTATTGTCCAGAAATTTGGGGGATCATCGCTAGCTGATACTGGGCGAATAAAAAACGTTGCTAAAAGAGTGGTCCAGGCCAAAGAGGATGGAAATTCGGTCGTTGTAGTAGTGTCGGCTTTAGGTGGTACTACGGACGAGCTGATCAAGAAAGCTTATGAGATCACTCCTAATCCCCCGGAGCGCGAGATGGATATGCTGCTTGCCACGGGTGAGCAAATGTCCACGGCTTTGCTGGCAATGGCAGTAGAATCACTGGGCTACGAAGCTATCTCTTTCACTGGTCTGCAGGTTGGAATAGTAACAGATACAGTTCATACCAAAGCAAAAATCGTAGACGTCAAATCACGCCGGATTCTGGAAGAAATCGAGAAAGATAGAATTGTTATCGTTGCAGGATTCCAGGGTGTGACTGTAGATCAGGATATTACGACTTTGGGTAGGGGAGGATCTGACTTAACCGCAGTTGCCTTGGCTGCCAAGTTGAAGGCAGATGTCTGTGA
>SDBS01005603.1_pt1 | contig 12217 bp, 9 predicted proteins | sample 2277091 | NCBI WGS metagenome assembly SDBS01 (sample SAMN10404972, study PRJNA504765) | marine sediment metagenome | isolation source: marine sediment core GS10_PC15, 163 cmbsf | place: Arctic Ocean: Southern Knipovich Ridge | collected 2010 | reverse complement strand
TACACTCTCGCAGATGACTGACTCCTCGCTCACTCCGACCCCCTCGAACGTTTACTCCTTTTCCCGGCTGAAGTCCTTCAACCACTGTCCGATGCAGTACAGGTTCCGCTACCTGGAGGGGTTCAAGGAGAGTTTCAGATCCATCGAGTCCTATCTCGGCAACGCGGTTCACGACGTTCTCGAGTGGCTGTACGGCGAACGTGATCGCGGTTCAGATCCCGACGAGGCCGCAATGCTCGAGCGATTTGCGGATCGTTGGCAACAGGGGCTTGACGACACCGTCGTCGTCATCCGCATCGAGGAAGACCCGGAGACCTACCTCCGCCTCGGCCGCGAGATGCTCGCCCGCTTCCGCCGCGACACCTTCGCCCGCGACCGTTCGGAAACTGTGTCACTCGAACAACGGCTGTCGCTAAGGCTCTCCGACGAAGTGGTGTTCACGGGAATTGCGGACCGCGTCGGCCGGACCGAGCGGGGCCGCCTCTTCGTAGTCGACTACAAGACCTCCCGCTCGGAGGGCAACGACTCGGAGTTCTCCCAGGGGCTGCAGGCCCCGCTCTACGCAGTCAGCGTTCTCCAACACCACGGTGAGGAGGAGGCCCTCGCGGGATATCACTACCTTCGTCACGGTACGACCCGTTGGCAGAAGGTGGACAAGGCCCGGGCGCTGCGGCTCGTGGAGCGGTTCCTCGAGCTCGTCGGCGAAACCGAAGCCGCCCGCGATTTCCCCGCCCGCCCCGGTATCCTCTGCGCGTGGTGCGGCTTTAACGCCGTCTGCCCGGAGGCGGACGTCCCCGACAGATTCGCGGGCGGCCTCCGGCATGCGCGGGGCGGAGGTTAAGAGTTTAGAGTTGAGAGTTATGAGTTTAGAGTTAGTGGCATTCAACTCTCAACTCTCAACTCAACTCTCAACTCTCAACTCTCAATTCTCAATTCTCAACTCCTCAACTCCTCACCTCCTCACCCCTCACTCTCATCGTTCAAGCGACCTTTCGGGTGTAGAATTGAAAGAATCCCAGATCAGGAGGACAGATCATGGCTTTTGAACTACCGCCCCTCCCCTACGCCGATGACGCTCTCGTGCCGCATATCTCGGCCGAAACGCTCGCGTATCACTACGGCAAACACCACCGGGCCTATGTCGACAACCTCAACAAGCTGACGGCGGGCACCGAGTGGGCGGACAAGACGCTCGAGGACATCATCCGTGAGGCCGACGGCGGGATATTCAACAACGCCGCCCAGGTTTGGAACCACACCTTCTACTGGAATTGCCTGAGCCCCGACGGTGGGGGCGAGCCAACCGGTGCAGTGGCAACCCGCATCAACTCGTCTTTCGGCAGCTTTGTGGATTTTCGGGACAGGTTCACCGCTGACGCGGCAAGCCAGTTCGGATCCGGTTGGGCATGGTTGGTGAGTGCGCCCTCCGGCGGGTTGTCGATCGTCACTACGAGCAACGCCGGCAACCCACTCCGCGACGGCAACAAACCGCTCCTCACCTGCGACGTGTGGGAGCACGCCTACTACATCGACTATCGCAACGCCCGTCCGGAATATCTCGGACACTTCTGGGATCTGGTGAACTGGGATTTCGTCACCGATAATCTCTAGCCCGCACTTCTCACCGGGTTTCGTGGCGAGGGCGGCGAGGTGCCGCGCCCAGCAGGGTTTTCGACCTGAGGGGCGCGGAGTCGTACTTGACAGTACGTCGAGCACCCCGAAGCGAGAAAACCCAGCTGGGTATGGTGCATCGGCGGCCGTAGCTGGAAGCTGGTGAGAAGTGCGGGCTAGCGATCCATCGACTCCCGGTAGGCGAGATACCCTTCTGCCATGATCTCCCGGGCGCGGTGAAAGTCGAACCAGCCGATCTCGCCGACCTCGGGCTCCACGGCGCGGAGGTCGCTCGCGCACAGCTTCGAGAGGTTGTACTGCATGATGTGAAACGACTGCATCATGACCTCGAACCGACTCGGAAAATCCACTTTCCTGCGCCAAAGACGGACCCGGTGGCGCTTGAGAAGCGTATCCACCCGCTCGAGGAGCTGCGCCGGCGCCGACCCCTCGAACAACCTGTTCATCATCCGTTTGCCCAACTGACCCGGCTTCGGCGGACGCAAGACATTGACCGCCACCACGGGAACATCGGCGAGGCGCGCGGCGGCCTCGACTGGAACCGGGGTCACCATTGCCCCGTCGACGAGGGTGCGGCCGTCGACGACGAGGGGCGGCAGGATCCCAGGAATCGCTGACGAGGCACGGACCGCATCCGCGAGATCGCCCGTTCCCAGGACCACCTCTTCTCCGTTGTCGAGGTCACAGCATACGGCGGCGAAGGGCAGATCGAGCTCCTCGATGGACGCCTCGCCGATGGTCTCGCGGAGGAGGTCGGAGAATGCGGATCCGCCCGGCGAGCGAACCATGATCCCCGCCAGGCGTGACCAGTCGACGGCTGAGAAGAACGCCTCCATCTCTCCTGCGGTCATGCCGCGCGCGAGGAGGGCGCCGACGATGGCACCCATGGACGTGCCGGCGATGGCCACCACCTCGATTCCATCCTCCTCGAGGCCCCGGAGCACACCGACGTGCGCGAGACCCTTCGCGGCTCCGCCACCGAGTGCCAGCGCTACCCGTTTCTCATTCATTGGCGGAGTGTAACGGAATGGAGCGGAGGAGAAGAGGGGAAAAGGAGAAAAGGGGACCGCCTACCCTCCTCCGGCCCCCCTGCTCCTCTTCTCCTTTTCTCCTCTTCTCCTCTGCAAACCAAAAGCCCCGGAACGATCCGGGGCTTTCCTGTGCCAGAGTTTTCAGTTGATGTTGCGATCAGGCCTTTTCGACCTTGATCTTGACCGCACGCGGCTTCGACTCTTCTCGTTTGGGCAGGGTCAGCACCATCTCGCCGTTGGCAAACTTGGCCTCGATCTTGTCGGTGTCGATCGAGCTCGGTAGAGTGAAAGTGCGCTCGAAGATTCCGTAGAGGCGCTCCACCCGGTGATAGGTCTCACCCTCGGAAGCCTCTTCGAGCTTGCGCTCGCCACGGATAGTCAATGTCCCCTGCTCCACCGTCACCTCCACGTCCTCGGGTTTGAGGCCTGGAAGATCGGCGCTGATCACCATCGCATCGTTCTTCTCGAAGATGTTGATGGCCGGAACCCACGCTCCGCGAAGTGGCCGTTCCTCCGCGGGCCGCCACAGGCCGCGTCCCGACATCTCGTCGAAGAGGCGGCCCATTCTATGGCTCAGACTCGCCGTTTCGGTCGCGGGATCCCATCGAGTTAGCATAACCATTTTCGTATCCTCCCTTTAGATTTTTCGATTCTCACACCTTCAATTTAATGTCTGATGGTATCTTTGTCAAGTTTTTTTTGTCTAAAATTCCTAAAACTTAGTGTATATATATCAAATAAATTGTAAATTCCATATTTCCAATATGTTGAGGTTGAAAAAACCGATGGACACCGCCCTGAAGCTCTCTGAAAAGGCGCTTCTAGCCGTGGGTTGGATCCCGATTCGCGGCAAATCGGGATCCCAGGCGTCTCTCGTGAACCGCCTATCCACGCTCCGCGAACATCTGAAAGGGGCAGCTGGGTGATTGAAAGCCCAGAATCCGAGATCCTCGCCAAGCGGGCGGGCAGCATTTCGCGCTCCGAACACCGAACTCCCCATTCATCCCCGCTCCCTCGTTCCCCCGCGAATACCCCCCTGTTCGCTCACCGGTCACCAAATCCCCGGGAACTCGCGAGACCCTTGCCGCTGATCCTGCTATATTGATGGGCTATGACTTCGGGATCTACCCCCGGCCGGAAGCGCAGCGTCCGGTCCGGCCTTTTCGAAATCCACACCGGTGAGGTTCTGGGCAAGCTTCCGCGCGGAATCGCGGAACGTGGCTACCACCTGTACCAGGATAGGCGGGTAGCGAGGATTACCTGGATCGGTGAGGACCTCGAGGCCGACCTCGTGTCGCCGGCGTGCACCGTCCGCATCTCAGACGTCGGCAACGACCTCTTTCCATCCAGCCTGTGCTCGGTGTGCGGGGAGCAGGACGTTCCGTGCTTCCACGCCACAGCCACCCTGCTCCAATGGCTCGATATTCGATCGACCATGCAACGCCTCGGTCCCGGCGCCATGTGGCGCGCCAACTCCCGCCACCCGTTCATCTCACCCGGCCGGTCAGCAGCTGAAAGGGTGGACCTCAGCCATCTGACCGGTCATGATCTGCGGTCAGCGCTCGAGCTGCAGCTGTCGTTGCAGAAGACCGGAACCGCGGTCGCGCGACTGGAAGAAAACGACGTCGAGATCCGGATCGCTCTGCCCTCGGGGGACACGAGGTTGGTATTCTTCACGGCTTCGAACCTCCCCGGCGCCCTTCCGATGCTGAGGTCGCTGCCCAGGATTCGTCTCGACGGTGAGCTGGCGGATCTCGAGCTTTCTGAGGCGCGGCTGCGGCCCGTGCTCACCACCACGTGGGACGATCAGGGCATCGTGCTCGAGCCCGGCTACCGTCTCGGCAGCGGCCACGTCTTTACCAGCGAAGGCCTCAACGGCCGCATCCACGGCCGCTGGGCGCGTATCGGAAACCACCTCTGCCGGCTGCTCGATCCGGCCACCCCGCTGGTGCCGTTTCATCGCCAGGGCCGCCGACTCCTCAAGGGCAAGGAGGCCCTCCGCTTCCTCAATCTTGACCACCCCCAGCTACGCTCGCGCTCGTGGTATCTCCCCCAGGGCCAGCTGGCGACCTTCCGCCAACCCCAGGCGCCCTCTCCCGTGGCCCTGGAGGCCGAGTACACGCCTAACGGCAAGGTCCGGGTTCGGCCACGCTTCACGGCGGCCGACCGAGAGATCCCATGGAACGACGTGCTATCGCTGTTCGAGAGCGGTTTCACCCGTATCGGCGAAACCATAGTGCGAGCCCCGGACATGCAGTTCATGGAAGACCTCGGTTTTCGCATGCCGCGGCGCCGCCGCGACCTCGGGATCCTCGGCAGCCGGGTCGCATTCATTCGCCTGGTGGCCGAGTCGAATCTTCCGGTGGAAGGTCCGGACGAGGAGCTTCGCGAGCTCGCGGCGATTCTTCAAGGCCGGTTCGAGCAACAGATCGGGAGCCCGCCGGGCCTGCGCTCACAGCTTCGCCCCTACCAGGCTGCCGGGGTTTCCTGGCTGTGGAGCCGGTACCTGATCGGCGTGGGCGCACTTCTGGCGGACGACATGGGTCTCGGCAAGACCCACCAGGTCATGGGGTTGCTGTGTCTGCTGGCTGACCGGAACCCGAAATCGCAGAGCCTCGTGGTCTGCCCACGCGGCGTTCTCGAGCACTGGCACACCCTTCTCGCACGTTTCGCGCCCGATTTGGAGGTGCGGCTCTTCCATGGTCCGTCACGCTCACTCGAAGACTTCGAGGACGGGGGCGTGGTTCTCACCACCTACGATATTCTCTTTCGCTCCACCGAAGAGCTCATCGAGCACGATTGGGCGGTTGCGGTCTTCGACGAGGCCCAGCGGATCAAGAACCCCCGCACCAAGGCAGCGCGGGCGGCGCGCAAGGTTCCCGCGAAGTTCCGACTGGCGCTCACCGGAACGCCTCTCGAAAATCGACTCCTCGAGCTGTGGTCAGTGGTGGATCTGATCGTGCCGGGATATTTGGGATCGGAGCGCGAGTTCAGGGCAATCCACCGCGATCCCTCCCACCACCAGCTCCACCTCCTCAGGCAGCGGCTCGGCGTTCTGACCCTGCGCCGGATCAAGGAACAGGTGTTGTCCGACCTCCCTGAAAAGGTCGAAGATATCCGCTACTGCCGCCTGCTTCCCAAGCAGGAGAAGCTGTACCGCCGCATCCACAGCGAACGCTCCGCCGACATCGTCACGCTCCTTCAAAATGAAGAGGCGAATATTCCTTACATGCATATCTTTGCCCTCCTGACCCGCCTCAAACAAATCTGCGACCACACCAATCTCGTCGAGAAGGGGGGCGGCGGCGCCGGTGAATCGGCAAAAATCGAGATCTTCGATGAGATCCTCGACGAGGCCCTCGATGGGGGGCTTCAGGTCGTCGTTTTCTCACAGTACGTGCAGATGATCGAGATTCTCACCAGGCACCTGGACCGACGGAAGATCGAACATCTGGTACTCACCGGCGAAACCCGCCACCGCGGCCGCATCATCCGTCGCTTCAACTCGGAACAGCACGAGCGGGTGCTCCTCGCGAGCCTCCTTGCGGGCGGCGTCGGAATCGATCTCACAGGCGCTTCGGTAGTCCTCCACTTCGATCGCTGGTGGAACCCCGCCAAGGAGAACCAGGCCACCGACCGCGTGCACCGCATCGGCCAGCGGCGGTTCGTACAGGTTTTCAAGCTGATCACCCGCAATACGATCGAGGAGAGGATCGACGAGCTGATTCGGACCAAGACCGACCTCATGGAGCGCGTCGTGGCGCCGACCCAGGACGTGATCGCCAAGCTCGACCGCACGGAGTTGATCGACCTGTTGGACATCGACATCGCAAGAAAGAAGTGAAGAGTTGAGAGTTGAGAATTTAGAGTTAAGAGTTTTGAGTTTTGAGTTTTGAGTTAAGGACCCTGGCGATCACAATCAACCGGGCGGCGATAACTCTAAACTCTTAACTCTCAACTCTTAACTCACCATGGGGTGACAGCAGCGACGATCCCTTGGACAATGGGGTGTGCAGCGGGAGGTGCAAGATGTCTGAACCGGAATTCATCATCTGCAACGAGTGCGACAGCCCGGTCTACGTTTTTGAATGGAAGGAGGGACGGATCAGCGAAGCGCTCTGCACCTCATGCGGCAACGACAAGCCGGCCCTTTTCTCGACCGATGAGGAGTACGGAGAGGAGATGGCGTCGGGCAACCATTACTACGGGGAGAGCGACCAGTAGATGGCAACCGTCTCGTTTCTCTGGCATCTTCACCAGCCCGCCTACCGCACGGCGGATGGCGTCTCACACGCTCCGTGGACGGCGATGCATGCCGGCGGCGCGTACACCACCCTGGCGCGGGCGATCGAGGTCACCGGCGGCTCTGGCCAGGTGGTCAACATCGTCCCGACGCTTCTGGAACAACTTTTGGCATACATCGATGGCGCCGTCACCGATCCGGTGTTGGAGGCTATCGTCACGCCGGCAGCCGACCTCACCAACCGCCAGCGTGAGGTGCTGGTGGATTGGGCCTTCCACGTCAACCCACGTCAGTTCGCCCGCTATCCGAGGCTCGGTCAGCTCGCCCGTTCTCGATCCGGCGCCGGATCGAAGCGACGTCGCGACGGTCGTTTCGGTACCGCCGACCTGCGCGACCTCCAGATCCTCTTCGTGCTCGCTCATGCCGGCGAGCAGGCATGGATCGACGACCGTCTGAAGCCGCTTCACGCCCGCGGCCGCAACTTCCGCGTCGCTGATCACCGCCAGATGGTCGACTGGCTCCAGGCCCAACCCGGCGAGCTCGTGGAGCTGTGGCGCCGAATTGCCGGCCGGCCGATTGTCGAGTTCGCAACCAGCCCGTACGCCCATCCGATCATGCCCCTGCTGATCGACTCCGGCGTGGTTAACGCGAGCTGGGCGCCGCATCCGGCGCCACAGGTACCGGTCTTCCGCTATCCCGAAGACGCCAAGTGGCAGCTCGCCCGCGGGCTCGAATTCATGAGCGGGCACGGTTTTCCCACCACGGGTTGTTGGCCGCCGGAGGGCTCGGTGTCGGAAGATGCGGTGGCCATTTTCGGCGATCTGGGAGTGCGGTGGTTGGTCACCGATGAAGGCATCCTCGAACGCAGTCTCGATCGATCCCTCCGCGAAGGGAGCAACGCCGCCGCCGAGCTTTACCGTTCGTGGCGCCTAGCCGCCGGCGGCCCGACACTGTTCTTCCGTGACCGTCGGCTGTCGGACGCCATTGGTTTTCAGTACGGCCGTTGGGACGACGAGGGCGAAGCAGCCGCGGCGCTTGTCGGCGAGCTCGAAGACCTCGCCCGCACGCTCCCTGAAGAGGCCAACATCGTCATCGCCCTGGATGGTGAGAACCCATGGCTTCACTATCCCGAGGGTGGGGGCCGGTTTCTTCGCGAGCTGATGCAGCGCCTCGACGACGCCCCGCCGGAGCTGGCGCCCACCACTCTCAACGCGGTGGCCACGAAATCCGAGCCCGCCGTTCTCGAACGCCTCCACCCCGGATCGTGGATCAACTCGGTCTTCGCCACCTGGATCGGCCACCCCGAAAAGACTCACGCCTGGGAGGTGCTGACCGAGATCCGCGACGCCATCGAGAAGGCGGGCGGCGGGCGAGAACCCTCGCTGCTGCTGGCGGAGGGCTCCGACTGGTTCTGGTGGCTCGGGGACGACAATCCGACCGAGCTCGCGCCCCTTTATGACAAGATCTTCCGCACGCACCTGGCCGATGCGTGCGACCAAGCCGGCATCGAGTCGCCCGTCGATCTCGCACATCCCCTCAAGACCCACACCGCCGGCCCGCTGGAGGGGTCGTCCGTGTCGGCACTCCGCTACTGCCCGATCAAACACCGCTGGACGATCATCGCGCCCGATCGAGAGGGACTTCCGGGCAGAGACGACGGCCCGGGTCGTCGGGAGGATTTGTCCCCCGACAACGATCCCTTCGCACCTGGAAACGAGGCTGAGACACCGCCGGAAATCTACCGGGTTCCGTCCTCGAAGGGCAGCGATCGATGGCAGGTGCGGGTTTTTGCCGACTCGTCCCCGGTTCTCAGGGTCGAGGGCGAGGTGGTTCGGGAAGCGGTGGGCCTCAACGACACTGTGAGCGGCATCGGCGCCCACGAGATCATCGTCGAGACCCCGAAATCGAATGTCGAGCTGGCCGACCTCGAGGTCGAGGAGATTCTGCTGGTTCTCCAAACCTATCGCGCACGCCTTCTCGATCTGCGTCGCGATCCCCGACTGCGTTACGTGACGATCTTCAAGAACAAGGGCCGCGAGGCCGGCGCCTCGGTCGCTCATGCCCACTCACAGCTCATCGCAACCCCGATCATCCCCACCGTCGTGGTCCAGGAGCTCAACTCCGCCCGCGAGCATTTCAGGCGCAGTGAGCGCTGTCTTTTCTGCGACATGCTCCATCAGGAGCTTCGCCTGCGCGAGCGCATCTGCCTCGAGACCGACCGCTTTCTCGCTCTGGCGCCGTTCGCCGCAACCTCCCAATTCGAGACCTGGATTTTCCCGCGAGAGCACCACCACGACTTCGCCCTCGCCACCGACGAAGCGCTCCTCGGTCTGGCGGCGATCCTCCGTGACCTCCTGCGCAGGCTACGCGCACTCCTCGACGACCCGCCCTACAATCTGGTGCTCCACACCGCCCCCAGCCCCCACCCCCGTCCCGGCCACCCGGACTACTGGTCGACCCTGGGGCATGACTACCACTGGCATTTCGAGCTCATACCTCGCATCACCCGCAAAGGCGGCTTCGAGGCCGGCTCCGGCATCACCATCAACCCCACACCGCCCGAGGATGCGGCACGAATGCTGAGTGAGGTGGATGGGGAGTGATCCAAGATACAAGATGCAAGATGCAAGATGCAGGACGAGCCCACCCACAAATCTTGTATCTTGTATCTTGTATCTTGTATCGAGATGGGTGGTGATCAGCTCTTGTCCCGTGCTTCGAGCTCGGCCTTGACAACCCCGGCTGCGCGGATGTGCCGTTTCACCAGCGCCACCAGGTCCTGCTGATCGATGATCGGTTTCGCCACGTAGTCGTTGGCGCTGGACTCGAAGAGCAGGCGCTCGCGGTCCCCCTTCATGGCGTGAGCGGTGAGGAGGATGACGGGTAGATTGATGCCCTCGGGCAGATCGCGGAGGCGCCGGGTGAGCTCGACCCCGTCCACCCTTTCGCCCGCAACCTGAGTGTTGCGGAGCGAAACATCCATCAGTACCGCCTTCACCGGACGCCCCTCGATCATCCTGATGATCTCGTCGCCGTCGTCGGAACGCACCACGTCGAACCCGCCAACCGCGGTGAGAATCGCCTCCACCAGCACCGCGTTTGCGGGGTCATCTTCGACGACCAGCACCAGTTCAGCCACAGGCCCTCCTCCAATGACTGTAGCTTGGACGCCACCGAAGATCCATCGAAGACCGGAAGAGAAAATTCTCAATTCTCAATGCTCAATGCTCAATTCCCGCCCACCCCACCCCGGCCTTAAAATCATGAGAGCAATGGCGGTCATTCAGAATTGAGAATTGAGAATTGAGAATTCAGCACGAATATCAACGGGCATTATGGCTTTTCAAGAACTCATCGATGTCACCACAGTTGACGAGATCCGAAGCGGTGGCGCCGGCCTTGCGAGCCACCGCCAGGCCCCAGTGGACATCATCGAGACCCTCGGTCGAGTGGGCATCGGGGGCGACCGCCAGCTTGAGGCCGAGCTCGAGAGCGCGGCGGGCCCAGCGCCAGTCGAGATCGAGGCGGTAGGGGCTGGCGTTGATCTCCACCGCAACCCCGTGCTCGAGGCACGCCTGCAGCACGCGTTCGAGGTCAACCGCATAACCGGGTCGAGCCAGCAGCAGCCGGCCGGTGGGATGCCCGAGCACTCTGCATGCCGGGTGCGAGACGGCGCTCACGATTCTCTCGGTCTGCCGCTCCTGTGAAAGACGAAAGGCCGAGTGGACCGAGGCGACCACGTATTCGAGCCCGTTCTCGCATCCGGGTGGGATGTCGAGTGTGCCATCGCTCAGCACATCCGCCTCGATCCCCTTGATGATACGCATCCCGCCGCCGTCGCGGTTGAGCTCGTCGATCCGCCGCCACTGGTCGTGAAGCCGATCGGCCGTGACGCCGTTGGCGTAGACGGCAACCGGCGAATGGTCTGCCACGCCGAAGAACGACCAGCCGCGCGCACGCGCAGCAGCGGCCATCTCCGCCACCGTTGCCGCGCCGTCCGAGTCGGTCGTGTGGTTGTGGAGCACCCCGAGCACGTCCTCCATCGTCACCAGCTCGGGAAGCGTCCCTGCCGCCGCCCGCGTTACCTCGCCTCCGTCTTCGCGCAGCTCCGGCGGCACCCACTGGCAACCGAGCGCCCGATAGACCGCATCTTCGTCAGGGCATTCGATCCGGTTTTCGCCCCGCCACAGCCCATCCTCGCGAAGCTCCAGACCCAGGGCCGAGGCGCGTTCGGAGAGAGCGTCAAGGTGATCCTCAGACCCCGTGGACCACACCATCGCCGCCGCTACCGCGGGCGGCGGGACCACCCACGCCCGGACCGCCAAGCCGTCCCCGGTAACGCCGATCCACCGACCCGGCCCGCTGTGCTCCATATCCGATAGGTGCGCACCGAGGATGGCGCCGGCCGCTTCCTCATTCTCGGACACCACCACCAAGTCCACCCTGTCCACGGTCTCGCAGAACCGACGAACTTCGCCGGTGATGACCGCTCGATTCACCGCCGGATTTTCGGCGAACACGGTCTCGAGTGCGGTCGCGGCGGTCCACGCCTCGTTGATCAGTCGGCGCTCGTTCGCATGTCGCGCGAACCGGATCGACTCGAACAGCCGTTCCTGGGTCTTGGCGCCGAATCCCGGCAGCTCCACGAGCCGATTCTCGCGGCAGGCATACTCCAACTCACCGAGACTGACCACGCCCAGATCCCGCCACAGGACACGCACCTTTTTCGGCCCCAGACCGGGGATGGAGAGCATCGCCCGCACCCCGACCGGGATTTTATTCTCCAGATCCTCGAGGGCCTGGGGCGTGCGTCCGGCGGACAGCTCCTCGAGGACAGCAAGCGTACCCCGTCCGATTCCCTTGACCCCCAGGAGATCGCCGCTCTCGACCATGGCTTCGAGATCTCCCTCCAACCGCTCCACGACCCGCGACGCATTGGCAAATGCGCGCACGCGGTAGACGTTGTCGTTCTGTACCTCGAGCAATCGCGAGATCTCGCGCAGGACCCGCGCCGACGTCTTCCGATCAAGAGCCATCACGCCTCCAGCATCGTTCACCCGTATTTCCCACCGAGTTTCTACTGCGGGCGGCGAATGGCAGCCATCTGTCGTGCTTTTCGCAAATCGTGCTCCTCAACGTAGTGCTACCACGCCTGCGTCGCCCGATCCGCGAAAATCCCAACATCTGACTACCCTTCGCCGCCCTCGTCACGAAACCCGGTGAGAAATGCGGGTTAAACACACGCAAACAAGGTCTATCATCACCGTCCGAACCGCGCCATCATGATATATTCTTCTAGTCAAATGGGCTT